>Ga0265295_1002004_pt1 | contig 33851 bp, 21 predicted proteins | sample Munlansysbiofilm_FD_192503 | JGI IMG/M metagenome (GOLD analysis project Ga0265295, IMG submission 192503) | Leachate microbial communities from a municipal landfill in Southern Ontario, Canada - Methane capture system biofilm | ecosystem: Engineered > Solid waste > Landfill > Unclassified ... | reverse complement strand
ACAAAACGGAACCTTTAACGCAGGAGGAAGCAAAAACAGTTCTTACCTCCGCTGGCAAGGAAATGGAAACTACCATGATGGAAGTGATGACAACTCCAGCTACGGGTGCACTAATGAACCTCATGGTTCTTACTAATTTCGATTTAACATTTACGCCAAAAGCTATTCCGTTTGCAAATTTATTGCTAAATCCTACTGAGTTTGATGCCCAAACTGTAGTAAAGGGTCTTATTGCCCCAGCGGTAATGAACACAAAAGGGGACAACCCAACACCAGAAAGAGGAACTTTTACATGGAATTTTACTGCAAATACATGGGACTACAGCGCAGCGCCTGGTGATATGCTGGTTTACGTTTTCCCATCAAGTGAGGTGCAAACCATCAATGATGCAATACTAACAATATCCAACCTTAACGAAGTTACACAGAATAATCAATCGTTCCTTACCTCGGCTTCTATTAGCATAACAATTGCTGAAGAGACTGTGATGCAGGCTAACTACTTAGCAATAATGAACGACAAGGGAATCAGCAAGTTAGATATTGACCTTACAATGGAGCCTTTCCAACTTGGTGCTACTCTCGAAACCGTTTCAACAAATAATACGGTAAAAGTTATCGTTTCCCATTCAATCAAAAAACTGAATGTGTCCATTTCTAGTTCGAATGTCGAGCTGGTTGTCGAAGGTATTACCTCCATTAATCCGTTTACAATGGACGATATGGATGATGAATTGATACCCAAAACAATAAAAGGATACTTGCAAATGGGTGAAGTTAAGGCACAAATTGACTGTGCTGTTACCGCATACCTTGCTGCAACTATTAATGCAACAGATCCTAACATAGCTGTTTCAGCTGCAAACGAGCACCTGAAAATAGGTTTTTACTCATACCCCAACGGTGCTAAAATGGGTTTAGTTGTTTGGGAATGGGATGTGGCAGAACGTGAGATTACTCCATTCTTTGAATATAACAATGGAACTAAAGAGGCTCTTGATAAGGCTTTCGACTTTAGTATAGATTTCGACTTTTAGTATTAAGTTTTAAGAATCAAAAAGCCGCTCAGAATTCTGAGCGGCTTTTTTTATAAATAATACCCCAAACTGAGTAACTGGGGGCTGGAACTATTTAGTAGTTATAAGAAATCTATCCACATTTTGAACTACCGCAACTTGTACAAATTAAACATCCCTCTTGGTAAATTAACGACTCAGCATCGCACTCGGTACATTTTTTACCAGTTTTAGCCTTTGTGCCATTGGGTATGTATTTCTTAAGGGCACGCTCAACTCCGGCATTCCAAGTGTTAATTGTTTCGTTATCGAGCCTTAATGAGCTAATAAGGTTTACCACATCTGGAATTGGCATCCCGTTGCGTAAAACACCCGAAATTAGCTTCGCATAGTTCCAAAACTCCTTGTTAAACATATGCGATAATCCGCCAATGGTGTTGGTATAACCATACTTGTCAACATACTGAAAATCGTACCGACTACCGTTTTCGTCCTTAATTTTCATAATTCGGCCATTTGACACCGATTTAGGAATTGGTAGCACATCGTCTTCAGACAATCCTGTGAAAATTTCGTAGGGTTTATCATCATACAAACCCACAAAGGCAATCCAGTTTTCATGGTTATTCTTAAATCGAATAACGTCGCAGTCAAGCACATCGGGCCTTTTTGATGGTGCTGGCGCCTGCTCGGCGTCCTTCTTTTTCGATGATATAAGCACACCATCACGCGATCCTTCGCGGTAAACGGTGCAACCCTTACAACCACTCTCCCAAGCTGTTTGATATACGTTTGCAACCATTTCTTCCGAAACATCTTCGGGCAAATTAACGGTTACGCTTATGGAATGGTCAACCCATTTCTGAATCTTACCCTGCATCTTAACCTTACTAACCCAGTCCACGTCGTTTGATGAAGCTTTATGGTAGGGCGACTTCTCAATAAGTTCCTGCACCTGCTCCTCGGAATATTTTTTCACCGCCTCGGCGGTGTGTCCGTTCACTTCGAGCCAAGTAAGAAACTTATGATGAAAAACATTGTACTCTTCCCACGAGTCACCAACCTCATCGGTAAACGAAATAGTTACGTTCTGATCGTTAGGGTTAACCTTTCGGCGGCGCTTATAGTATGGCATGAACACAGGCTCGATGCCCGATGATGTTTGTGTCATTAGGCTGGTTGTTCCGGTAGGCGCAATGGTTAAAAGAGCAATGTTTCGGCGACCGTACTTCACCATATCCTTGTACAACTCCTCGTCTTGTTCCTTAATCCGGTTGATAAAAGGGTTGTTTTTCTCACGTTGTGCGTCGAAAATTGTGAATGGTCCACGTTCCTTAGCCATTATAACTGATGAGCGGTAGGCCTCAACGGCTAAAGTTTTTTGTACCTCAACGGCAAAGTCAATACCATTCTCGGAGCCATACCTCAAATTAAGTGCAGCAAGCATATCGCCTTCGGCAGTAATACCAACGCCTGTACGGCGTCCTTGCACTGCCTTTTGCCTAATTTTACTCCATAGGTTTCGTTCAACCGCCTTAATATCATCGTCCTCGGGATCACGGTCGATTTTTGATTGAATGGCATCTATCTTTTCTAGCTCAAGATCGATAATATCATCCATTATTCGTTGAGCCGCCTGAACATGCTTTGTAAATAGTTCGAAATTAAACTTCGCTTCAGTGGTAAAAGGATTTTCAACGTAACTATATAGGTTTAAAGCAAGCAATCGGCAGCTATCGTATGGGCAAAGGGGAATTTCACCACACGGGTTAGTCGATACGGTTTCGAATCCCATATCGGCATAGCTATCGGCAACCGACTCACGAATTACAGTGTCCCAAAAAAGCACTCCGGGCTCAGCAGATTTCCATGCATTGCGAACAATTTTTTTCCATATCTCCTTCGCATCAACCTCTTTTCGGTATGAAGGGTTTTTTGAGTTTATAGGATATTGTTGCACATACGGTGTGCCATCAATGGCAGATTTCATAAACTCGTCGTCAATTTTCACCGATACGTTTGCTCCGGTAATTTTCCCGGGCTCCATTTTCGCATCAATAAACATCTCAGCATCGGGATGCTTACTGGAGATTGACAGCATAAGGGCACCACGCCTTCCGTCCTGTGCCACTTCGCGGGTGGAGTTCGAGTAGCGTTCCATAAAGGGCACCACTCCGGTTGATGTGAGCGCACTGTTTAGTACTGGGCTTCCTTTAGGCCGAATATGTGACAAATCGTGCCCAACGCCACCCCGGCGCTTCATAAGCTGAACCTGCTCCTCGTCAATTTTCATAACCCCGCCATAGGAGTCGGCAACTCCCTGGTTACCTATAACGAAACAGTTCGATAGGCTAGCTATTTGAAAAGGATTGCCTATGCCCGTCATTGGGCCTCCCTGAGGGACGATATACTTGAACTCTTTAAGTAGTTCAAAAATATCCTCCTCGCTCATCGGATTGCTATACTTCTTTTCAATGCGGGCAATATTCTTAGCCAAGCGTCTATGCATATCGTCGGGTGTTCTCTCAAAAATATTCCCGTAGGAGTCTTTTAGTGCATATTTGCTTACCCAAACCTTAGCGGCCATCTCATCGCCTTTAAAATAAACTGTTGATGCTCCCACTACATCCTCGTAGGTATAGGTTTTTTGCTTTTCCTTCGCTTCGTTCATTACAGATATTTCCTCTTTATTCATTTCTATATGTTGGTTTTATTTTTTATAACAAAGTCAAAAACTATAGTACACTGAAAAAAAGAAGGGTAGAGTTTTTTTTAGCATACCAAAATGTGATTGCAAGTTATGAAACGAAAATCACTTTTGACAAGTTTTAGGGTTTGAAGAAATGAACAATCATGCAAAGTTATCAACATTGTAAGTGTCTGTAATTCTGACACTTGGCTCAATTGGCTGATTGTTAGGGGCTAGCGGCTGAGAGTCTCACTACTAGTGGATTTTGTGTCTTTTGTTAAATTGTTGAGCAAAAAAAAACCGTTACAAACAAATGTAACGGCTTTTTTTGTATTAGGTCTTAAACTAAAAAACCAATCTGATACCAAATAATGCACCCCATGTACTAGAAGTTGAAATACTCTTAGTTAGCTGAGACTTCTCTTTAAATTCAGCTATTGAATTAGTATTTAACCTAAATGTAGGAGCAGTAGTTGCGGTAGGTCCATTAGCAACTCTCAATGGTCTAACATTGTCATAGTTTGCAAGCGGGTTGTATAAATAGGCTCCCCACTTATCATTGAAAATGTTACCCATATTAAGAATGTCGATTGTAAATTGAAGAGAATATCGTCTATCCGATCCAAAATTTGTAAAAACATCTTGAATAATTTTGGCATCGAAACGATGAAGCCATGGACGAACATGACCAAATCGCTCGGCATATTCACCTTTGCGGCTACTTAAGTATTCGTTATCGTTAACGTACGCCCAAAAAGCTGCTGCTTGTTCAGAAGCAGTCATTGTTTCACCACCTGATGTAAAATTAACAAATTGAATATCATTCTCTGAAGCTGGGATATACATTAAGTCGGATGAGATTCCGTCATTATTAAGGTCGTTTGAGTAGGTATAAGACCAACGCCCTTGCTGGTATCCCCTATATGATACGGTAAAGGTAGTTGCCAAATGGTTGGCATACTCTAATCTATACGAAATATAACTCACCAACTGGTGTGGAGTAGAGAAATTGGAATAACTTAAATCTGGATTATTTAGACTACCTACTGCAGTATTTGAAGAGTACGCAGAGAATGCGGCAGAACCGGGGTTAGAGGTGATGTCTTTAGCAACTGTGTAAGTGTAAGCAAACATACCTGAAAGACCATTGCTGAAGTTTTTCGTTAATTGAGCTGTAAGTGAGTATTGGTGACCCTTGTTAGTGTTCGACAGGATCATAGCATTACCTACAGTAGGCTCATATTTTCGAGCAGCAGAAGAAGTCCAAAATGGTCTGCCATCAGGGCCTTCCATTGTTCCATCGGGATCTTTAAGGTTCATATCAATTTGCTGAATAGCGTTAATATCCTTGGCATAAAGAACCTCACCAGTGAAAACCATGTTGTAAGGTAACTTTACGTCGGCAGCTAAGTTAGTTCTCCATACCTGAGGCATTTTAAAATCTTTAGATACCTCTGCAATAGATGAATTGTTTGGTAATGAACCAGGGCTTTGAGGAAAAAGTGTTGGGTTCGAGGAAATAAAATCTTTGAAATCAGGATTAAATGGAAGACCATTTAGTAAAGGATTTCCTGCTCCCCATCCAATTTCCGGAGCCTGCAATACGCCTGAGTTGGTTGGTTGGTTGGTGAACCAAACAAATGGTAGCAAGCCTGTAAATAACCCTGAACCACCTCGCACTTGTAAAGATCGGTCTCCGTTAACATCCCAATTAAATCCAACTCGTGGAGAAAAGAGTAATTTTGACTTAGGCCATGTATCAACCTGAATTTTATACCCATCGGCAAAAGTTAGGGCTGAAATTGCTGGGTTATTCTTTAACTCATCAAAAAAGAAAGGCATTTCCAAACGCACTCCATACGTTACTCTAAAGTTAGAGTTTACAGCCCATTCATCCTGTGCATACAAAGCAGCTAATCCGAATGTAAGTTCCGCACCAGGTGCATCGTTACCATCATATCCGTAAGTTATTCCAAAGCCTATAGGACTTGCTTCGTTTATAAAATCGTCTACAGAATTATAACGGTAGTAGCTGGTACCTTCGCGAATATACGAGTTGCGGAAAAATAAACGGTCGAAAGAACCCCCAACCGTTACCGTATGGTTGTTGAGATTAATTGTAGTATTATTTGTAAAACTCAAGGTTTTGTTAGTTACGTCATTGTTATATGAGAACAATTCATAACCAAATGTCATATACTGATCACCACCTTCTAAAATATCAACAAATGGGAATAAGTCGGAGTTACTAGTCCTAGTGTCCTGAATAAAGGTATAACTAGCTAAAAACTTATTCGATATGTTTTGTTTTAATGAACTGTTAAGTTCACCTGTAAACGAGCGTACTGTATTTTTAAACCCGTAGAATGAGTTTGAGAATGCTAATGATTGGTTACCAATCCTTGCTGAGTTTCTTGGGTTGCTAGGGGGTCCACTATTGGCATTAGTTGCTTGGTCAGACGTACCCACAACATCATTATAACGAAGGGTTAATTTATGATTATTGCTTATGTTCCAGTCTACACGAGCCAAGATTTTTGTGTTTTTATTATTAAATGGGTCAAAATTCTTATACTTCCCTGGATCATAACCGTACTTACTTATAAGGTGATCGCGAACGCGAATCATATCAGATTCTCTTGTGCGAGAGATCATTAGATCCTGGTTATCAACTCCATTGGCACTAGGTTTCCAAGAGACACCCGGAACATCCTCATTTTCAAACTCTGCATTAATAAAGAAGAACACTTTGTTTTTCAGAATTGGTCCTCCTAAAGTAAAGCCATAGTTTTGGCTGCTCCTGTCATTTGCTCCCGTTACCTCGTTACCATCAACAGTGTTTCCAGTAAATGATTGTGGCCTTAGAAATGTGTATGCTGCACCCTTAAAAGTATTGTCGCCACTACGTGTTACGGCATTAATACTGGCTCCAGTAAATTGTGAAAGTCTAACATCAAACGGAGCGATATTAACAGTAATCTGCTCTATCGCGTCTAATGAAATGGGCTGAGCATTTCCGCCAGGCAATGGGTTGCTACTAAGGCCAAAGTTATTGTTAAACGAGGCTCCGTCAATAGTAATTGTGTTGAAACGACCATCGCGTCCAGCGAACGAATTACCTTGAGCCTGCGGCGTTAATCTGGATAGATCGGTTATACTTCTGCTAATTGAAGGCAAAGTGCTAATATCGCGCCTGCTAATATTTGTTTGGGCACCTGTCCTATCTGAACTCATAATAGGGTTACCTACACCTGCTGAAACAACAACCTCTTCAATATCAGTTGCAGTCTCTCTTGTAACACAATTTTGCACAAAGGTTTCTCCTAACTGCAAGAAAATGTCTTGATAAGAGGTAGTAGCATAACCTACGAATGAAACGGTTAAAGTATATGGCCCACCAACACGCATATTAGATAACCTGAAATTACCAGAGTTATCAGTTATTGTTGCGTACTGGGACCCAGAAGGATTATGAACTGCTACTACCGTAGCAAATTCAACAGGGGAGCCCGCATTATCTCTTACAACTCCCAGTATACCCGAAGTTGTAACCTGCGCAAAAACTCCACTGGTTACAATGGTTAGCACCATTGCTAACATAATTTTTTGCAGTGTTCTGGTCATAATTTGTCAAGATTTTAGTGATTAGTTGTTAATATAGAACTTTGAACTTGATATAACATTCTCTTACAAAAATAGTTTATATGACACGCAATATAATTAAACAATAATTAACACTAGCAATTTTCAACACACTCGATTGCGAATAATTTTTTTCCAACCCCTTAGTTATTTGGAATTACACGCCCTACCAATGAGCATAACTGAATGTTAAGGTTATTATGCAAATCTACGATACAACTAAGTAGACTGTTAAGATAAGCTATGGATGCTGACTTTTTGTTAAAAATAATGAAAATTTTCGAGTTAATCTGAGGTGGAGTAATTCACTTCGTCGTCTACAGGCTTGGACAGGCTTACCCAGTACAATAGCGAAAAAAGGACAAACATATTCTGCCCCACCTGACTTTCAATTGAATTGTTTGCAATAAAATAAATGGCAAAAACAATTAGAAAAATATTGAACATAAATACCCTATATACTTTAGACTCTCTCACAAAATATCCGTAAAGAAAAATATGGGCAAGCAACCCTAACGCTCCAAGGGTAAGCAGAATGTATAGATACTGACTATGTGGCTTCATCCCTTTTCCCAACAAAACCGATTGGTTTTTGGACAACCCATAGTTTTGGGCAACAAGTATGCTCCCTGTTCCCCAACCAACTAAAGGTTTTTGCTTAAAAGCCACATACGATGCCCGCCAAAGATCGAGCCTTTCGGTAAGGGTACTCCACGACGGTTGTTTATAGCCCGACTTTTTGTACATATAAAGTCCCATAGCTGTTTGGTGTACTCTAACAAAAATGCCCGGCCAACTGGTGTATAAATAGTTAGGTATGCTGTTTTCAACAGCTAGTATGTCGTCATGTGTAAGTGAAGAAAAGCCCACGCTATCCTTGGTGAGTCCTTTAGAAGCCATATACCTATATAGCGTGTGTCTTAGCTCGTGGTTGGTGTTATCTTCTCCATAAAAGTTTGAAGCGCTAACCCTGCCCCACTCTTTTGCCAACTCATTTTGTGCAATATTAATGTAAACAAGATTGCCATTCTCTCTTAAAATATGTGTTGTATCATGCGAATACGCATCGCCATTAATAGTATAAATGAGCAAACGGTTGTTTTCTATGATTTCAGTATGGGTAATCCTATACATATCGACAAAAAGCCAGACAAAAAACACAAATAGGAATGTGAATACGCCCAAAAAGGCCAACTTAAACTTTCGTTTATTGCTTTTGATAACGATGAAAACTAAAACACCTAAAAATGCAACTAGCCCCGAAAGTGAGCGCAGAAAAAAAATGTAGAATACGAACCAAAGAGATACTGCTGAAGCCAACACTTTTATCCGAAGGGGAATATGGGGTGGCTTTGCTAAAAAAGGTAGCTGAAAAGCAGCAATCACAAGCATCATACTAAAGTAAACATTGGGCACAAAAGGCGATGCCTGGCGAAAATCAACACCCTGGTTAAACAATCTAATAAACAAACCTACAAGTGTTACGGCAAATATCGATGCTATAAATAGTAATAGCAGCTGGTTTACTCTTTGCTTGCTAAGCTGCGGTGAGGTTGTTATTATAATTGGCAATAGTAGGGTTGGCAACTTATGTAACAGGTCGTTTTGCAAGGCAAAGCGAAAATCCTGCGTCCACAATAATCCTATAATATTGAGTATATATATTAAGGCAAAGGCAATTGCAGGTTTATTTGATAAGAACGATTTAATCTTGGCTTTAAAGTCGGCTGTAAGCAGCCAGTTTGCAGTTAGCAACACAAGGCTAAGAGTCATAACAAACCGCGAGGTAGGCAGCGAAATCATTAGTAACCCCAGGGAACCGAAGTAAATCCAGTATTGCGCTATTTTTATTTGATTTTGATTTTTGGCAATCATTGGTTTCACGTTTTACAAGTGGTATATCTCTGCTAGGTGTTCTTATTATAATTAAAACCAAGCACAACGTATCTTATTGCACTTTTCGTAAAATAAGTCAACAATTCAGCATTATTACAAACTCACTTTAGAGTAAAAATTGAAGCGTGTAAGGTTTAGATGCAGCAAACAACTCGTTACACATATGCCTTGGTGAACCAGCCAACAAACAAAAATGAGTTGTGTTCTACCTAAACAATTTGCCTAAACCTATGGGGAATTCTAATTATCGGCTTCTCCTTGAGTGTTCCTGGCTTATTAATGGCGTATATAGGTCGATATAGATTTTGTCGCCTGCGAGCTTTTGCAAAAAACTCATCGCCTTCAATGGGTCTGGTCTTTGTAACCATCTCAAAAAGTTGAAGTCTGCGGTCGAGGTGCCCCTGCCAACCATCTCGCTGTAACCCTGTATCACCAATTTTATCTTTTGACATGTTGAAATCGACCATTCCGAAGTGGAAAAGGAACAGGTTTTTATCAATATGGAAATTTTTACCCTTAACTCTATGGAAACCTGAGCCCCATCTAAGGGGTTTGTGAGCCACAACGGGCTTGGTATAACGCGCCGAAACATGGGCAAAACTTCGCTGGGTAAGGAATGGTTTATTAATATCAATTGCACTTTCCAGCTCGAGATGCTGCCCCACGTCGAGCCCTAAAGCCGATTTCGAAGTATTGCTTACTGGAATTTGCAAATACTGCTCAAGGCTCATATTTAAATTGGGGTCAACCACAAGTATTTCGTCAATATCATGCGCAATAACCACTTTATACCTGTGAAAAAGAGACTTGGCAAAACACGAAATTAGCCGTGCCCTATTCTTATCGCCTTTTACCCTGCTTAGGCTAATATGCGGCACCCTTATCACGTTAATGTCATTGCAATCAACGGGTAACACTTGATCGTGGCCATCGAGAATTAAGAATAAATTTTTAGAACCAAACTGTTGGCCATAATAGACTAACCATTTGGTTACAAAAAAGTTGTCGTTGCGCATCATAGACACAACCGCTATTTTATTATTGTGAGTGGAAGTCATATTAACCTATTTAATTAACTACAAAGTTGCGAAAAAATGTAAAAAAGCAATACTTTTGAAGAAAAAACAGCAATGCCTGTAAGTAGTTCAGCTGATCCAACCCCAATAGATGTGGTTATTACTTGGGTTGATGGCGGCGATTCTAAATTTTCCGAAAAACTGGAGTATCACCTAAATGGGAAGTCTCGGAGCGTGGTACCTGGCGCGAATCATACTCGTTTTGCATCTGTGAACGAAATTACATACTGCGTACTTTCTATACTAACTTTTGCCCCTTTTGTTCGTAAAATATTTATTGTTACCGATAATCAGAATCCGAAAATTTTTGATGTTGTAAAGAAGTTTTTTCCTGAAAGGCTCAAATCTATTTCAATTGTTGACCATACCGAAATTTTTAACGGCTACGAAGAATTTCTACCAACATTTAACAGCAGAAGCATTGAAACAATGATTTGGCGAATAAAAGGCCTCTCGAATAACTTTATATATTTTAACGACGACAACTTTTTGGTTAGATCCATTGAACCAAGTGATTGGTTTATAGACTCAAAACCCGTGCTACGCGGCAAATGGTTTCCTGCACCTACTCCCCGTCTTTTGTGGGATTGGACTATGCAATGCCTACAGCGACACGTTTTGCATAAAACGCATTTTAAACCACGACCCTCCTTCCATATTGGACAATGGAACGCTGCTCGCATTGCTGGATACACCTTTAAGTATTTTGCCAATAGTCATACACCACATCCAATTGATTTAGTAACGGTTAGTGGATTCTTAGACCGCGATAAAACTATACTTAAAAAGAACATTCGTTATAAGTTTCGAAATCAAAATCAGTTTAACTTTGTTTCACTATCAAACCACTTGCAGCTTAACAAGGGGAATAGGTATATCACAAAACCTGACTTGGCATACTTGCAACCGGTTGGCAGAGCAAAGGGTTATATTGATAAAAAAATGGCTTACTGTATAAAGAATCAACACGTTAAGTTTTTATGCGTTCAGAGCCTTGACCTATGCAGCCATACGGAAAGGAATAAACTGTATAGCTGGATGGATTCGATTTTACAGCTAGAGGTTGGCTCGAAAAATTGGTTGCAGCCAGAACCAAAACAACGCTTTACAAAATTAATGCATTACTAAATGACCGAAAACATAGCTAGCCAAACAAATTCGCCAATTGATGTAGTAATAACCTGGGTAGACGGAAATGACCCCGTGTTGGCTGGTAAACGTAGACAGTACATAGGTAATGCTAGTAATATGGAAAATCACCCAGGGGCAATTACTACTCGGTTTACGTCAAACAATGAAATAAAGTACTGCATACTATCTATCTTTAAATTTGCTCCATTTATTCGCAACGTTTATATTGTTACCGATGGGCAACAACCCGATATTTTTGACGATATAAAAACATACTTCCCAGAAAGGCTAAGTAGTATACGAATTGTTGACCACAAGGAAATTTTTAGTGGGTTTGAGCAGTATTTACCCACCTTTAATAGCACCTCTATTGAGTCGCTGATTTGGAGAATAAACGGGCTGTCGGAAAATTTTGTTTACTTTAACGACGACATTTTTCTGATTAGAGATGTAAAACCCGAAGAATGGGTGAAGAATGGGAAACCAACACTCATAGGAAAGTGGAAAGTTTTTCCGTTTAACAAACTTTTCAACCAACAGTTTAGGTTACTTATAAATCGGAAAGTTTTAGGTAAAAAGAATTACCACCCGAAACTTTCGTTCTACCTGCGCCAATGGCAAGCCGCTAAAATTTTAGGGTACAGTTTCAACTATTTTTTTCACTGTCATACTCCACATGCGCTTAACCGAAATACACTTGAACGTTTTTATGCGGAAAATGCTCATATTCTCGAAAAAAACCTGAAATATCGTTTCAGAGACGAAAAGCAGTTCATTTCCATTTCATTGGCAAATCATCTGGAAATAAAAAACGGAAACAAGCAGTACGCTGAACTAAACCACGGCTATTTTCATCCCTACTACACAGCCAAACGGATTGCAAAAAAGATTACCCGTTGCGACAGCAACACAGCAATAAAATCGATATGCGTACAAAGTTACGATATGCTTAAACCCGAGGTACAAAACAAAATTATGGGCTGGCTAGGCAACATACTACAAATAAAAGAGTAAAACTGATAAAAACACATTAGCAACTTGGCAAACACTTTGGAGTGTGATATAAATAAAACGATGGATAACCCCTTAAATATCAAACAGATCTTCACAAATAATACGATGCCAAATGACTGAAAATATAACAAGCCCGACTAATTCACCAATTGATGTGGTAATAACTTGGGTGGATGGAAGCGACCCAATACTTGCCAAGAAAAGAGACAAGCATTTGGAAGACTTGTCGAATGTTAGTAGCCATCCGGGAGTAAAATCCACTCGATTTGCATCGAACGATGAGATAAGATACTGCATCTTGTCTATTTTTAAATTTGCGCCCTTTGTTCGCAACGTGTTTATTGTAACCGATGAGCAACAACCCAATATAATTGAAGAAGTTCGCGTATACTTTCCCGAGCGGGTAGACTCCATACGCATTGTCGACCATAAGGAAATATTCAGAGGTTATGTGCAGCATCTCCCCACGTTCAATAGCAACTCCATTGAGTCGATGATATGGCGGATTGAGGGGCTCTCGGAAAATTTTGTGTATTTTAATGATGACGTTATTCTCCTGAGGGATATTAATCCGGAAGATTGGGTGCAAAACAATAGGCCCGTGCTGCGAGGCGAATGGCGGATGCTGCCATTAAAAAAATTATTTAATCTGAATATACGGCTGCTAGTAAACCGCATAATTCTTAGAAAAAAGGATTATCACCCTAAACAATCTTTTTACCTGTGTCAATGGAAAGCCGCCGTGATTCTTGGTTATAGATTTAGATACTTTTTCCATTGCCATACACCACACGTGCTTAACCGGGTTAGTTTGGAGCAATTTTTTAAACAGAACCCAGGCCTACTTATGAACAACATAAAATACCGCTTTAGAAGTGAAAAACAGTTCATGTTCACATCACTAGCTAATCATATCGAGATAAAGAACGACAATAAGCAAAAGGCAAAGCTAAACCTAGGCTATCTTCATCCGTACTACTCAGCAAAACGAATTGCAAAAAAAATTAACCGTTGCAACAACGACCCATCAATAAAATCGGTTTGCGTACAGAGTTACGACATGCTTAACCCCGAGGTACAAACCCAGATTATACGTTGGCTAAACCAAATATTACAAACAAGTCAAAAACCAACGCCCTAAACCCAAACCAACCCAGACTGCACACACAATACTTTAATACTCAATACCATGAAAACCTCAACCTTAACTGAAAATCTACCCATTGATGTAGTTATTGCATGGGTTGATGGTGATGACCCAGTACTCGCTGAAAAGCGTCGGAAGTTTATTGGTAGTCCAGCTAAAAAAATTGGTTCAAGCGCACATTCAACCCGGTTTGCATCGGTAAATGAAATAAAGTACTGTGTGCTGTCAATTTTAAAATTTGCTCCTTTTGTGCGCAACATATATATAGTTACCGATAATCAGGACCCTAAAATTTTCGATGAGGTAAAAAAACGCTATCCCGAAAAACTCTCCTCCATCAGAATTGTTGACCACACCGAAATATTTGAGGGCTTCGAAACGTTCCTGCCAACTTTTAACAGCATCACCATTGCCAATATGATTTGGAGAACTAAGGGTATTACTAACAATTTTGTTTACTTTAACGATGATACATTCCTTATTAGAAGCATAAAACCTAGCGACTGGTTTGTTGAAAACAAGCCGGTAATACGCGGCAAATGGGTAGCTGCACCATTTCACCGAATTTTGTTGAGATCATTAGAAACCTTTGTATCAGAAAAAATTCTTGGTAAAAAAAATTACCAGCCTAGAGCATCGTTTCATATGGGGCAATGGAACTCGGCTGCACTAATTGGATATAAATGGCGCTATTTTACCACTAGCCATACGCCCCATGCGGTAGGCAAAGAAATAGTGGCTAATTTCTATACAAAAAATAGAGCTTTGCTGGAAAAAAATCTTTCATATCGATTCCGAAATCCTTCACAATTCACATTCATTGCGCTTTCAAATCATTTACAACTTTTAAATGGAAATAAACATACTGCACACCCAAGCGTAGCATATATGCAACCATTTAACAGAGGAAAAAAATATATTGATAAAAAAATCAAATTCTGTGAGCAGAATCAAAACGTTAAGTATCTATGTGCACAAAGCCTCGATATGTGCAGTGTTGAAGAGCAGAATAAGATTTTAGGCTGGCTGGAAGGTATACTCGAATAGAACGTAGGTAAAGTAGCCCTTAAATCTTCTTAGGGGCTTGAATTCATTGGACTACACCTTATTTTATATAATCCCACAAACGCTCCTTGCGATAAAAATATTAGCTGTGTTGATTTCACATTAATTTTTACCTATTTTTGTTGAACACTAAAACCTAAATCAACTTGAAACTGAATAGGGTAATACAAAAACTACTTGCCAATAATAACTTTATTAGTTTACCCAGCATTGGCAGCTTTGTTCAAACTCTGGAGCCAGCTACTCTCTTGGCCGATGGTGTAACCTTTATTCAACCTAAGCAAACTATTGTTTTTAGTGCTTCTCGAACATTTAACGACGGTCTGCTCGAACGCTACCTACGAGAAACCGAAGCCATTACAGCAAGTGAAGCCAGCGTATTGGTTAAGCAGTATATAAACAAGCTAAAAGAGGAGATAGAGAAAGGGGTTTCCATTACTTTTGAGAATGTTGGAACTTTGCAAAAAAAAGATGATGGCGCACTGTTTTTCGAACCTTTCCCTGTAACTCAAAGAATCTCGGCAACATTTGGACTGCAATCTATTAAACTTGAGCCAAGTAAGGAAGGGTACCATCCGCCACATAAACAGCCCGAATTGCAGAGCGTTAAACCAAAACAAACCACCAGTTCCAATAATTTTGCGGCTGTTGGCCTGCCAATAATGCTGGGCGTAGCGGCAGTAGTTGTGCTTATGCTTGTGGGCAGCCTTCTTATTTTTGTTCCTGAGCTTCGCGTTTGGAGTAGTGTTAGCAATAAAAATATCGATTTGACTACTATTCAACATGAAAGTCAACCATCGTTTACCAATGCCCTACCCCTTGATACTTTAAACCAAGTACAAAGCGACACAGCCACAAGCGAACTCGAGGGAAATGTAGAAATTATTACCGATAAAAAACGGGCTCTATTTTACGAGGAACCTATTAAACCCGAAGATAAAACATACTACATAGTTGCTGGCAGTTTTGAGCAAATTGATAACGCACAGCAACTATTCGAATCACTTTCAAAGGAGGGCTACACTCCCGAGCTTCTTCAGTCTAATGGGTATTACAGAGTTGCCATTAGCAAGTTTTCCGATAAGAATAGGGCTCTTCGCGAGCTTGCCCGATTTAGATCACAAAAACCCACCGAATCGGTTTGGATTTTAGGCTTATAATAGAATCGCTGGCAGAATCAAATTACCCTACTATTCAACAAGTTCATACCCCATTTGCCCTTTTTGTATGGCAGGCACTCCATATATTAACCATTTAGGAGCAGGTGTTCCCTTTAGGTAGTGATCAAAATACTGCTGCATGCGTATTGCCCAATCAATTCGATTTGCCCTGCGCACAAGGTTATGTGGTTCATCGTTGTAGTTTATCATCCAAACGGGCTTATCGAGCCTCCGCAGTGCTAAGAACAGTTCGATTCCCTGGTACCAAGGCACAGCTTCGTCGGCATCGTCGTGGCGAATAAGCAGCGGCGTGTTAACCCTAGGCGCAAAGAAAAGAGGAGAATTCTCAATGTAATGTAAAGGGCGTTCCCATAGCGTTGCTCCAATGCGACTTTGGGTTCGCTCGTACTGAAACATACGTGACAACCCGCTACCCCATCGAATTGCACCATAAGCACTTGTCATATTACTTACTGGCGCTCCAGCCGATGCAGCTTTAAACAGATCGGTTTGGGTAACCAGGTAGGCTATTTGGTAGCCACCCCAACTTTGACCCTGCACGCCAATCTTGTCAATATCAACAAAACCCTTACTAACCATTGCCATGGTACCGCTTATAATGGCATCATAGGCATTTTTTCCCGGCAACCCCTCGGTATACGATATGTTGGGCATAAATACAATGTAGTCATTACTAACATATAGGGTTGGGCAAATTACCGAGCGCCCAGGATATGGTTTGTAGTGTGTATGCAATCCATCGGAATGACGTTCGTAAAAATACAACATCATCGGGTACTTTTTAGTGGCATCAAAATTCTCGGGTAGGTAGAGCAAACCCTCAACCTCGTTGCGGTTAAAGTCGTACCACGTAACCAGCTCTGCCGAACCCCAAAGGTAGTTATCTTGCTGTGGGTTGGTATCTGTGAGTTTCTTGATATCATTAAAACTAGCGTTGCTAACCCACAAGTCGGGATACTGTTGGTACGATTGCTTTGTGTATAGTAGGGTTGATAAATCCTGAGTGTTTGCACTAACCGAAAACCTATAAGGCTCTTTTATAAGAAGGTTAGGATTACTTTCTGCATTAGCTAAAATAGTAGCGTACCCCGATTGCTTGTCGGTTTCATCAAAAAGAGAAACAAGCATTGGCACATCATCAGGTATCGATTCCGCATCGGTATCTAAATACTGGTATCTATAGCTAACTTTACTGCTTGCCCCTTGATGGTTGGTAAGGCTTTTGGGTTTATTCTTACCTGTTAAATCAAACTGCCAAATATCGTACCTATCGTAAATTAGCACGTCGTTGCCCTTGGTTAGCCAGCCAGCAGAGCCGTATGGCCTTGGTTCGCTAGGGGTGTCATTTAACTCATCAAAAAAACTTGTTTTAATACTTGCCGTAAGCGGAACTGCTTTTAAATCTTTGGTTGACATTCCATACCAAATACTATCGGAAAACTGATAGTAAGCCAAATACTTGTCGTTGTGAGAAAGGCTTGGAAAGCTCGACCTATTTTTAGCAATCGGTTTACGTTCCCCCGTTTCAATTTCAACTAGGTAGTAATCGCTCCCCGATGGGTAGTCCCATGTCATACTCCAAAGGTACGGAGTTCTATCAACGCCTATGGCATACTTCCCATTTGCCGTTTTACTAAGCCGAACACTCTCCATCGATTTATCGGCTAGCTGGGTAAACTTTCGGTTCTTGAGATTATAAACACCCAAATACGATTTTTTCTGATCACGCTTCAGGTTTACTTTCTGCTGTGTTTGTAGTAGGGTGTCAGTCCAACTCCATAGGTCGAAAATTACTTTCTCGTCATTGGTTAGCGTGTCCTTTGGCTCATCTTGAGGTCTGGGGTACGAGTAAAGAAACAACCTTTTACCGTCATCGCTAAACCTCGGACTGCTGTGGTGACTTACAACCCACTGGCTAGGCAGTTCAGGTGTATTGCTATCAACAATCTTTTTTGCAGTTGAGCCTTCGCTCCATAGGTATAGATCGTAAATTTTCACCTTTCCTGTATCGGCACTAAAATGAAACGCCAACATTTTACCATCCTTACTAAAAATGAGGTTATTTATTTCGCCTTTACTTCTAAGCAGTTCGGTAACCTGTGCGCTTTTCGTATCGAAAATTGATAGCTGGGTCTGCTCAAGCGTATCGGCAGTAATTTGCGAAATGGCAATATAGTTACCCTGCTCGGCAAATTGGTAGTCGCTAACATAAATAAACTCTTTGCTCTGCTTGCTTTCTGTATCGAAAAGAGTAAGTTGGGTTTCTTTCTTGGCCGATTTGCCCTTGCTTTTTGCTTTTGGTTTTGTCTTTGCAGAATTGTTCACAACCGAGTCTTTGGGCTGTTCGGCAGTATAATCGGTTAAAAACCCAACCCATAAACCATTCTTCTCACCCATTGCAAAGTTTTTAACCTTACTGAAGCCTATCCACTCGTCCGATGCCAAAATGTATACACCACCAGAATCCTTGGGCATTTGGTCGGGCTTCTTTTTAGCCAGTTTCGCGTCTCGAACCTCACTCTTGGTGGGTACTATTTTTAGAACAGCAAATTTACCAGAAGGGTCAAGCTGGGCTCTAGCGCCTCTTTCGAAAGATTTTTTAAAGTTCTGACTTTTGTTAGTAACATACAGCGCTCCATCGCCATCTTGCGAGTTTATTTCATACGAAATTAAATCCCCTCTAAGCGAAATACGAGGCCTAACCATATCGTTCCATGCGTCGTAAACACTGTGATCCAATGGTTTCTTCTGTGCAAACGATGCTGAAACAAATGCAAGCAGCATCGTGGTTACTACCAACCCAACTGTTTTTTTCATACTAATATTCCTTTAAAAGTGTAGTAAGTAAGACAAAATAGCATAGGATAAGTTTAAAAAATAAGAATAAAAACAATCTAACGTTGTGTTTCAGAAAATTATAGCTTATTTTTGTTCTGTGTTTTGGGCAAGGAATGCTCGCATACAGATTGTTTCATACTAACATAATACAGAGATTCATTGAAACGACAAGTTAACTATACATATATTTTCTGTTGTTACTACAAAAATAGCACAGGAAGGGATATGTACATACGTTAACTATTTGTAAAAAATCAAATAAATTTACGATACAAGCCCTTCCAATTGGAAGGGCTTTTTTATTTTAATAAACCAACTATGAAACGCTACATAATGACAACATTACCCTCAAAAATCGACACTATTAAGTTCACAAGAAATATAATATTTCACCTTTTTGCATACTTCGATGGTGGAAAGGAGGTGCGAATATCAACACGAAAGCTTACAAAACAACTTGCGAAGCTGCTAAAACCCGTTGAGCACAATTTACCTTTTGGAAAAAGCGATACCTGTGTTAAGTTTACTGAATCGCTAAAGGAGATAAAAACACAATTACAACTTGACGCCCAATATATAGAGAAAAACGATCCAGCTGCAACCTGCGTTGAAGAGGTAGTGATGAACTACCCCGGATTTTTTGCCATAGCAACATATCGAATAGCAAATAAATTACATCTTCTAGGCATTCCAATTATACCAAGGATAATGACTGAATATGCCCACTCAAAAACAGGAATAGACATACACCCTGGTGCCACAATTGGCAAGGAATTTTTTATTGACCACGGAACTGGCATAGTAATTGGAGAATCGGCTATAATTGGAAATAGGGTGAAACTATACCAAGGTGTTACAATTGGAGCCCTAAGCGTAAGCAAAAATTTGGCTGCCCAAAAGCGTCACCCTACGCTTGAAGACAATGTGGTGGTTTACGCTGGTGCCACAATTTTAGGAGGAGAAACCATAATAGGTCACAATAGTATTATCGGTGGAAATGTTTGGTTAACGCGAAGCGTACAAGCCTTTTCCATTGTTCAGAGGGATGACAAGATTAGGGTCAGCCAACAATCAAAGAGGCAACCAGCTACAATGGCTGTTTAAAAATAAAGAGTTCAGCCAGTGGTACAAAAAACAGTGATCTATATGCCGAGTAGTCCAATTAACCGAAAAGAAACTAAGATTACATACTAAAACTGGCTTTCAATCAATAACTAATAAATCGAACTAGGGGTAAATAATTATACGGTTGTCATAGGCATAAGTTCTCACAACGAACAATTCGATTTATAAGGTTTTTTAAAACGAAACTCAGGTAAATGAAAAATTAAATATTAACGTAAATACTAAGGTGTTATGAAAACAGTCAGATCTATTGTTACAAAATTATTGCTAGTATCAATTGTACTAAGCCTTGCATCATGCGGAAAATGGGATATTTTTGGGATGAAAGGCAAAGGGCCAGTGGTTTCAGAAGATATTAATTTTGCTTTGGTCGAGGGGATTATTCTCGACATCCCAGCCAATGTTTATTTAACGCAGGGAGACGAACAGAGCATCCGTATTGAAGCACAACAAAACATTCTCGATAATATTTTACTTTATGATAAAGATGGTATTTTTAAAGTTACTTTCGATGATAATGTTACCCAGTGCAAAACGATAAGTATTTATATGACCATCCAAAACCTCCAAAAAATTCACCTTAGGGGAGCTGGCAACATTGTATCCGAGTCAGAATTCGCCTGCAACGATAATTTGGAGATATCAATTAGTGGAGCAGGAAAGGCAGATATAATTGCCGATGCTCGAAAAGTAGACCTTACTATCTCAGGAGCTGGTCAGATTAATTTCGAAACAGTTTGCGAAACTCTAAATTCAAACATTTCAGGATCTGGCGACATTAACCTACTTGCGGGAACTGCATTAACAGCCAATTTTAAAACAAGTGGCTCTGGAAAAATTAACGCCTACGATTTTATTATTGAAGAATGCTCAATTAATATTTCGGGAGCAGGAAATAACTATGTTAACGTATCGGAAAACCTCAATATAAGGATTTCTGGAATTGGGAATGCCTACTACAGAGGAAACCCAAAATTAACCGTAAATATAACAGGTTTAGGGAAAGTGATTAACGACAATAAATAGGTTATACTAGTGAGCCAAGCGGAACGCTAATAACCCAAAACAATAAAAAGTAATAAAGTTACAAACCGAACTTTAGTAAACATAGCTATGCAAAAAACATAAATAAGCAATAACCACAACCGCTCCGTTGCTAAATCCAATGGAGCGTTATTCGGTTCACAAATTTATAAATAAGCACAGCAGCTAGAGCCCCAGCCATATTGGCAACAAAATCTAACAAACTCCCACTGCGAGTTGTTAGAACAAAAAACTGCAATAGTTCAATAGCTAGTCCAAAACCAAATGATACCGAAAGAGCAACAACAGCGGCAAAACGGGTGAGTTCGCCCTGTTTCCTGAGTTTATTGCTCTCAGAAAGTAAAAAAATAGCTAAAACAAAGAACAGAGCAAAATGCACAACCTTATCGAAATGAGGGATTTCTAACATCGAAATTTTGGGTATACTACTGCTGGGCAATGTGGTTGCCAGTAAAATAACAAATGTCCAAACAGCAGATTTCCAGTATCTTAAAATAATCATCAATCGTAATTTTTGTATGCAATTTAACACAGAAAAAATTAACAGCCAAAACCTTTGGTAATGATAAGAATATGATTTGTTTTTATCGCTCTGTAACCTATCTTTGTAAGATTTTTATTGCGAGTGACTTAAAGGGCATAAAAACTCAAACATGTAGCTATAAATCAATTAGTAATACAAAGAAATATTAAAAGTGAAAGCCAAGTTTAAAGAGTACAAAGAGTTGAATTTATCTCAGGTTAACAAAGATATTTTAGAAATCTGGGCCAAAAACGACACATTTCGTAAGAGCTTATCGGTTCGCAAGGGGCATCCGGCCTACGTATTTTATGAGGGACCTCCCTCGGCTAACGGAGTACCAGGTATTCATCATATTATGGCTCGTGCTATTAAAGATATTTTTTGTCGCTATAAAACCCAGCAAGGTTTTCAGGTTCTTCGTAAAGCTGGCTGGGATACGCATGGACTACCAGTTGAACTAGGGGTTGAAAAGCAACTTGGAATTACTAAAGAAGATATTGGAAAGACCATTTCGGTTGAGGAGTACAACCAAACTTGCAGACGCGAGGTAATGAAATATACCGACGTGTGGGAAGATTTAACCCACAAAATGGGCTACTGGATTAATATGGACGATCCGTACATTACCTACGATAATCGCTACATTGAAACCCTTTGGTATCTACTTAAACAACTACACCAAAAGGGGTTGCTGTACAAAGGCAAAAGTATACAACCATTCTCCCCAGCGGCAGGCACAGGGCTTAGTACGCATGAACTAAACCAGCCCGGTTGCTATCGCGATGTGAAAGATACAACGGCAGTTGCACAATTTAAAATTGTGCGTAACCAGAAGTCTGAATCGTTCTTTAGCGATATTGATACTGACCTATTTATGCTCGCGTGGACAACCACTCCTTGGACCTTGCCCTCAAACACAGCGCTTGCGGTTGGCTCAAAAATTACATATGTTAAAATATCAACCTACAACCCCTATCTCGGTCAACCAATAACCGTTATACTGGCAAAAGATTTACAAAACTCGTACTTTTCCCCAGAAAATACTGAAATCCCTTTTGAAGACTATAAAGTAGGCGATAAAAAGATTCCATTTAGAGTACTTTCCGAATGCCAAGGTGCAGACCTAATTGATATTCAATACCATCAACTTTTCAAATTTGTAAAGCCCGAGGGCGATGCCTTTAGAGTTATTGGTGGCGATTTTGTTACAACCGAAGACGGTACAGGAATCGTTCATATTGCACCAACATTTGGTGCCGACGACGATAGGGTGGCTAAAGTAGCGGGTATTTCACCGCTAATATTGCGCGATAAGCAATTCAACCCAGAGCCAATGGTTGACCGTACCGGGAAATTCTATTTAATTGATGCCCTAGACGATACCTTTGTAAAAAACAATGTTAACGCTGAGCTATACAAAGAGTTTGCCGGCTGCTTCGTTAAAAATGATTACAATCCGAACCCACCTACCGATGGTTCGAGCCTTGATGTTGACCTTTGCGTTTGGCTAAAGAAAGAGGGTCTTGCCTTTAAAATTGAAAAACATACACACAACTACCCTCATTGCTGGAGAACCGACAAGCCTATTCTTTACTACCCACTTGACAGCTGGTTTATTAAAACAACTGCCCTTAAAGAGCGAATGATAGAGCTAAACGAAACCATTAACTGGAAACCCGCTAGCACTGGTACCGGCCGTTTTGGAAAATGGCTCGAAAACCTGGTTGACTGGAACCTCTCTCGCTCAAGATATTGGGGTACTCCCCTACCAATTTGGGCTTCTGAAGATAGGAAAGAACTTATCTGTATTGGCTCGGTTGAGGAGCTAAAAGCCGAGTGCGAAAAATCGGTAAAGGCTGGATTTATGACTGAGAATCCGTTGAAAAAATTCATTTCAAACGATTTTTCTCCTGAAAATTATTCGGAATTCGATCTGCACCGCCCATTTGTTGACGACATTGTGCTGGTTTCTGAATCGGGTCAAAAGATGGTTCGTGAGCTCGACCTGATTGACGTTTGGTTCGACTCAGGAGCAATGCCATACGCACAAATTCACTACCCATTCGAAAATAAAGACAGTCTTGAGGTAGAGTTTCCCGCCGATTTTATTGCCGAAGGTGTTGACCAAACCCGGGGATGGTTTTTTACTCTCCACGCCATTTCAACTATGCTGTTTGATTCGGTAGCATTCAAAAATATTATCTCAAACGGTCTTGTTCTCGATAAGAAAGGCAACAAAATGAGTAAGCGATTGGGCAATGCGGTTGACCCCTTCGAAATTATTGAAAAGTATGGCTCCGACCCTCTTCGCTGGTATATGATTACCAATGCGCAGCCCTGGGATAACCTTAAATTTGACGCAGAAGGTATAGACGAAGTGAAACGTAAGTTCTTCGGAACGCTATACAACACCTACTCGTTTTTTGCCCTATACGCCAATGTTGATGGGTTTACCTGTAGTGAACCCGAAATTCCCGTTAACCAAAGGCAAGAAATTGACCGATGGATCATGTCGCTGCTAAACTCACTTATTATTGATGTTCAAGATGCATACGACAATTACGAGCCAACAAAAGCTGGTAGAGCAATTCAGGATTTTGTTACCGAAAACCTTAGTAACTGGTACGTTAGGCTAAACCGTAAGCGTTTTTGGGGAGGTGGCTACAACACCGATAAAATTGCGGCCTACCAAACACTTTACGCCTGCCTTAACACGGTGGCAATGCTAGCGGCACCTATTGCACCCTTCTTTGCCGACCAACTTTTTGTTGACCTAAACTCTGTTACTGCACAATTTGAAGTTGATAGCGTACACCTATCATTATTCCCCAAGGCCAATAAAGAGTTAATTGACAAGGATTTGGAAGAAAGAATGGATATTGCCCAAAAGTTATCGTCAATGGTACTCAGCCTTAGGCGCAAGGTTAGCATTAAGGTTAGGCAGCCCCTAAGCAAAATGATGGTGCCTGTACTTAACGAGCAGTTTCGCAAACAGCTTGAAGGGGTAAAAAATATTATTTTAGCCGAGGTTAACGTTAAAGAGCTTGAATATCTAGACGATTCAACAGGAATTTTGGTGAAAAAAATTAAGCCAAATTTTAAAACCTTAGGGCCTCGCTTTGGAAAATCGATGAAAGAGGTTTCTTCGGCCATCATGGGTATGTCTCAAAAAGATATTAGCCAAATTGAACGCGAAGATTCGTTTGAAATTAGCATTAACAATGAACCCCAAAACATTAACTTACAAGATGTTGAAATAGTATCAGAGGATATCCCGGGCTGGTTAGTTGCCAACGACGACAAGCTAACCGTTGCGCTCGATGTTACGTTAACCAACGAACTTCTAGAGGAAGGAATTGCACGTGAACTTGTAAACAGGATTCAAAATTTACGCAAAGACTCCGGTTTTGATGTAACCGATAAAATAAAGATTAGTATATTGAAGCACGATTTACTATCGCAAGCCATTGAGAATTATAAGGAGTATATTGCCAGCCAAACACTGGCCCGCGAAATATTGCTTGTTGATTCAATGCCAAGCGGAAGCGCATCGAGTATTGAACTCGATACCGACCTAACCATTTCAATTAAAGTTGAAAAAATTGATGCTTAGTGCTTGGGATATTATGACAATTTGCTATATTTAGAAAATTTTTAAGCCATGGAAGAAAAGAATAGGTTTAACGAAGAAGAGTTAGCAGAATTTAAAGAAATAATTTTGCAGAAACTTGATAAGGCTCGCAATGATTACGACACCCTTAAAAGCGCTATTACTATGAGTGGAAGTAACGACACTCAAGATACTTCACCAACCTTTAAAGTACTAGAGGAGGGAGCCGCAACGCTCTCAAAAGAGGAAGCAGGTAAGTTAGCACAACGCCAAATAAAGTTTATTCAGCACCTCGAAGCAGCCCTAGTGCGCATTGAGAATAAAACCTATGGCGTTTGCCGCGAAACGGGCAAACTGATTAGCAAAGAGAGATTGCGTGTAGTGCCACACGCTACCCTTAGTATTGAGGCAAAGAACAACCAGAGGTAGCATTTTTTAACCCTAAATATTTGAAAAGGGGCATTTAGTATGCCACTTTTCTGTATTATTGCAAGATTTTTACACTATGAAAATGTCTCTTCGAAGCAAAGTTATTGCCCTAATCTCCAGCGTTATTATTATTGACCAGTCACTAAAGGTGTGGATTAAATTAAATATGTCGTTGGGACAAAGTTTTAATGTAATTGGCAACTGGTTTATAATACATTTTACCGAGAACTACGGAATGGCTTTTGGCCTGCAGTTTTGGGGTGAGTTTGGTAAACTTTCCCTTAGCCTTTTTCGTATTGGTGCCGTTATACTCATTGGCTTTTACATTGCCTCGCTAATTAAAAAGAAAATGCCAACAGGCTTGGTTCTTGGTATGTCTCTTATCATGGCTGGCGCCATTGGTAATATAATTGATAGCGCCTTTTACGGTTTACTATTCAGCGAGTCGGGATATACCTCGCCCGCCACTTTTTTGCCCTCAGCAGGAGGCTATGCATCATTTTTACACGGCAGGGTTGTTGATATGTTTTACTTCCCAATAATTAACGCTACATGGCCTCAATGGATACCTTGGGTAGGTGGTCAAGGTTTTATATTTTTTAGGCCTGTTTTTAACATTGCCGACTCGGCAATAACTGTTGGCGTATTTTACCTACTATTATTTCAACGTAAACAACTTTTTCAAAAAGAGGAACAAGGGGTTGAAACTACTTAATAAATATGCAATAATTGTTGCCGGAGGTTCAGGTACCCGAATGGGAGAAAGTGTTCCTAAGCAATTTTTAACCATAAATGGGTTGCCCATCCTAATGTATACAATTAGGACCTTTTCATTAGTCGAAAATCTCCACAGCATAATTACCGTACTTCCTCAGTCCGAGCACCTCAGATGGCAGCAACTTTGCGAGCAATACTCCTTTAACATTAAGCATACTCTCATTAATGGTGGAGAAACCCGATATCATTCGGTAAAAAATGGCCTAGCAGCCATTCATGACAACGGCTTAGTAGCCATTCATGACGGGGTGCGGCCTCTGGTCTCTATGAATCTAATAAACAAATGCTTCGATCATGCTACTGCCCAAGGCAATGCAATACCTGCAGTAAAACCTGTTGAGTCAATTCGTTTGGGTTTGGCAGCCGACAGTAAAACAGGCAATCGCGACGAGTGCTGGTTAGTTCAAACCCCTCAGGTTTTTACCATTGAGCAAATTAAGCCGCTTTATCAAAATAGCTGGCAACCACATTTTACTGATGATGCATCAGTTGCCGAGAACTACGGTATAAAAATAAGCCTTGTTGAGGGCGAACGCCAGAATATCAAAATCACAACTCCTTTTGATTTAACCTTAGCCGAAACATTGCTAGCAAATGCGTAACCAAACACATATAAGGTAGGGCAAACACATCTAATCCCAGAAATAGAGTAAGGTATTTAAGCTTAATTACAATATTTGTTTATTTTTGTAGCAATCTTACATCATATGGTACGATCTGCTATAATATTATTCGTTTTTTTAACCCTACAGTTTTCAAGCGTAGCAAATCTTCTCGTATTGGTTGCACCCAAAGCCAATACTGCTGAATCTGTAAAACCCGAAAGCATACCTGAGTCCAGGCCAACTTATTCTAATTACGAGAATACAAATACCCATCAGCAAGCACAAACCCTCGAAAAGAATTGGCTTAACAGTACACCCACACTTAAACAGATAATAGTTATCGTATCACTCGCTTTTTTAGTCCTTTTAGCCGTTTCATTACTATTTATTATACAATACAGGAATAAAGTTCGAGAGTTAAAAAAGATAAACGATGAAACTAAACACATAAATTCACACTTGGAAACAATTGTTGAGTTACGCACCCAAGATTTACTTGAAACTCAAAAAAAAGCACAGGAAAACATTAAGCAAAAATCGGCTTTTTTGGCAAATATAAGCCATGAAATTCGCACTCCCTTAAACGCTATCTTAGGATTTAGCAAGTTTTTAAACGACGATAACCTCAACAAAACCGAGCGGAAACAGTACGTTGAGCTTATTATGCGCAGAGGGAAAAATCTTCAGCAAATTGTAAATGATATTATTAACCTTTCGCTTATTGATGCGGGAATGGTTTACCTCAAAACCGAACCATTTAACCTAAACCAACTTTTGTACGACCTATACAAAATGTTTAGTTCAAACAGTCTTTTTCGAAAACACCCACAAATTGAATTTAAACTAACCGTTGCCTTAAACGACTCACGTTCAATAATAATATCGGATCCTGGTAAGGTAGAACAAGTTCTTAACAATCTATTAACCAACGCTTTTAACTACACCAACCAAGGAACTATTGAACTTGGTTACGAGTTAACACCCTCCAACCGCATTAAGGTTTTTGTTAAAGACACAGGCGTAGGCATATCGCAAGCGGTAAAAGAGCAGGTTTTTAGCAATGCGAAACGGGTTAATCATAATTTACAGAATCAGAACCATGGGCTAGGACTTGGGTTGCCTATTTGCAAAGGTCTTACCGACCTGTTTGGTGGCAAAATGAATATTGAAACAACTCCCAAGGGTACCACCGTCTCCTTTTCTGTTCCCTATATTCCGGGTAAGCAGGAAACAAAATCGTATATATCGCGCTTAGCGGTTCAAAATCTTTCGTTTAGCAATAAGCTCATTCTGGTGGTTGAAGATGACCTAATAAGTTTTCAGCTTATTGAGGCTATGCTCAAAAACACTGGGGCCAGGCTAATACATGCAAAAAATGGAGAGGATGCCATTGAGATAGCCAAACTCAAAAAAGATATCAATCTAATTATAATGGATATGCGGCTCCCTTTTATTGATGGGTATGAGGCTACGCAAGCAATAAAAAAAATTAAACCCAATGTGCCTATTGTTGCCCAAACCGCCAATGCTATGGGCTACGACAGGGACAAATGCTTAAAAGCAGGGTGTGACGAATACATTCCTAAACCAATTGATCCGGATGAGTTTTTGCGAACAGTTGCCAATTTTATTGGCTAATTCACTAATTGTGAAAGGAAGGGAATTAGGCAAAATCTATCACTTTACAACTAAAGCACCATAAAGACCTGATTTTCTGTAGTGAGGTATCTCGTTATGTTGATTTTTTTCACACTCCAACCCATTTGTCCATTAATTGTTACCACGCCTAAAAGTCAACAGTATCAATTGGTTTGAACACATTTACTAAAAAAATATTATTTTGGTACAAATTTGGAACTACCCCTTGTGCAAACGCTTAGCGTTTTCTATATCAAACTACAAAAATGAAGAGCAAAAAAAATAAATCAAAGCAGGGATATATTAAACCAAAAGTATTTTTCGGTTTTATAATTATTATGAGCATTGCAGCAGCAGCACTGTTTGTAACCTACAAGGGATTTATTGAACTTACCGAAACACGACAAAGCCTTTCGGAACCAAGCAAAAAATTAATCAACCTAAACTCTATCTTAACCGATATATACGAGGCCGAAAGCAATATCAGAACCTACACCCTTACCCAAAACGAGAGCTACCTCTCAATTTACCTGTCGTTTATGAAAAACATAAACGTAAAGGTTGATTCTCTTTTGACTCTTACCCAGGGGAATGCCGTACAGGCAGAAAAAATCAAGTTCATTCAAGAGCTACTCTCACGTAAACGGAGGGTGCTAAACGAGCTAGTTGTACTAAAACGAAGCGACCAAACCTCCCGGTTTTATCAAAAAGCAATGGAGCAGGTTGAGATGATAGACCTCGACTCCATAGTCGAATCATCGGTAATTACCAGCGTAACCACAACTAAAACCTCACGTCGCGACTCAATTATAAAGAAAGAGTCCGAGGAAGCTAGTCAAAGTGGATTTAGCCGAATGTTTGGTTGGCTTTCAAAAAAAGGACCCAGCGATAGTGTTATTACAAAACTAATTGTTGAAGTTGAAACACAAATAGATACCCTTAGCCGGTCGGTTATGTCTCCGTCCGATAGTCTACTGAATGAGGTGAGGGCTATTCTGGCCGAAATACAGACACAGCAAGAGATGGCCCTATATGATATAAGCGAAAAGGAACTTGAGATTTTGAAAAGCGACAAGGAGATAATGAATCAGATTAGAACCATTGTATCGCTGCTTGAGCGTGAAGAGCTAATGAACTCAGTTGAACTAGCCGAAGAGGTTGAACTGGCGGTACAAAAATCGACTGAATTTCTTCTTATTCTAGGGGGTGTTGCATTCTTTATGTTTATCCTCTTTACGGGCCTTATCTTTCGCGATGTTACACGGGCTACGTACTACCGAAACGAGCTAATTAGATCTAAACAATATGCCGAAAAATTGCTAAAAGTTAAGCAAGAGTTTTTAGCCAATATGAACCACGAAATACGAACACCGTTAAGTGCCATTGTAGGACTATCGAAGCAACTTAAAAACAAATCCGATAGCAACACCAAGCCATTTGTTATCGAATCGCTAAACAAATCATCAGCCCACTTGCTTAATATTGTTAACGATATTCTCGATTTATCTAAATTTGAAGGTGGTTTCTTACGTCTCGAAAATAATCCTTTTAACCCAAAAACTATTGCTGCCGACGTGATTCAAAACTTATCAATTAATGCGGAGGAAAAAAATATCGCCCTTCTATTTGAAAGCCACGGAGACGAAACCATAACCGTTCGCGGCGATTCGTTTAGGCTTACCCAAATACTGATTAATCTAATTGGTAATGCCATAAAATTTACCAGTAATGGCCACGTTAAGCTTTCCGTTCACAGCTCTAAAGCCGAAGATACTGCTTCCGTTAAATTCATTGTTGCCGATACTGGAATTGGTATTGCTCCCGAGAATATCGATAAAATATTTGAAGAATTTAATCAAGTTGACACCAGCACAACCCGACAATATGGTGGTACTGGACTTGGTTTATCCATCGTAAAAAAACTTGTTGAGATACAGAACGGCAAGCTAGAGGTTAGTAGTCACGAAGGGGAGGGCACTACATTTATCGTAACCCTAAACTACCCGCTAGCAGCCGAGCAGGATGCAACCACTGCCCTACTGGGCGAGAATATTGAGGCGCCGAAGCTACCTAGCGACCTACATATTGTTGTAGTTGACGATGACCCCATTAGCCAAATGCTAGTGGCCGAAATGCTTAAAACGCTGGGCGTTAAGCCTCGAGTTTTTGGAGACCCATTTAAAGCCATTAGCGATATTGAGAATAAACCTCCAACAGTTATTCTTACCGATATTCAAATGCCTATGATGAGCGGCATAGACCTAGTGCAAGAAATTAAAAAACTGAACCTCCATAACACTCCCGTTATCATTGCATTAACCGCCAACAGCACCGATGGCAATCAGGACTACTACATAGGCAAAGGGTTTTACTGCGCCCTAACCAAGCCCTTTAACGAGATAAGCCTTTATAATGCCATTGCCCCAACTATTGGCAGAAGTACAGTAAAGAATACGGAGCTTTCAACCAATCGCATTGAAGGGTACGACATAACTGAGATTAAACGCTTTGCCGACGGCGACGACCATTCGACCTGCGAAATACTGCAATCGTTTATAGACAACTCTATGGCCAACGTTAAGTACCTCAACAAGTTTGTTGCAGAAAAAAACTGGAAAGGCACAAGCGAAGTATCACACCGAATGAAATCGGCTTTCAGACAGCTTAAGGTTGATGGGCTAGGCCACCTACTTGAACAGCTCGAGAACATTAACCCGCACGAAGTAGATGAAAACTGGCTTCACGCAACCATTAAAGAGGTTCTAAAAGAAGTGAATATGGTTCAGGCCTTGCTTCGCCGAGATATTGAAAAACTAAGCCCAAAAAAAGTACGCAAAAAAGTGTAACTGCACGTTTCTCAGTTTCTCGCACCCCTCGTTATCCTCTTGTTAGGTACAATACAAACTAATCTGTCAAATATCGTATGTTTTTAATAGGTTGATCGATTAAATGGAATAATTTGACAGGAAACCGCAGTATTTGTCAATATTTGCATAATTTTGACAAAAGCAAAATAATATGCCAAATACATTTGAACCATACGATAGAAGTAAGCCATACAATAGCCTTCCGTTACTTCCGCCAGATGATGAAAAGGTTGAAACAAAAGAAGTTTATAAAGCCTTAAACAATGCGAACAAAGCCCTTGCCGAGCTGAAAGGAATTGCGAAAAAATTACCAAATAAATCAATGCTTGTAAACACCATTGCGCTCAGAGAGGCAAAAGCAAGTACAGAGATTGAAAATATATTTACAACTGACGATGAACTTTATAAAGCACTCACAATTAGCGAATACGGGCTAAAAGGAAATGCTAAGGAAGTTCTAAGATATAGGCAAGCGCTTTGGAAAGGCTATAATGATATTAAGAATAATCAAGCGTTAACAATTGAAGCTCTGGTTGATATTTATCAAGAAATTAAGCAGGTTAATGATGGTATTAGACCACCGCAAACAGAAACCGTAATACTTAAACGAGGAAGCGGACTGCTAACCAGCGAGGTGGTTTATACTCCACCAAGAGGAGCTCAAATTATTCAACAGAAATTAAATAACCTAGTAGAATACGTTAACGATGATACAAAATATCCCGATGACCCATTACTCAAAATTGCAATTTCGCACTATCAATTTGAAGCCATTCACCCATTCAGGGATGGGAACGGAAGAGCAGGAAGAATTTTAAGTATCCTTCTAATGATACAGAAGCAATTATTAGAAGTTCCAATCCTCTATTTAAGCGCATTCATTATTAAAGAAAAAGACGAATACTATGAGCTTTTAAAAGATGTAACAACCCTTAGAAGATGGAATCCTTGGATAATTTATATACTTAGGGCAATTGAGCAAACCTCAAAGTACACAATCAGCAAAATTGAAGAAATAGACAGGTTGTTTTCAAAAACCACTGAATTAGTAAATGAAAAGTATCCATCAATAAGAAAAGAATTCATTGAAAAACTGTTTGATCAACCATATATTAGTCCTAAGAAACTGTTGGACAAGAACACAAAAAGTCTGAATACAGCTAAGAAATATCTTAAACAGCTTGAAAAGATTGGGATCTTAATTCCTGAAAAGATTGGTAAGGAAATAGTTTATTTGAATATTGATTTATACAATATTTTATCTGAGTCGTAAAGGAAGTGCTACGCACAAAACGCAGGATATTAACACCCCTCTTTTCAGTTGATAAAGTTGCAATTAGTCCCAATTTGCATATAGTGGTTATTTCGGTCTAATGGTGTGCAAACACATCAACACCAACTACTCTAATAAACTAAAAACAAAGAGATTGCAACTATTCGTTTCCATGTTTTACAGCTGGTTTATACCCCCAGTACTCCAAATCTTGTAACCCCTTAACCTCCTTTATTCCCCCATCGAACAATAAGAGGTTTTTTGTTGAAATATCTAAAATGTTTCGGTAATCGTGGTCGGTAATTATAAAGCCCTTGTAGGCAGACTGCTCCCTTATTATTCTCTTAATCTCATCTTTATAAACTGGGGCTACGCCATTAAATGGCTCGTCTATTAGAATAAATTTTGCGTCGGAATAAACAACTAAAAGTATCTCAAGAATACGCCTCTCGCCACCGGATAGCTGTTTGCTTTTCTTGTTAAGAAGGGGCCTAATAAATTTATGGTCGGACACCTGTTGAGCAACCTTCTTACTACAAAATAACCCAATTACAGTGCTTATTATAACATGATTAGGCAAAAAGCTGTGTTGTGGTAAGTATTTAACGGCATAAGGGTTTCTAAAAAGTGTACTCGAAACAGTATTGTCAACTTTTGCAAATTTCCTTTCAGCTGGTATTGAGCCAAAAATAATTTTCAGTAGGGTCGATTTTCCGCACCCATTTTTACCTAGTAAACCAATAATTTCACCCGTTGAACAGGTTAAAAAAATATCGGTTAAAACCTGCTTGTCGCCAAAGCTCTTTATTACGCTATCTACATGCAAATGGCTCATATCATAGCGATTACAGATCCGATAAACACGCTAATTGCAAATGTGGAAATCCATAGCGCCAACCTACTAATCCCAATATTTCTGTAAAAATAGTACTCATCCTGGTTCCTTATCTCGTAAATGAAATAATGAAACAAGAGCGCAATAAAAATATACCCTAAACCAACGGTTGTGAACGAAAATTTGCCTGTAATTAAAAAGCCTAAAAAACCAATGGCCATAGAAATAACTATGGACGGAACAAGCAATTTACCATAGAAAACAAGTACACCTTTTATTTTTCGCATTGGCTAAGTCTTAGCCTATATTAACCCCTTCGCGTGCTTTTGTGCAATAATCTTAAGCATATCATCAGTCATAGTCTCTAAGTTCCATTTGGGGCTCCATCCCCACTCTTCGCGTGCGCAGCTATCGTCCATATAGTTAGGCC
>Ga0265295_1002003_pt1 | contig 33851 bp, 29 predicted proteins | sample Munlansysbiofilm_FD_192503 | JGI IMG/M metagenome (GOLD analysis project Ga0265295, IMG submission 192503) | Leachate microbial communities from a municipal landfill in Southern Ontario, Canada - Methane capture system biofilm | ecosystem: Engineered > Solid waste > Landfill > Unclassified ... | reverse complement strand
CCGTTTGACCTTAAACCCTTGATTTCTTTGGCGGGGCCGATGGGACTCGAACCCACGGCCTCCGGCGTGACAGGCCGGCGTTATAACCGACTTAACTACGACCCCGCATTTTGTCTTCGTGGTGGGCAGTACAGGGATCGAACCTATGACCCTCGGCTTGTAAGGCCGACGCTCTCCCAGCTGAGCTAACCGCCCAGTCCCGTCCAACGAGAAACAGTCTTTATAGAGCCACATGCCTGCTGTCAAAGACTTTTTTCAAGAAAATCGAAAAAAGTTGAAATTAACCTGAAAGCGGTCCGGGCAGAGGGGGGAGAGCGGAAACCCGGGTAAAAAAAAGGGCCGTCCGTGAAGGACAGCCCTTAATGTCTTCGAAAACAAGAGTCTTAACCGCAGGATGTGCAGGAAGAGCATCCCGAAGAAGACTCCTTGAGCCCCGATTTGATGTTGAAGCCCATGTGCGGATGAAATTCCACGGAAATGGGTTTCGATTCTTCCATCAGAGCGGTTTCAACCAGGAATTTGTATCCGTCAATTTCGTGTACTACGTCGTTGTCTTTTTGCTCATCCAGAGCAAGCGCCAAGCGAGGCCCGCCTCAGCCGGCGGCCATGTAGACCCGGATTGGGGACACTTCTTTGCCAGCGAAGTGCATATCGAGCTGCTCTTTGGCAGCCTTTGTAAGTTCGAACATGGAATCCTCCTTTGATGTGGGAAAGGACGTAGTTATTGATTTTATCGATGTCAATGTCCGGGGCCGCGTGATTTTCGTGATGGTTCTTCATGAAATCCCGCTAAACGCCGCCGGCCGGGAACATCGTCATCTCCGAAAAAGATGCTTGTGTCTTACACTCAAGAAAGTTTAACGTGCACTCAATCCTGATAACCAGAAACCCGGACCGGATATGAGTCCACATAATGCCCGCATCCTGCTTGTCGACGACGAAGTGACTCTTCTTGAGTTGCTCGGCGATTTTCTGCGCGAACAAGGCCATGAGGTCATCCTGGCGGACTCAGGCGTCAAGGCCCTTGATCTCTACAATTCGGAGCTTCCGGATATTGTGCTTCTTGACCTGAAGCTGCCGGACCTGTCCGGACTGGACGTGCTCAAGCATATTTCCTCCCGGGATGACGAAACGGGTCTTATCGTCATTTCCGGGGTCGGCTCCACGGACGACGCCATCGAGGCCTTGCGCCGGGGTGCGTGGGATTTTCTGGTCAAGCCCTTCCTCAATCTGGAATTTGTGCTGCACGCCGTGAACAAAAGCCTGGAAAAAGTACATCTCAAACGGGAGAACAGGATTTATCGTGAACATCTGGAAGAAGAGGTGCAGCGTCGGACCACCGAATTGCGGCAGGAAATCATCGCCCGCAAACGCATTGAGGAGGATCTGCGCCGCAGCGAGATGCGCTACAAGGAACTGAGCCTGACCGACGAACTGACCGGGCTCTACAATGCGCGCCATTTCTTCAGGCAGGTGCAGTCCGAGGTGGAACGGACCGTGCGCTACAACAGCCCGCTATCTTTGTGCGTCCTCGATATCGACAATTTCAAGCAGTACAATGACACTTACGGACATCTGAATGGTGACGCCGTACTCTCGGAGCTGGGGCGGATCATCCAGAAATTGATCCGCGATGCGGACTCGGCCTACCGTTACGGAGGCGAGGAATTCATCATCGTCCTGCCGGAGACCAATCGCGAAGAGGCCGCCCGCGTGGCGGAGCGCATTCGGATCAGCTTTTACGAGCACGCCTTCTATCCCAGAAAAGGGGCCGGCGTCCATGTTTCGCTCAGCCTTGGCGTGACCAGCTATTGCCCGGGGGAAACCGTTTCAGACCTCGTCGACCGGGCCGATCAGAACATGTACGCAGCCAAGAAATGCGGCCGCAACACCACGGTTTGCAGATGATGCGCCAAAACGCGCGCTGATTCCCCCGACCGTGGCGGCCTGCCCCCGGAACTTCATCCATCACGATGTCGAATCGACATCACCCTCACTCCTGCCTCATCGCAGGCGCAATCATCCTTCGTCGTTCATAAGCGCCGTCAGACGACAAAAGCCGCACTCCCCGGCAGAAGTCGGATAGCCGCAGGTCGTGCAGGGCTGGATGTCCACGCTTGTCTCACCGCGCGGGGCAAAGCCTTGCCGGCCGTCCTTGAGGAACCCGTCATAAAAGCGGATCTTGCGTCCCGGCTGAATGTCTTCGAGGTCCGCCAGCAGGTTCTTGTAGATGGGAAAGCTGGCCTTGGAACTGTAAGGGCATGGGGCGTAGCCGTAGTCGATGCCGGCCAGAAAGCACAGGTTCGCGGTTTCGAACTCGGTCAGACGGAAAAGTGGCTTGACCTTCTTGGCGAAACCTTTCTCGGCGTGCATGACCGGTCCCTGGTCGCTCAGAAATTCCACATCCCAGCGCATGACATTGGCGAAAAGCCGCGAGGTCTCGTCATCGAGATTGTGTCCCGTGGCCAGCACCGTGAACCCGTTCTCCTGGGCGAACTTGTTGAACAGGTAGCGCTTGGTCTGTCCGCACACGGAACAGATGGGGCGCTTGACCCGGCGTTTGACGTCGCACATGGCCAGCCCCAATTTGGCCGTCTCGATGACGTGCAGGGGGATCTCGCTTACCGCGCAGAAACGCTCGGCGTAGGCCCGCGCGATGGGGGAGGATTCCGGGATGCCAAGGTCGATGTGCAGGCCCTCGATGTTGTAGCCGAGATCCTTCAATTGCCAGGACAGGGCCAGGGAGTCCTTGCCGCCGGATATGGCGACGAGGATGCGGTCATCGAAGGTGAACATCGAGTGTTCCTTGATGGCCCTTTCCACCAGGCGACGGGCGAAAACAAGGAAGCAGTCCTTGCAGAAAGCGGTGTGGTGGCTGGGCAGGGCGACCACGGCGGGGATCTGGCAGCGTTTGCATTTCATGTAGGCTACCCCTTTGATCCGACGTCGCGCACAATGACGTGATCGCCGTACTTGAGGTTCAGATCCGGAGTGAGCAGGCCGCCGTCGCGGATGACGAGAGCCCGTCCGGGCTTGCGCCCGAGTTTGTGCAAGAGTTGCGTGACCGTGGCGGCACGGTCGATGGTCAGTTCCCGATTTTCGGGTTCAAGGCGGACAGTTATCATGATGCTCCTGTGCTTGTGCTGTCGGTGTCGGCAGGTGCGTGCCCTAAATCGATGCGTCGCAAAATTCAAGACCGCTCTTGTCCGATTTCAAGAACCAGAAAGCCGTCTTCGTCGAGCCTGCCCCGGTCCGGGGTGACGAACCAGCGGATGCCGTCCGTTTCGATGACGGCCTTTTCGGTAAGGTCATCCCGGCCCAGATAGCCCTGCATGACCTGGGTTCCACCGATGAGGATGCGGCCGCTCTCGCCGTGGGGCAGATCGGTCAGGATTTGCGGATGCACGATGCGCAGGGCGGAACCGGGCAGGGGCAGTCCCACGGTGCCGGGTTTGCGGCCCTGCTGCACGCTCAGGTCCAGGGGATTGAGCACGTCGGGAGCGTTGACGGTGGCCACTGGAGTGGTCTCGGTGGTGCCGTAGCCGTCATGGACGATGAGCCCGAATTTGTGACGGAAGGCCTGCACGCAGTGATCGGAAAGAGCCAATCCGCCCGAAAGTACGGAACGCAGCGACGCGAACATGAGCGGATGCAGGACGGGACTGACGACGTACGCTTCCAGCATCGCGGGATCGGCGCAGAGCATGGTCGCCTCGAAATCGACGCACATGCGCCCCATCTTGCGGGCTTCAAAGGGGTCATGGGCGCAGGCCATGGGTACGGATTCAAGCAGCGGCAGGAACATGGTCGTGGTCAGTCCAAGGGCGTCGTGCAGGGGCATGGCGGTAAGCAGCACGTCGTCACCCCGGGGTGGAAAGAGGGACGCGATCTGCCGGGCGTTGGTGATGATGCTGGAGTGCCCAAGACGCACGCCAACCGGAATTTGCTCCTCCCGCTTCACGAATATTATGGCCGCCGTGGCCTCCGTCTTGACGCGCAGAGGCAGGATGAAACGCAGCAATGCCAACGGCATGAAGCGGATCAGAGCGCGTTCCACGGTCGTGCCACGCAGGGATGTCCGGCAGTCTTCCACGAACATGAAGCGCATGTCGTCTTGAAGAGCGGCGCATCCCCGGCCGCGCAACCTTTCAATGTGCTCGCGGGTACTGAGCACCGTCTCGATTCCGGCCTGATCCAGACAGCTGGCAAAAGCCTCCGCCGGCAAATTCGGATCAAGGTTGACGGTCGTCTTGCCGGCCATGAGCACGGCCATGTTCGCTGCCGCGCCCCTGACACCCGGCGGAAGCAGGATGCCCACAGCCTTTTCAGGCAAGGTCTTGAGCTTGCGCGAAAGGCACAGGGCCAAAAGGAACAGCTCTTCCCCGGTGGCCTGGGCTCCGCTGGAGTCGGCCACGGCCAGCCTTGCCGGGGCGCGTTTGACCGCGCGCAGCCATTTTTCCGGGATGGAGGTCTGGGTGCGGGCAAACTCCTGCCAGGCCAGGATGGACTGACGGTGCACGGCGTCTTTGACCTCCTGGGGAGTGGCCGAGGCAGGCATGGCGGGGCCGAAGCACAGATTGACGTCCCGCGCCAGGACTCCGTTGGTGTTACGGCGGAAATGCCTGCTCACGGCGGACCACCTGCTGCCCCAAAGGCCGCGCAGGTAGAAGGGCACGATGACGCATTCGCTCTGGACCGCCGGAATGCAGTAGCCGCGCCTGAAGGCTCCGAGCTGGCCGTTGCGGCTGATGGCGCCTTCGGGAAAAAGGACTACGCACTCCCCGGCCTTGAGGTTCTCGGTGATCTTGCGCAGGGCCGAGCTGCTGGCGGCGGATGAGATGGGGATAACGCGGTAGAGGTCCAGGAACCAGCGCAGGTACCAGCGACTGTAATAATGACGCGACATGACAAAGCGCACGGGCCGGGGCACGGCCAGATGCAGCACGGCCCAGTCGATCCAGCTGGTGTGATTGCCCAGAAGCAGCACCCCGCCCTGAGACGGAATGTTCTCCAGACCGCTCACGACCAGACGGTAGCGCTGCGCAAAGACGATGCGCAGCAGAAAGCGCATGAAGGCCTGGGGCAGCTTGCGCAGGGTATGCACAGAGCCAAGCCCCATGATCGCGGCCAGGGTCAGGATGATGGGTACGCTCGAAAGCCCGGTCAGGGAAGCCAGCACGGTCACGCACAAGAAGGACAGCATGAACACGTTCTGCAGAAAATTATTTCCGGCCAGGATGGTGCCCAGGTCCGAATCCTTGGCGTTGAACTGGATGAGCGCGTTCAGCGGCACCACGTAGAGACCGCCGAAAAATCCGTACACGGCCAGCAGGCTGCCCAGGGCCGGAATGTTGCTCATGCCCGGAATGATGGCCAGACAGAGGGTCATGCCCAGGGCGGCCAGCGGGATGATTCCGGTCTCGATGTAAGTCCGCGAGAGCCGACCGGCGGTGATGGAACCGGCGATGATGCCCACGCCGCCTATGGCCAGCAGCCCTTGGGCGACAACGGTGGAGGTCACACCCGCGAAATCCTTGAGGTGCGCGCCGAAGGCGGCGAAGAGGACCTGATTGACGGCCCAGAAGAGCGACAGGCCGAGCACGCACAGCCAGATGGTTTCATGGTCGCGAATGTTCTTCAAGTTATTCTTGAGGTATATTCCTCGGGCATATGTCCTGAAATTGAGGCGCAGGGAGGTGTCTCCCGGCTTGTATTGCGGGATGCGCAGAGCCGTCAGGGTTTGCGCCACGGCCCCGGCGATGAGCAGCAGGCCGCTCGGGGCGATGGCTCGCAGGATGCCTTCCTTGGTCGTCGCGTCGCCGATGAGGGACTCGAAAAGCAGGGAGAAGAGCACCCCGCCAAGGAGTATGGCGACAATGGTCACGGCCTGGACCACGCCGTTGGCCATGCCGAGGTTGTCCTTACCCGCCATCTCCTTGATGTAGCCGTACTTGGCAGGGGAATAGAAGGCCGACTGCGCGGCCAGGATCAAGGTCAGGACAAAGGCCGCCTCGAACCAGCCCAGCAGATAGCTGCCGTAAATGAGCACGGTCAGCGGTATGGCCAGGCCCGCAGTCCAGCGCATGACCCGGTGCTTGGAGAAGCGGTCGGACAGAAAACCGGCCGGAGTGAAGAACATGATGAAGGGCAGCAGAATGCAGGCGTTGACCAGGGCGGTCAGCGCGATCTGCGTGGACCCGTCATAACATTTGAAGACCGTGTTCTGGATGATGATCTTGTGCCCCAGGTCGAGCATGGCATTGATCAGCACGACCAGGAGGTAGGGCAGGAATCCCCGGATTCCGAGAAGACGGCGATGGCTCGATTTCGTGGCTTCCATGGCTCAGCACAGCCCCAGCATGCGCAGGCAGGAGGCGGTAACCAGCGCGGGTGTTTCGGAGGTAAGTTCGAGCTTTCCGTAGCGGTGCAGAACCAGAGGCTGCAAGATGGCGCCCATGAGCAGCCCCGCATGCAGATCGGCATCGCAGGGGGGAATCTCGCCCGCGCCCACCGCCTGGCCGACAAAGCGTTCGGCCATGGCCATGGGCTCGGTCTCGCGGCTTAAGAGCTTGTCCTCGGGAAAGCCGTGCTGAGTCAGCAGGATGAAGGCGAACTGGTCGCCATTGTATGTGTAATAGTCGTATATGGTCTGGATCGCGAGCCCCAGCCGCAGATCGAACGGCATGCGGTCGTCGAAGAGGACTTCGGAGACAAGATGGGTGAACTGGTCCAGTTCGCGGTTGAAAAGCTTCCAGGCCATCTCTTCCTTGCCGGAATAGTAGCGGTACAGGGCGCCCTCGGTGACTCCGGCTTCGCCCGCGATGTCCTTTATGGTAGTTCGGGCCAGCCCTTTGGTGGCAAAGAGGCGAATAGCCGATTCTTCTATGGTTTCGCGCTTCATGACTGGTCGTGACATGGTGGTCCTCCTTTATCGTGTGAGTATTTATTTACTCATTCCGTACTCAGGTCAAGAAAAAGGGCGTGCCCAAAAGGACACGCCCGCGAGGGAGGTGCAACCGGGGCCCGGGGTTAGGTATGGCGTCCGGCGATCAGGTCCTGGATTACGGAAGGATCGGCCAGGGTCGAGGTGTCACCGAAGTCCTCAAGGGCCGTTGAGCCCGAGGTGATCTTGCGCAGCACGCGGCGCATGATCTTTCCGCTGCGGGTCTTGGGCAGACCTACGGTGAATTGGATGACTTCGGGAGAGGCCAGCGGCCCGATTTCCTTGCGCACATGGTTGCGCAGGGCCTTGATGAGTTCGTCGGATTCGTCCGCGTCGGCGCGCAGGGTCACGTAGGCATAGATGGCCTGTCCCTTGATCTCGTGGGGCATGCCGACCACGGCGGCCTCGGCCACGGCCGGATGGGAGACCAGGGCAGACTCGATCTCGGCCGTGCCCAGACGATGCCCGGAGACGTTGATGACGTCGTCAACGCGACCCATGATCCAGAAGTATCCGTCCTCGTCCTGGCGTGCGCCGTCACCGGCTTCGTATCGGCCGGCAAAGCGGTCGAAGTACTGCTGCTTGAAGCGCTCGGGATCTCCGAACACGCCGCGCAGCATGCCCGGCCAGGGGCGTTCTATGATCAGGTGTCCGCCTTCGTTGGCAGCGGTCGGGTTCCCTTCGGCGTCCACGATGCGGGCATGCACGCCGGGCAGGGGACGGGTGGCGGAGCCGGGTTTGAGCGGCGTGGCGAAGGGCAGGGCGGAGATGAGGATGCCGCCCGTTTCCGTCTGCCACCAGGTATCGACCACGGGCAGCTTGGACTTGCCGATGTTCTCATGGTACCACATCCAGGCCTCGGGGTTGATAGGCTCGCCGACGCTGCCCAGCACGCGAAGCGAGGAGAGGTCGTTCTTGCTGGTCCATTCGGCTCCATCGCGCATGAGCGCCCGGATGGCCGTGGGGGCCGTGTAGAAGGAGGTGATCCTGAACTTTTCGACCAGGTGCCAGAAACGCGATGGATCTGGATAGGACGGCACGCCTTCGAACATGACCGAGGTCACACCCAGCGCCAGGGGGCCATACACGATGTAGGTATGCCCGGTGATCCAGCCGATGTCCGCCGTGCAGAAATGGATGTCGTCGTCATGCAGGTTGAAGACCAGCTGCGTGGAGTGGGCCGCGTAGGTCAGATAGCCGCCCGTGGAGTGCATGACGCCCTTGGGCTTGCCCGTAGAGCCGCTGGTGTAGAGAATGAAGAGCAGGTCTTCGGAGTCCATGGGTTCGCATGGGCAGGTCGGGGCGATGTTCGGATCGGCTACGACGTCATGCCACCAGAGGTCCCGGCCTTCGACCATGTTGATGTCGATGCCGGCCCGCTTCAGGACCACGCAGCTGGTCACGGTGGGGCATTCGGCCAGGGCGTCGTCGACATTGCCCTTGAGCGGAATCTTCTTTCCGGCACGAAGCACCGCATCGGCGGTGACCAGCACCTTGGCCTCGCAGTCCTGGATGCGATTCATGAGGCTGGCGGCCGAGAATCCCGCGAAGACGATGGAATGGGTGGCGCCGATGCGCGTGCAGGCCAGCATGGCCACGGCCAGCTCTGGAACCATGGGCATGTAAAGGGCCACGCGGTCGCCGCGTCCGACACCGAGTTTCTTGAGGATGTTGGCGAAGCGGACGACATCGGCCAGGAGTTCGCGGTAGGAAATGTGCCGGACATCTTCCTCGGGCTCGCCCTGCCAGATGATGGCGGTCTTGTCGCCCAGGCCGTTCTCCACGTGCCGGTCAAGGCAGTTGTAACTGACGTTGAGCTGGCCGTTCACGAACCAGTTGATTTTCGGAATGTTGAAATCGCAATCCATGACCTTGTCCCAGGGCTTGCTCCAGCTGAGAAGTTCCTTGGCGCGATCGGCCCAGTAGCCTTCGGGATCCTGGTCGGCGCGGCGATAGTGCTCCTCGTAGGTGGCCATGTCGGGGATATGGGCGCGCTTGGCTGCGGGTGGGGTGAAGAGGCGCTGTTCGTGCTGCAGGCTCTGGATATTGTCAGGTGTCATGGTGATTCCTCCTTTACTGTTGAATAGGCGGTGTCCCTGTTGAGGACTTCATCTGGCAATAGGGTGTAGAAGAAATGAATTTTGTTTTCCCCCCTTTTCTGGTAAATGGCTGATATTGGCGGTTAACGGAAACGCCACCACCTTCATGTCGGTAAACGGAGCTTTTCGGACGATGAGCGTCAAACACCTGGATCTGTTGTTCAAGCCCAATTCCCTGGCTATCATCGGTGCGTCCCGCGATCCGAATTCAGTCAGCGCCATCCTGATGCGCAACCTTATGTCCGGCAAATTCCTCGGGCCAGTGCTGCCTGTTTCCGGAGCGCAGGAGGCCATTTTCGGCGTCCTGTCGTATGTGGACGTGGCTTCCCTGCCGCTGACGCCGGACATGGCCATCATCTGCTCTCCCGCGCACGAAATCCCGGATCGCCTCGTCGAACTGGCCGACAGCGGCACCCACGTAGCCGTGATCATGGACCCTGGTTATGCCTTGCTTGAAGCCAAAGAGCGAGCGCAAATGGATGAAAAGATCCGCACCGTACTGCGAGAAAGGGATATCCGCGTACTTGGTCCGGGCAGTCTGGGCATGATCGTCCCGGCGAGCGGGGTCAACGCGAGCCTGTCCCGGGTGGGGGCCAAGGAGGGACGCATCGCCTTTGTGACCCAGTCCGACAGCCTCTTTGAATCGGTTCTGGACTGGGCCAAGACCAACAACGTCGGCTTTTCCCACTGCGTCTCGCTTGGCCGCCAGCTGGACGTGGATTTTAGCTGCGTGCTCGACTACCTGGGGTCCGATCCGGCCACCAAGGCCATCCTTTTATATGTTGAAAACATCCAGGACGCACGCCGCTTCATGTCCGCGACCCGGGCCAGCGCTCGCAACAAGCCCATCCTGGTCATCCGTCCGCGCCGTCTGCCCTGCGACCTGCGCGACGCGGCCAGCGAACTCACGGAGATGGATCAGGACCAGATCTACGACGCCGCCTTCCGCCGGGCGGGCATGGTCCGCGTGGACGACATCGACTCCCTGTTCGAGGGCGCGCGCACCCTGGCCAACTACAAGCCGCTGCGCGGCAACGGCCTGGCCATCATGACCAACGGGCAGAGCATCGGACTGCTGGCCGCCGACACCCTGATCAACGGCGGGGGAGAGCTCGCCTCCATCACCGAGGAAACCCAGCTCAAGCTGGAGGAGATCCTGGGTCATGAGCGCTGCTCCGACAACCCCGTGACCCTGCCCTACAATGCCACGCCCGACACCTACGCCCGGGTTTTAAGCGTCCTGGTCCGTGCGCCGGATGTTGGGTGCGTGCTCATTCTGCATGTTCCCTTTCAGGGCACGTCAAGTCAGGAAATCGCCCAGGCCGTGACCCAGGTCGCCAAGACCAGCCGCTGCCTCGTGCTCGCCAACTGGCTAGGCGAGGAGACGGTGCGCGACACCAAGGACGTCTTCGAGGAGGCGGCCATTCCGGTTTTCGACCGTCCGGGCAAGGCCATCATGGCGTACCTGCACATGCTGCGCTACAAGCGCACGCAAAAAATCCTGATGCAGACCCCGGATTCCCTGCCGGCGGACTTTTTTCCGGATACCGAACACGCCCTGAAGATCATCAAGGATGCCCTCGAAGAAGACCGCAACCACCTCACCGAGGACGAATCGCGCCAGGTCCTGGCGGCCTACGGCGTGCCGGTGGTCGAGACCAAGATCTGCAAGTCGGCCATGCAGGCCGTGGAGGCGGCATCCGAGATCGGCTTTCCGGTGGCGCTCAAGATCCGCTCTCCCCAGATCACCCAGCCTTTCGACATTGGCGGCATCGCCCTGGACCTGACCACGCCTGATCTGGTTTTCGAAGCGGCCGCCAACATGTCCGCGCGCGTCCATGCCCAGGTTCCCAACGCCTACATCGAGGGCTTCACCGTCCAGAAGATGGGGCGCAGACCCGGCGCCCACGAACTTTTCATTTCCGTCTTCACGGACAAGATATTCGGACCGTTGCTGCGCTTCGGTCACGGCGGCGTCTCCGCGCCGGTCATCAACGACCATTCCGTGACCCTGCCTCCGCTGAACATGGGCCTGGCCAAGGAACTCATCTCCCGCACCCGCATCTACAAGCTTTTGCAGGGCTCAACGCGTCAGGCCGCAGCGGACATCGACGACATCTGCCTGGCCCTCATCCAGATCAGTCAGATGGTCATCGACCTGCCCCAGATCGTGACCCTTGAAATGAACCCGATCTTTGCCGACGACCTGGGAGTGCTGGCGCTGGGCGCCCGGATTTGGATTCAGCCTACGCAGGTCTCGGGCCCCGAAAGACTGGCCATCCGTCCATACCCGCGCGAACTTGAAGAGTGCGTGCGTCTGAAAAACGGCGAGCAGGTCCTTCTGCGACCCATTCGCCCCGAGGACGCCCAGGCCCACCTCGATTTCATCCACAAGCTGCCCGAGGAAGACCTGCGGCTGCGCTTCTTCGGCCTGATCCAGAACTTTGTCCTGAGCGACATGCCCAAATTCACCCAGATCGACTACGACCGCGAGATGGCCTTCATCGCCACGCAGAACGTCGACGGGGTTCCAAGAACGCTCGGCGTGGTGCGCACATCCACCAAGCCCGACAATTCGTCGGCCGAATTCGCCATCATCATCAGCGCGGACATGAAGGGAACCGGACTTGGCTCGGTACTGTTCGAAAAGATGATCCGCTACTGCAAGGGGCGCGGCACCCGTTACCTCGAAGGTCAGACCATGCCCCGCAACAAGGGCATGATCGGCCTTGCCAAGCGGTTTGGGCTGAAAGTTTCCCACAACTACGAGGAAGAACTTGTCGAAATGCGCCTGCCCCTCTGGGAGTGGGAGCCGGACCATTGAAATCTCCCCATTTTTTCGGTTCCCCAAGACATCTGGATAATTCAACCGATTTCCGTTAAACGATTATTTCGCGAGACCGAGCCTGTCCCCGCATGAGCGAGGACAGGCTCGGAACGTGTTCAAGACTGGTCTTTTTCCTGGCGAGGGGAAAGATTGCAGGAGGATTCATGCAAAAAAAAGATACAGCCACTTTGACCATTGACGGCAAGTCCTACGAGCTGCCCATCGTGCGCGGCACAGAGGGCGAAGTCGCGGTGGATGTGAGCTGTCTGCGCAGCCAGGCCGGGGTCATCACCCTGGACCAAGGCTACGCCAATACAGGATCATGTTACAGCGCCATCAGCTTCGTGGACGGAGAGAAGGGAATTCTGCGTTATCGCGGCTACCCCATCGAGCAGTTGGCCCGGCAGAGTTCCTTTGTGGAAACGGTCATGCTCCTCGTTTTCGGCGAACTGCCGACCCGCGAGGAACGGGCCGCTTTTCGGACCATGCTCGGCGATACGGCCCTGCTGCATGAGGATCTCATGCACCACTTCGAAGGTTTTCCACCCAACGGGCATCCCATGGCCATCCTCTCGGCGGTCATCAATTCCCTGGGAGCCTACAACCCCGATCTGCTGGACATCCAGACCGAGACCGAATTCCGCAAGGCCGTGGCCAAGCTCGTCAGTAAAGTGCGTACCATCGCGGCTTTCAGTTATCGCAAGTCCGCAGGGCTGCCCATCATCTACCCGGACCCCAGCCGCTCCTACTGCGAGAACTTTCTGCACATGATGTTCTCCGTGCCCTACAAGGAGCACGTGCCCACCCCGGAAGCGCAAAAGGCCCTGTCGCAGTTTCTGATGGTGCACGCCGATCACGAGCAGAATTGCTCCTGCTCCACGGTGCGCATGGTCGGATCGAGCGAAGCCAACCTCTTTGCCTCGGTTTCTGCCGGAATCTGCGCCCTGTGGGGCAGGTTGCACGGAGGGGCCAACTCCGCCGTGGTGCACACGCTCGAACACATCCGCGACGGGGATCTCACGGTCAAGGAGTGCATCGAGAAGGTCAAGCGCAAGGAATTCAGACTCATGGGCTTTGGACACAGGGTCTACAAGAACTTCGACCCCCGGGCCAAGGTCCTGAAGGAATGCGCCACGAACCTGCTGGCCTCCCTGCACGTGAAGGACCCGTTCCTCGACATCGCCCAGGAACTTGAAGAGATCGCGCTGCATGACGATTATTTCGTTTCACGCAAGCTCTATCCCAATGTGGACTTCTACTCCGGGCTGATTCTGCGCGCCCTGAACATCCCGGTGAACATGTTTCCGGTCATGTTCGCCATCGGACGCCTGCCGGGCTGGATCGCGCACTGGCACGAACAGCATCTGGAAGAGAACACCCGCATCCATCGCCCCCGTCAGATCTACGTGGGGCCGAACATCCGGGACTACATACCGATGAAGGATCGCTGAACAAGAGGGCGGCCACGCAGGGCCGCCCCTACGGAAATGGTGTGGTCCATTGAATGATGCGTTGCCACACCGCCCACCACGGCACGATATGGTCCATTGAACGATGCGTTGCCACACCGCCCAATCTTAGGGGCAGGCCTTTTGTGCCTGCCCCTTTTTTTGGTTCCTGCGTCTGGCGTTTTTATGGCGTATTGAGAGGGCGGCCACGTAGGGCCGCCCCTACGATTTTTGGGTCATGAGGACCGAGAAGAGGACCACGCTGGCCGCGGCCATCTGTAACGGATTCATGGTTTCGCCCAGAAAGACGAATCCGCAACCCACCGCAACCACGGGAATGAGATTGATGTGCGCCGAGGCCGTGCTCGCGGGCATGCGGGTGATGGCCCAGTTGTAGAGGGAAAAAGCGCCCAGCGTCACGCCCGCGCCAAGAAAAACGAGGATCAGGACCAGCTGTATGTCGAAAGTGCCCGCCGGGACATCCATCAGATGGACGATTCCCGGCGAAAAGAAGAGGCAGCCCGTGACGACCTGCATGACCGTCAGCGTCCAGGCGTCATAGCGCCTGCCCAGAATGCGGATGATGATCATGTTCGCGGCCGCGCAGACCATGGCCAGAAATTCCATGCTGTTGCCAAGAAGCGGGGAAGGGGCGGCCACGGTGGCCTCCCCGCCGAGGGTCAGGACCGCAACGCCCGCCACGGAAAGAAGCAGGCCACCGAGGACGCGAGTGCTCAGGGGCTCTTTGAGGATCATCCAGGCGGCCACGGCCACGAGCAGGGGGACGGAGGCGGAGATGATCCCGGCCTGGGCCGAACTGGTCAGGCCAAGGGCCGCGGATTCGAGCCAGAAGTAGAGGCAGGGCTGAAAAACGACGGCGGCCAGGAGCAGCTTCCAGTCACCTTTACGGTATGCGGACAGACTCACCGTCCGGTACAGCGGCAGGATGCACGCCAGAGCGATGATCATGCGCAGCCACATCACGCTCAGCGGATGCAGATCCTGCAGGGCGATGCGCATGGTGGAAAAGGATGCGCCCCACAGCACCACGGCGCCCACCACGGCCAGACGAGGCAGAAGGGCGATGGGGCTTACGGCTGTCAAGGAAATGGATTCGGACTTCATTCGGGCTCCTGAATTGATGAAGATGAGCGGATCGAAATGCTTCAGGGCAGAAGCGCGTACTGCCCCGGCGTAGCTGAAGTATAGAGCTTGAACGTGTTGCTGAAATGGGATTGATCGGCAAAGCCAGTGACCTGGGCCACTTCGGACAGGACCATGCCCTGCCGGATCAGGGACTTGGCCCGTTCCACGCGCTGCTGGGTGCGGAAGACATGGGGAGGAATCCCGGTCTGACGCTTGAAGGTACGCAGCAGGTGATACTGGCTCACCCCGAGCACGGCCGCCATGTCCCGCAAGGTAAATTTATGCTCCAGATTCGAGCGCAGCATTTCCTTGGCATGCCGGACGAGCATAGGAAGAGCCGGGGACTTGCTTTTCACTCCGCAGTGCGCACCCAGAATGTCCCCCAGGGTTCTGACCAGCGCCGATTCCCGCGCCAGTCCGTGACTCGCGGTCAGGTTCTGCGCCAGCCTGTAAAGGGACATGACAAGATCGGGCCGATCGCAAATCAAGGTCGTGAATTCGGGAGCCGCTTCGGGCCGACGGCTCATGTCTTCCGCCATGCTCCGAACCAGATCCGCACGCAGGTAGAACATGGTGTAGGATATGGTGTCGTCCGAAATCGGCACGCCGGAGTGGACCTGCCCGGGATTGATCAGACACGCCTGTCCCTGCCGCACGGTGGCTTCGGAATGCGATGGGCCGAGGCAGTAGCTTGCTCCCTGATGCATGAGTCCTATGGCGTAAAGATCGTCATGGAAATGGCGGGGGAAGACATGGCTGCTGCGCGCGACCTGGCTCATTTCAAGACCGGGCTGGACATGAAGGAAACTGATGGACGGGCAGGACATGGGCAAGCTGATAGACCAGAGAGGGGGATGCCGTCTTGGAAAAAATTGCGCCTTCTTCCGGATTTTCACGCTGAAATCATGCGTGTGCTCGTAAAACTGTCACCCCAGACAGAAAATTTCAAATGATCCAGGGGGAAGTGCCCCGGACGCAATTTCGACCTTCGGACTTGGCTCGGTACAAGGATGCATCGGCCAGACGCAAGAGTTCGGCCGGGCCCTGACCCTTGCCCGACGTGCTTGCCGCCACCCCCAGGCTGACCGTGACCCTGCCGAACTCCGACTGCTCGTGCGGCATGTTCAGTTCTTCCACTTCACGCCGCAGGCGTTCGGCGATTTCAAATGCCCCGTCCAGACTGGTATCGGGCAGAATCATGCAAAATTCCTCGCCACCGTAGCGCGTCGCAAGATCCCCCTGACGGCGGGCTCCCGCCCGCAAGACCTTCGCCACGCGTTTGAGGCAGTCGTCACCCTGCTGGTGCCCGTAGTGATCGTTGTATTTCTTGAAGTGATCGATATCGAGCATGACAAGGGCCAGTGTCGATCCCGCGCGCACAGCCCGGGTCCATTCCTCGACCAGGGCCGCATCGAACTTGCGGCGGTTGGCGATGCCTGTCAGCCCGTCGGTCATCGACAGTTCGGCCAGCTTCTTGTTGGCCTCTTCGAGTTCCATGGTGCGCTGAAGAATCTTGACTTCGAGTTGTTCGTTCAGATGCACCAGGGCGTTCTGGGAAACCAAAAAGCGCGTCAGGTCCCGCGCCATGCCCCAGATATGCGTGATGGCGCCGGTGTCGTTCTTCACCGGCACGAGCAGTGTTTCAAACAATCGCCGACTGCCGTGCAGAACGGGGCGCTGTTCGAAGGTCACGGCTTCGCCCGAGGCCATGCACTCGTGATACCCGGAAATGAGCTCGTCGCCCTCGGGGCCATACCCAACGATGCCGCGCACCGTGTTTCCGGCGATCTGCCTGATGTCTAGGCGCACGGCGGCATCGTTGGCCACCAGTAATTCATAGTCGTCGCCGGCGGGCATGCAGATCCAGAACGGGTCGCTGGAATGTTTCCAGAGTTGCTCAAAGACATGCACCAGGGCCTTCGTGTCGAGGGGCGGTGCGGAGGACTGGGCCGATTCCGGAGAGTTCATCTGCGCTCGTGTTCAATGAAAAAATGTTGCCGTCCGGTCCCGGACGAAAGGCCGGGCCGCGCCCGGGGGCAGATAATACGGAAAAGAGCCTCGCCTTGAAAGAGGAATCTGAGCCGCTCTTGCCCTTGACCTGGACGTTTCAAATCAATACTTGAGCAACTGTTCAACTATTGATCGACAAAGGAGCCACCATGGGCGAACAAAAGGGAGGCAGCATGAAGGATGTCTGCGAAGTCCGCTGTATCCATGAAGAAAATGTAAACAGAGCGCTGCTGGGCAGAACCGACGATGGCGTGCTCGAAGAAGCCGCCGGGCTTCTGGGTGTCATTTCCGACCCGACGCGGCTCAAGATCATGGACGCCCTGCGCCTTGGGGAGTTGTGCGTGTGCGATCTGGCGGCGGTGCTGGGTATGTCCATTTCGGCCGTATCCCACCAGCTGCGCCTTTTACGCACGGCCAGGCTGGTGCGCGGCAGGCGGGCGGGCAAGGTGATTTTTTATACGATCCATGACGAGCACATCGACAAACTCATGGACATGGCTCTTGATCACTGTCGGCAGAGGTGCGGGGAATGAACGAATTTTTGTGGGCATGCTGGGACATCCTGGTCGATTCGTCGCTCTGGATGCTGTTTGGTTTCTTCATGGCCGGGCTGCTGCGCGCCTTTGTGCCGTCCGATCTGGTGGCGCGGCATCTGGGCAGGAATCAGTCCGGAAACATTTTCAAGGCGGCGCTTTTCGGGGTACCCCTGCCCCTGTGCAGCTGCGGGGTCATCCCGGCGGCGGCGGGGCTCAGGCGACAGGGCGCCGGCAAGGGGGCCACGGCCTCGTTTCTCATTTCAACACCCGAGACCGGCGTGGACTCCATGGCCGCGAGCTGGGCGCTCCTTGATCCGCTCATGACCGTGCTGCGTCCCGCGTCGGCCTTTCTGACGGCCATGGTAACGGGCGTGCTTATCGACGCGGCAGATAAGGATCCAGTCAAGGAGCCAGGCAAGGAACCGGGCAAGGATGCTGCCCATGATGCCGGCAAGGGCACGCTTCAGGATCTCCGGACGACTCCGGACCTTACGCCCCTCGGCGCCGCGTCGGCCTGCACTTGCTGTTCCTGCGGCGGCGCTCCGGCCGCGCAATCACGCTTCAGGCGCTTTCTGGACGGCCAGCGCTTCGCCTTTGACGATCTGCTGGCGGACATCGCGCCCTGGTTCACGCTTGGCATCCTGCTGGCAGGCGTCATCACCATCTACCTGCCCGACGACCTGGGCCGCATGTTGCCGGGCGGCGGGCTGACCGCCATGCTGGCTATGCTGCTCGTAGCCCTGCCCATGTATGTCTGCGCCACGGCCAGCACGCCCATCGCGGCGGCCCTGGCCCTCAAGGGCTTCTCGCCCGGGGCGTTGCTGGTCTTTCTGCTTGCCGGACCGGCCACCAACGCGGCCACCATGGTCATGGTCGGCAAGATGCTGGGCAAGAAATCCGCCATCATTTACGTGGGTTCCATCATTGCCGTCACCCTTGTTTGCGCCGTGGCGGCCGATGCCCTCTATCTTTGGCTCGGCTATGAGGTGCACGCCTGGCTCGGTGACTTGGGATCCGAGGAGGGCGGCCTGCTCTCCATCGTGGCCGCCCTGGTCATGCTCGCGATCCTGGGGCGCGCGCTTGCACGGATGGCGACGCAGAAATTCGGACTGCGCGGATGAAAGATCTTATGGCCTGTCCACATCCATCTTCCGCCTGGACCCCTGAATAAGCTTTCCGCGCTTTCACAAAAAATTCCCCCGGCCGCCTGAAGCTGCCGGGGGAATTTTCATTCAAGTCGTTTTCAGGGCTATTTCTTCAGTCGGCCGATGCAGGCCAGCCCATCCTCTTCCAGCGCCACCAAGTCGTTGTAGACCTCACGCTTGCGGACAACCACGTGCTTGTCGCCCTCGACCATGATCTCTGCGGCGCGAGCCCTGGAATTGTACTGCGAGGACATGACGAACCCGTAGGCTCCGGCCGAGAAGGCGGCCAACAGATCGCCCTGGCCGACCTTGGGGAAGGTGCGGTTCTTGGCCAGAAAATCACCGGATTCGCAGATGGGGCCGACCACGTCGGCGGTCATTTCCTCGCCGTTTCCTTCACGCACCGAAGCGATGCGATGGTAGGAACCGTACAGGGAGGGACGAACCAGATCGTTCATGGCCGCGTCGACGATGACGAACGTCTTGTCCTCGTTGGTCTTGGTGTACTGCACTTCGGTCACCAGGATGCCGGTGTTTCCGGCGATGACGCGGCCGGGCTCGAGGATGAGGGTCACGTCCAGATCCTTCAGCGACTCGACCAGGGCCTTGCCAAGTTCCTCGGGATGCGGAGGCGTTTCCTCGTTGTAGGTGATGCCAAGGCCGCCTCCCAGGTCCATGTACTTGATCTTGATGCCCATCTCCAGCAACTGGCCATGAAATTCCTTGAGCTTGTCCAGCGCTTCCATGAAGGGGGAAAGCTGGGTCAGCTGGGAGCCGATGTGGCAATCCATGCCGATGGGTTCGACATTGGGCAGGCTCTTGGCCAGGGCGTAAGCCTTCAGGGCGTCGGGACGGGACAGGCCGAACTTGTTTTCCTTGAGGCCGGTGGACACGTAGGGGTGGGTCTTGGGGTCCACGTCGGGGTTGATGCGCAGGCTGACACGCGCGACCTTGTCCAGTCCGGCGGCCACTTCGTTGATGCGCTCAAGCTCCTGCACGGACTCCACGTTGAACATGAGGATGTCGGCGAAGAGGGCTTCCTGGATCTCGACGACCTTCTTGCCCACACCGGAATAGACGATTTTTTTCGGGTCCACTCCGGCTCTGAGCGCCCGGAAAAGTTCGCCTCCGGAGACGATGTCCGTGCCCGCGCCTTCCTGGGCCAGAATCTTGAGGAAGCTCAGGTTGGAGTTGGCCTTGACCGAGTAGCAGGTCAGGTGGTCGATGCCCTCGAAGGCGGAATCGAAGGCCTTGTAGTGGCGCTTTAGCGTCGTCGCGGAATAGATATAGAGCGGCGTGCCGTATTCATAAACCAGATCGGCCACGGCGATGTCCTCGGCGTGAAGTTGACCATTCTTGTATTGAAAATAGTGCATGTATGTTCTCCTTTGGGGATTAGGGGGCGGATGGGGTCAGGGTGATGATTTCGGACAGCGCCGGGGAGATGATCTGGTGCGTGTTGTCCGCCTTGAGACGGATGCGCAGGGTCTGTCCCGGAAGTGGTTCGCAGATGGTGAAAATGTAGCTGTTTTCCTGACGGTACACCCCGGAACTGTAGGGGTAGTACTTGCGCACGAAGGACGGAGTGAACGGACAGGTGGGGCAGCCGTCCTGCTCGATCTCGACCATGAAATATTCGAGATTGACCAGCCGTCCGCCCAGCTTGGCATTGATCAACACGCAGCCCTCTTCCATGCGGGCCTCCATGTGATTGATCTGGATCATCTCATCGCCGACGATGGGCTGGGGCCATTCCTTTTTGCCGCAGGCGGCGAGAACGAGAACAAGAAACAGGAAAAGAAGAATGCGTTTCATGACAATCCTGCCATTGCTTTCCACTGGTGGAGCAGGGTGAGTGCGTCCAGGGGGGAAAGCTCGTTGACGTTGAGTTTTTTCAAGGCCGTCAGAACCTCGTGTTCCTCGGGCTGTTTTTGTGGGGCCGCCGCCTTGGCCATGCCGGGCAGGGAGACCTGTCGACTGATGAAGTCATTTCGCTTGGCACCGCCGGGAGCGTGTCGCTCCAGCACCGCCAGAATTTCCTTGGCCCGGGTCACGACCGAGGCCGGGACGCCTGCCAGCCTGGCAACCTCGATGCCGTAGCTGCGGTCTGCGGGCCCTGGGACCATGCGGCGTAAAAAGACGATGTCGCCCTTCCATTCCTTGATGGCGATATTGTAATTGCGCACCCCGGGCAAGCGTTCCTCAAGGACGGTCAGCTCGTGGTAATGCGTCGCGAAAAGGGTGCGGATTCCGCCCTGACGCCGGGCCAGCTCCTCGGCCACGGCCCAGGCCAGGGACAGCCCGTCGAAGGTGCTCGTGCCTCGCCCAATCTCGTCCAGGATGACCAGGGAACGTTTGCCCGCCTGACGCAGGATGCGTGCCGTCTCCGTCATTTCGACCATGAAGGTCGATTGGCCCATGGCCAGATTGTCCGATGCGCCGACCCGGGAAAAAATACGGTCGCAAAGTCCAAGCCGGGCCTTGGAGGCGGGAACGAACCCGCCCATCTGGGCCAGGATGCAGATAAGCGCCACCTGCCGTAGCACCGTCGATTTACCGGCCATGTTCGGTCCGGTGATGAGCAGCACCCGGCCCGAATCGTCCAGGGTCAGGTCGTTGGGAATGTAGCCCGAGCGACCCTGCACCGCCTCGACCACGGGATGACGTCCGCCCTTGATGGCGATCTCAAGTCCGTCGTGCAGCTCGGGCCTGCTCCATTCCCATTTGCGCGCGGCATGGGCGAGACCCTGGGCGCAATCAAGTTCAGCCAGGATTTTGCCCATGTGCATGAACCGGGAGCGGTGCCCGGCCACTTCCTCGCGCAGAGCCAGGAAAAGCTGGTATTCTCGGGCCTTGCGCCGGTCCGAGGCGCTCAGGAGCTTCTCTTCCAGGAGTTTGAGCTCCTCGGTGATGTAGCGCTCGGCGTTGACCAGGGTCTGGCGGCGGATGAAATGGGCTGGCGGTTCGGCCACGACGGCCCGGCTCAGTTCGAAATAGTACCCGAAGACCTTGGTGTACCCGAGCTTGAGCTTGGGGATGTCGCAGGCCTTGCGTTCGCGTTCGAGCATGTCCGTGAGCGCCGTCTCGCCGTGGTCGGTCAGGTCCATGAACTCGTCGAGAGTCGCATCAAAACCCGGCCGGAAGAGCCCTCCTTCGGTGATGACCGGCGGCAGGGAATCGGCCAGCGCGCGGGCCAGCAGGTCGTGCACGTCGTCCAGGTCGTCCCAGTCGCGCAGCAGTGCGCCAAGCCGTGGCGGCGGGGACTCAAGTTCGAGCAGGGCCTGATGCAGGCGCGGCAGCACGCCCAGCGACGCCTTGAGCGCGGCGAAATCCTTGGGTGTCGAGCGATTGACTACAATGCGCGTGCACAGACGTTCCAGATCATAGACCTTGTCCAGCGCCCGGCGCAGATCCTCGCGGATCATATCGCCATCGTGCAGATAGGCGACCAGTTCCTGCACAGGCAGGATGCTCCCGAGATCCTTGAAGGGCTGGTGCATTCTGGTTTCCAGCAGCCTGCCGCCCATGGGGGTCTGGGTCTGGTCCAGGACCTGCCACAGGGTGCCGCGTCCCTTGCTGCCATCCATGGTCCTGAAAAGCTCCAGATTGCGCTCGGTGACCTCGTCCAAAAGCAGGGTGGCGGAGAGATCCAGCGGGGTGAAGGGCGCAAGATGGCTCAGGTCGCGCTTCTGGGTCAGTTCCAGATAGGTCAGCAGCGCGCCGCAACAGCGGATCAGGGCGGGTTTGTCGTCAAGATCGAGGGTTTGCAGGCTTGGAACGGCCTGCGTGCGCAGGATCTTGTCCCGGGCCCCGCGCTCGTCGAAATAGGATTTTTGCGGGTAGCGCGAAAGCTTGGCCTGCCACTGCTCAAGTCCCTTGGGCAGAGCCTGGGTTTCGGTCAGGAGCAGCTCGCGCGGGTTCATCTTGGTCAGCCATTGCCAGAGCACGGCCTCGCTTCTGGTCTGGATGCCGGACCAGACTCCGGTGGAAAAATCGACCCAGGCCAGGCCGCCGCCAAGGTCGGCCTCCCAGTACAGGGCTCCCAGAAAATTGTGGCCCTTGGCGTCGAGGTTCATGTCCTCGACCACGGTGCCGGGGGTCAGCACCCGGGTCACTTCGCGCTTGACCAGCCCCTTGGCCTGCTTGGGGTCCTCGACCTGATCGCACAGGGCCACCTTGTAGCCCTTGTCCAGCAACTGACGCAGATATTCGTCGATGGCGTGATGGGGCATCCCGCACATGGGCACGGGGTTTTCCGCGCCGGGGTTGCGACTGGTAAGCGTGATTTGCAGCTCCCGGGCCGCGATTTCGGCGTCCTCGAAGAAGAGTTCGAAAAAATCTCCCATGCGGAAAAACACGAGGGTGCCCGGATATTCTCCCTTGACCCGCAGGTACTGCTCCATCATGGGCGTGACCTTGACCGTGTTCATGACGCCTCGTCGCTAAGGAGCTGGCGGATGGTTATGGAGTGCCAGGACATGCATTTGGGGCAGCAGAAGAAGATCTGGCCGCGTTTGAGGCCGCAGCGGGCACAGACAAAGCGTTTCGCCTCGCGCGCGCGGCGCAGCAGAAATTCCAGCTGAAATTCGAACACCGGAGTCATCTGCTGCTCGGGCAGGGACATGGTCAGAAGCTCCAGGCGGGCGGGCCAGAAGGCGGGGCTCATGAGCAGGGTTTTCTCCTGCCAGGTCTTGGCCTCCTCGACGCGGCCGTGGGCGCGCAGCAGGCATCCGGCGTAATGCAGCGGGGCAAGCTCCGGCGGATGCCTGTCGATCACGGCCAGCAAGGCGTCCAGATGCGCCGCAGGCAGGATGGCCTTCACCGGCACGCCCGAATCCTCGTAATCGAGCAGGGGATCGAGCAGCACGAAGCCCAGATGCGTGCCGACCGACCCCAGGCCCTGGTCGAGCAGCGCGATGACATCGTCCCAGGACTCACGGCTGATCTGGAACATGATCCCTTCCAGCCAGGCCTCGGGAGAGGCGGGATAGATTTCCCGGGCCTCCGCCAGCAGGCTCTGGTCTGCGGCCTCGGTTCCGGCCGTGGCGGCCCGGACCAGGTAATGCGCGGCCTGCAGGTCGAGCCCCATTTTTCTGTATTGGCGGCTGGCGGCCAGGAAATCCCCGCCCTTGGCATGCAGAAGGGCCAACTCCAGCTCAAGGGCCGGATTGTCACCGCCGATATCGCGGCACTTGCGCAATGCTTCCTGGGCGCGGTCAAGGATGCCCGCCCGGGAGTAGTCGCGTCCGAGCTCGAAATAGATCCGGGACTGATCTTCGCGTCCGAGATCCGCGCGTTGCAGAAGGGAGCTGCGCATTTGAATGGCCCGGTCAAGCTCCCCGCGCATGCGGTAGAGGTTGCCCAGGGCCGAGCAGATCTCGATCGCTCCATGATGGTTGCGCATGGCCCGGGACAGGTCGTCGATGGCGGCCAGGGCGTCCAGGGCCGGATTGGGCGGCACGGGCGAAAAGAGGTCGGTGTGATCGTCGCGCAGTCCCAAAAGGGACCTTAGCCATTGCATTTGTTTGCCCCCAACATTTTTTTTGCAGTCCAACTATTTGTAATCTTTCAATCTATCAGCCCAGGTGCCGGGCGTACCACTCTCCAGCCTGGGCCAGTCCGTCGCGGACGCCGTAGGCAGGGTCGTAGCCGAGCAGCCGGCGACTCCTGGAAATATCCGCCAGGGAATGTCGCACATCCCCGGCCCGGAAATCCCGGTGCGAGGGCAGCGCTTCGGCGCAGGCCGGCTTGAATTTGGCGGCCTCGTCGCGGATGAGATAAAAAAGCTCGCCAAGGGTGGTGCGCTGGCCAAAGGCGACATTGAACACGCTTCCGGCCACTTCAGGAGCCGTGGCGCATGCTGCCAGGATGTTGGCCTGCACGCAATTGTCGATGAAGCAGAAGTCGCGGCTCGTTTCGCCGTCGCCGTTGATCCACACTGTCTCTTCGCGCAGCAGCCCCGCGAACCATTTGGGGATGACCGCCGCGTAGGCACCCTCGGGATCCTGCCGTTTTCCGAAGACGTTGAAGTAGCGCAGTCCCACGCTGTCCATGCCGTAGGTCCTAAGAAATACCTCGGCATAGAGCTCATTGACGTACTTGGTCACGGCGTAGGGAGAAAGGGGCTTGCCGATGGTCTCCTCGACCTTGGGCAGGCCGGGATGATCGCCATAGGTGGAGCTTGAAGCCGCATAGACGAAGCGTGCGACCTTGCTGTCCTTGGCGGCGACCAGCATGTTCAGAAAGCCGGTCACGTTGTTGGCGTTGGTCAGCAGGGGATCGACGATGGAGCGGGGCACCGAGCCGAGCGCGGCCTGATGCAGGACGTAGTCCACGCCCCGGCAGGCTTCCATGCAGGTGGGCAGGTCACGGATATCGCCCTCGATGAAGCGGAAGCGGGCCCACTGCTCGGGAGTCACGCTGCCCTGGACCTCGTCCAGATTGTGTTTGTGGCCGGTGGAAAAATTGTCCAGGCCCGTGACCTGCTGGTCGTGGCGCAGCAGGGTTTCCAGCAGATTGGAACCGATGAATCCGGCAACGCCGGTGATGAGCCAGTGGCGTTTGGATTCAAGGGCGGTGAGTATTTTATTATGCATGAGTTACCCGGTATGAGGAAAAAAATTGCGTCCCGAAGGGATGATCCTTGGGACGCACGACAGCAGAATGGACGACGGATCGTTCCAGATGTGCTAGTTCTGGATGTTTTCGGTGGATTCCGTGGTGGTGTACTCATCCATGGTCTTGGGACGCAGGGATGTGACTTCACGTTCCAGGGCGTCCACTTCCTTCTTGTACTGGCGGCACTGTTTGGACAGGCGGATTTTTTCCAGGAAGAAATAGAACGTGCAGAGCAGGGACCCGATCACGAAAGCCATGAGGATGATCAGGTAGAAGGGCACTGCCTCAGTCTGGTAGTGCCAGCCGAAAACCTTGAGTTCCAGCGCCAGTTCCTGGATTAGAATCTCATGGTTCTGAACAAAGAAGAGCATCGAGAAAAAGAAAAGGGCTACCAGGCCCAGCACTTTGAGATATCGCATCCGTATCACCTCTACCGTTGAAGGTTGTTGAAAAAGGGCTTCAAGCGCTTGTATGTCGAGCGCAGATGCTCGGGCAGGACGCTTGTTTCCGACATGACGGCCATGAAGGAGTGGTCTCCGTTCCAGCGCGGCACAAGGTGCACATGAAGATGCTCCCTGATCCCGGCGCCGGCCGCCTCGCCGATGTTCACGCCGATGTTGATTCCGTGCGGATTGAAAGCCTGCTCTAAGATAAAAGAGCACTTTTGTACATAGTCCATGATCTCATGACTTTCCCTCGTGTCCAGATCGGTGATTTTACTGACGTGTCGGTACGGGGTGACCATGAGGTGCCCGTTTGAGTAGGGAAAGATGTTCATGATGACGAAGCAGTTCTCGGCGCGGTGCAGTACGAAGCGTTCCTCGTCGCCGTCCGTGGATTCGGGCAGGCAGAAGACGCAGCTGTCGGGCTTTGGGCCGAGTATGTAGTTGATGCGCCATGGCGCGTGCAGTGTTTTCATGTCTACAGGATCTGGCTCAGGAATTTTTTTGTGCGCGGATGCTCGGGGCTGGTGAAGAAATGCTCCGGAGTTCCGGTTTCGACGATCTGGCCGTGATCCATGAAGATGACCCGGTCCGCCACTTCGCGGGCAAAACCCATCTCGTGGGTCACGACGACCATGGTCATGCCCTCTTTGGCCAGGGTGACCATGACGTCCAGGACCTCGCCGATCATCTCGGGGTCCAGGGCGGAGGTCGGCTCGTCGAAGAGCATGATCTTGGGGTTCATGGCCAGCGCCCGGGCAATGGCCACGCGCTGCTGCTGTCCGCCGGAGAGCATGGCCGGAAAAACCTCGGCCTTCTCTCGGATGCCGACCTTGTCGAGCAGGGCGAGTGCCCGCTTCTTGGCCTCAAGCTCCGGCACTTTCTTCAGCTTCATGGGCGCCATGGTCAGGTTGCCAAGCACCGTCTTGTGCGGAAACAGGTTGAAGCTCTGAAAAACCATGCCCAGCTCCTGACGGATCAGGTTGATATCGTTATCCTTGGCGTTGATATCCTTTCCGTCGACCACGATGCTTCCGCTGTCAATGGTTTCGAGGCGGTTGATGGAGCGCAGCAGGGTGGACTTTCCCGATCCGCTGGGACCGATGATGACCACCTTTTCCCCGGAATTGATGGACAGGCTGACGTCGTTTAATGCCTGCAACTGGCCAAAGAACTTGTAGACGTTCTTGATTTCGATGATGGGCCTAGTCCCGTTCATAATAATTCAACCTCTGCTCCATTTTACTGACAGCCTTGGACAAGAAGAGCGTGATGACCAGGTAAACCAGGGCCACCATGGTGTAAGCCTCGAAGTACAGAAATGATTCGCTGGCGAATTCCCGGCCTCGGCGCAGCAGGTCCGAGACGGCCAGAATGGAGACCAGGGAGCTGTCTTTCAGGAGCGCGATGAACTCGTTGCCCACCGGCGGCAGGATGGTCCGCCAGGCCTGAGGCAGTACTACGTACATCATGGTCTGGAGACGATTGAAACCCAGGGATCTGGCAGCTTCGGCCTGTCCCTTGTCGATGGAGTCGATGCCTGCCCGGAATACCTCGCCCATGTAGGCGCCGTAACAGATGCCCATGGCGAGCACAGCTGCGGCCATGGGCGGAAGATCCTTGAAGAGCTCAAGCCGTCCCAGGGCGAAATAGATGTAGAACAGCTGCACCAGGAGCGGGATTCCGCGGATGACTTCCACGTAGGTCGAGGCGATCAGATTCAGGACCTTGTTGCGGGACAGCCGACCAAGACCTGTAATGAGCCCAAGCACAAGGGAAAGCATGATGGACAGGAACGTGACCTGGAAGGTGACCAGGACGCCGTCGGGAAGAAATTGCAGAATCCGCCAGTATGGCTCGGGCTGTGTCACGCACAGATAGATAATGATGCCGATGGCGCCGAAAAAGGTAAGCCACCATGCGTTGAAGAGGCCCGAGTCCTTTTTCAGGGGGATGGCCGCGCCGTCGCCGATGTCGATCTTGACAGCTTTTTTGGAAAATTGTGGGGTCATGACTGGCCTTGTCGTAATCGCTGAAAAAAAAGGAAAACCGGGGCGTTTGCCCCGGTCATGACACTATTTGGCTCCGAACCACTTTGCGTAGATCTTGTCGTACTCGCCGTTGGCCTTGATGGCGGCCAGGGAGGAGTTGATCAGGTCGACGATTTCCTGGTTGCCCTTGTTCACGGCAAAACCCAGGTATTCCGGGGATTCGGGGGCGATGAGGAAGGCCAGGGTCAGCTTCTGGGCATACTGCTCATGCTGCAGGGCGTAGTTGGAGGCGACGGCGTCGTCGGCGATGACGGCATCGATACGGCCATTGTAGAGGTCTTCCACGGCCAAGCCGATTTCGTCATAGGACTTGGCGGTGGCGCCTTCGATCTTCTTGCACAGAAAGTAGCCGGTGGTGCCCATCTGGGAGGCAACGGTCTTGCCGGCCAGGTCGGCAACGGAGGCGATGCCGGAGCCCTTGGGCACGATGACGCCCTGCTTCACTTCAAAATAGGGATCGGAAAAATCCATGTTCTGCTTGCGCTCGTCGGTGATGGAGACCGAGGAGGCGATGGCGTCGTACTTGCCGGAAGCAAGTCCCGCGAAGATGCCGTCCCATGCGGTGTTCTTGAGAATCGCGTTGAATCCGCCGGCCTTGCCCATGGCGACGACGACCTCGGGACCAAAACCGACGATGTTCTTGTCGGCGTCAATCATTTCCATCGGCGGATAGGTGGCATCCACCGCAAAGACTACATCCTTGGCCAAGGCGTTTCCGGCCATGAGAAAAAGAGCCAGCAAAACAAGTGCAATCCGTGTACGCATACGTCCTCCAGAGCTGGTAAAATGATGATTTCCCGAAAAATTGTCCGACAGACCAAAATGACATAAAATAGTTAAAGAATTGCCCCGCTTTGGTCAAGAAACGGCTTTGGGCCCCTGCCCCAGGAGTGATGCGGCCATGCGCCTGGCGTACTTCAGCTGATCTTCACGGGTGCGCACTTCCCCGTTCAGGACGGCCCGCTTCACCGCCCGCAGTATGTTTGCGAACCTGGGACCCGGCTCCAGACCCATTTCCTTAATATCTGATCCGGTGACCAGGATGCCCACGTCCTGCAAGTGAGACAGGTAGTGGGAGACGGCTTTTTTAAGCTCCAGCTTGCGCTGCTTGGCCATGGTGTACAGGAGGCCCTCCAGGGACAAGGGGGAGAGAATGTCGTACAGGTCGGCCGCGGACCCACCGTTCTTTCCCCACTGCGCCAGCTGCATGGCCACATAGCGCAACTGGCGACGGGTGGACTCCACCAGCTCGATGCGCTTGGGCGCAAACCGGAGGCGCGAGGTCAGGGCCTGGACCTGATGCGTGTCGAAGCCCGACACCAGCCCGAGGAAATAGACGATCCAGATGTCCGGGGCCTCCTCGCGGAACAGCAGCTTGTACCAGGTGATGACCCGCTCGATCTCTTCCAGCAGGGCTTCCTTGGTCTGCGGGAAATGGAGCAGGGGGTGGATCTCCTGCAGAAGGCCCAGATCACGCATGCGGATGAAGGCGTCCAGCGGCGCGCTGTCTTCGGCCAAAAGGCGCAGTTCGTGCCGGATGCGCGCCCCGGAGAGCTTCTGGAAGATGTTCAGGCGCACGGCGTTTTTGATGAGCCGTTCGGTCTGTCCGCCGATCTTGAACTGGAATCGCTGCTCGAACCGAATGGCGCGGATGATGCGCGTCGGGTCTTCCACGAAGGACAGGGAATGCAGGACGCGGATGACCCCGTCCTTGATGTCCTGCTGCCCTCCGAAAAAATCCACCAGACGCCCGAAGTGGGGCGGACAGAGGTGGATGGCCAGGGTGTTGATGGAAAAATCGCGGCGGTACAGGTCCATCTTCAGCGAGGAGAGTTCGACGATGGGCAGGGCGGCCGGGTATTCGTAGTATTCGAGGCGGGCCGTGGCCACGTCGATCTTCTGGCCGCCGGGCAGGATGAGCACTGCGGTGCGGAATTTCAGATGCGGCCGTACCCGCGCCCCGAGCTTTCGCCCGAGATTCTGGGCAAAGGCGATGCCGTCGCCTTCGACCACAAGATCGATGTCATCGTTGGGAATGCCCAGCAGCATGTCGCGCACGAATCCGCCCACGGCGTAGACCTCGACGCCTCGCTCCTGACCGGTCTGCCCGGCAAGCTGAAGCAGGGAGACGATGTCCTTGGGCAGGCGCTCCAGCAATATCTGGCGGATGTTCTTCTCCTGGCGCTTGTCCGAAAGCAGGGACTCGGGGATGCGGGCCGGTTCCTGGACCATGAGATTGATCAGGTCCGTGCGCGTGATGACTCCGACCAGTTCCTGTTCGCGCAGCACCGGGACCAGACGCTGGCGATGCCCCAGGATGATCTCCATGACCTGATAGAGGTCCTGATCCTCGGTCACGAAATGAAAATCCTCGAGCATGTACTCCGTGACCTGCTCCTCTCCAAGGCCGTGCCCGACGGCCTTTTCGGCCACGCTGTTCTCGATGATGCCGCAGACCTGATCGCCGTATTCGACCACGGGCAGGGCTTTTAGCCCGTAACGGATCATGACCTCCGCCGCCTGGGCCACGCTCTGGTCGGCCTTTATGCGGACCACGGGCGAGGACATGAAATCCCGGACCACCATCTGGGGATTGATGAGCGAGTAGAGTAGGGCAAAAAGCTCATCCTTTACCTGAGAAATAGTGCGATCCTTGATGGAGGCCGACGCCGCGTAGGCGTGGCCGCCGCCACCGAAAGAGGAACAGACCACGCCTACATCCACTTCCTGAACCTTGCTGCGGGCCACGAGCTGGATGCGGTCGCCCATGTGGCCGATGGCAAAGAGCACGCGGATGTTTTCCATGTCCATGAGCTTGTGGGTGAGCAGGGCGAAATCCCCGACGTACGTGTCGAGCACTACCTCGGCGATGACGATGTCGACGCCGTTTATGGTGTGGGTGGTGGCGGAATCGATGAGTTCGGACAGGATGGCGACCTGCTCCGTGGACAGTTCACGGCTCATGATGTCGCGGATGACGTCAAGGTCCATGCCCATGGTCCGAAGCCACCCCGCAGCCTCGAAATCGTGCTCGGTGGTCGATTTGAAAGTGAACCCGCCCGTGTCCTCGAAGATGCCGAGGCCCATGATCGTCGCTTCGTCGGGGCTGACCGTCAGGGCTTTTTCCTTGAGCTTGGCGACGATGATGGACGTGGTCGCCCCCCAGGCCTCAAAGATGTCGAGACTCGCATCGAGCGTGTCATCGGTGGCCGGATGGTGATCGTAGAGATGGATTTGAAGGTCCGGCAAGGCGAACAGGGGCTCCACATGCGCGAGCCGTGAGCGCTGCCTGGTGTCCACGATCACCAGAAGCTGCACCTGCTGCAGATCAAGATCTTTCAGGCTCTTGAAATTGAAGAGATACATGGCGCTCTGGATGAAATAATCCTTGAGCGAACTCTCCTGGGTGCCGGGAAAGACCAGGGCCGCGCCTGGATAGAGCTTGCTGACCGCGATCATGGCGGCCAGGGCGTCGAAATCCGCGTTGGCGTGGCAGGTGATGACCGTTTTGAAAGAGGTGTCGGGGGTCATTTCAGGACCGGGGGTGAAATTTGCGATGCAGGGCGGCCATGCGGGCGGACTGCACGTGGGTGTAGATTTCCGTGGCCATGATGTCGCTGTGCCCGAGCAGGATCTGCAGGGTGCGCAGATCGGCACCGCCTTCGAGCAGATGCGTGGCAAACGAATGGCGAAGGGTGTGCGGCGAGACCGGACGATTTATCCCGGCCTCCAGCGCGTAGCGGCTCAAGAGTTTCCACACGCCCTGACGCGAAAGGCCAAGGCCCGAGCGATTGAGAAATATCGTGTCGGTTTTAGGGCCGAAAAGCGGGCGCCAGTGCTGCAGGTACGAGAGCAGCAGGCTGACCGCGGACTCGTGCAGGGGCACATAGCGTTCCTTGCTGCCTTTGCCGAGAACGCGCAGCAGTCCGGCCTGGGGGTCGAAGTCGGGGATCGCAAGAGAGACCAGTTCAGACACGCGCAGCCCGCAGGCGTAGAGCAGTTCGAGCATGGTCCGGTCCCGAAAACCCAGGCGGACGTTCATGACAGGACGGTCCAAAAGGGCGGTGATCTCTTCCCGGGACAGGACTTCGGGCAGCTTGCGGACCAGCTTGGGGCTGTCCAGCAGGGCGGCGGGACTGGAATCAAGCAGGCGCTCCTGCACCAGAAAATCGAAAAAGCCGCGCAAACTGGAGAGGTTGCGAGCCATCGACGTGTTCTTGAGCCCTTTTCGCCGCAGATGAACCATATAAAGGAAGAGGGTGTGTTCATCGATCTTGTCGAGGCTGCCGCCAAGATCGGTGAGAAATTCCCGAAAGAAAAGCAGATCCGAACCATACGCTTCGACGGTCTTTTCGGCCAGGCCGCGAATGACGGTAAGGTGCTGGAGGTAGGCGTCGATTTCTTCGTGCATTCCCGGCAAGGTACATCTGGCCCCTTGCCTGCACAAGCTGAAAAAGGTAGCTTTTTCAACCAATGCCCACACCAAGCGCCTCTCACGCATATCTCGGCCTGGGGTCCAACATGGGGGACCCGGTGGCCAATGTCCATCTGGCCGTCAAGGCCTTGCAAAACGCCTCCGGTCTTGCGGTCGACGCCGTGTCCCCGATTTTTCGGACGGAACCGCAGGGAATGCGTGACCAGGACTGGTTCGCCAACTGCGTGGTGCGCATTGCCGTTCGCGTCCCGTATTCCCCCGAAGAGCTGCTCGATGTCCTGGCCGACATTGAAACGCGCATGGGACGGGTTCGCACGACTCACTGGGGCCCACGGATCATCGACATCGATCTTCTTCTCTACGGTGACGTGGAGTGGGATTCGCCGCGCCTGCAGATTCCTCATCCACGAATGTTTGAAAGGGCGTTCGTACTCGTTCCGCTCATGCACCTGGCTCCGGAAATCAGCATCCGGGGCCTTTGTCCATCACAGTGGCTGTCCCGGCTTCCGTATCGCCTAGAGGGCGACCGGATTCTGCAGGCCACCAACGCCATTCCCCGAGGTGAATAATGCTTAAATTCGTCATTCTGGCTGTCGTCTGCTTTATCCTTTACAAACTCGTGACCAATGACAAGAAGAAGAAGGTCGAGGTCAAAAACAAGCAGGAAGAGAAGCTGGCCAAGGAAGGCGTGCTGGTCAAGGATCCTGTCTGCGGAACCTACGTTTCCAAGGATTCGGACATCCGCATCAAGGAAGGCGAAGAGGTGCGCTGTTTCTGCAGTTATGAATGCCGAGACAAATATCTGAAGATGATCGACTAGCTGGCTGTTGAAAAATTCCAAATTCCAAGGCCGTTGAAAAAAGGCGATCCGCAGCGTCAGCGATAAAATCCAGACCGCTTGTGTATGCGCAATGCTAAGCGCTTTCTGGCTTTATTCGCGTCCTTGCATCTCACCATTCTTGAACGGCCTGCCAAGGGGAGGTAAGCATGCAATTCTTCATTGATACCGCGAACCTGACCGAGATCAAGACCGCCATGGAAATGGGGCTCGTGGACGGTGTGACCACCAATCCATCGCTCATGAGCAAGGAAGCCGACGACTGGCGCGACATCGCCGGTCAAATCTGCAAGCTGGTACCGGGGCCTGTCAGCCTTGAGGTTATCGCGCTCGATGCCGAGGGCATGGTCCGTGAAGCCAAGGAGCTGATGCAGTTCGGACCCAATGTCGTGGTCAAGGTGCCCATGACGGCCGAAGGCCTCAAAGCCGTGCGCATCCTCAAATCCAAGGACATCGAGACCAACGTAACCCTGGTTTTTTCCGCCGCCCAGGCCTTGCTCGCGGCCAAGGCGGGTGCGGCCTACGTAAGTCCGTTCCTGGGACGCCTCGACGACGTCGGACAGGACGGCATGGAGCTGGTGCATCAGATTTTGGGCATCTATTCCAATTACGGCTTTTCAACCCGCATCATCGCGGCCAGCATACGCAGCCCCTTGCATGTGCTAGACGCGGCCATGGCGGGAGCCCACATCGCCACGGTTCCGTTCAAGATCTTAAAGCAGCTCATTGACCATCCCTTAACGGACAAGGGCATTGCCGCGTTTCTCAAGGATTGGGAGAAGAAAGCCGGGAAATGAGCTCGGGAGTGTCCTTGCGGACTTTGTGTGGACGAGATGGACTGGAATGAATTTGTAGACTGCGGCGGACTTGCTGGACCGGCACAGACCGGTACGGACTGATAGACCGGGATTTTCCCGACACGTTAAAATTACCTTGATCGACCGGATTGGCGCAGAAGCGTCGATCCGGTTTTTTTGTCTGTGCCTTCCGAGGCGGTCATTTTGCCCATTCCGGTCCATCAAGTCCATTCAAGGGCTCTCAAAGCCCTTCGCGTGCCCATCTTTTTTTGTCTCATAATGAAAATTATGTTAACTTTAAGAAAACCAAGGTTGAGCAATGTCAGGCCATTGCCTATGTCGCTTCTCTTTTGTTATGAACTTGAACCGTGACTTGATGAATCCCCAACACGAGGTCTTCCCATGAAATGCGCCCCGACCCTTTTGATCGTCTTGATGGTGTTATTTGTCGCTATGCCTGTGCGGGCCGAGACCCAGGACAATTCAACCCCCGGCATCGCAAAGCCCATGCAGGA
>Ga0265295_1002002_pt1 | contig 33861 bp, 27 predicted proteins | sample Munlansysbiofilm_FD_192503 | JGI IMG/M metagenome (GOLD analysis project Ga0265295, IMG submission 192503) | Leachate microbial communities from a municipal landfill in Southern Ontario, Canada - Methane capture system biofilm | ecosystem: Engineered > Solid waste > Landfill > Unclassified ... | reverse complement strand
GTTGGTTTCAAATCAGGTCAGGCCAGGGCGGCGTCGCGTATCTGGCATTTTTTCTTGGCGATTTTGGAGCGTCCCACCGAGTTGGTCTGCTGGTCGCCTATATAGATATTGATGCGTCGTATATTGTCCAGCGCCTCGGGGATTTTCACTTTCTCGAAGAGATTGACGCGTTGGGTGACGATGCGCAGCTCCATGCCCAGCAGTTCTAGCTGCTCTTCGATCAGTTGTCGGCGCAGGCGCAGCTCGATCTGCTTTTTGAGCATTGCCAGCGCCTCGTCAAACCAGAGCGGCGTGCTGAAAAGGTCGTAGGGCAGCTCGGCAAAAGTCAGGGAGACAAAGACGGGCACATCGGTGCCGGCCACATTGTGTGTGCCCACCTGCCAGTCGCTGACCTCGAGCAGCCCGGCAAGCCCGGAGGCCGCCGGCAAAGAAAACAACCCCAGATTCTGCTGGTTGCGCTTGTATTCCTCCTGCAGCTCACGGTCTAAGGCGGCCAGGCTTTCGCGTATCTGGCTGACCTCGGCCTGCAGCTGCTGCTGCTTGAGCTGCAAGGTGGGCAGATAAAGCTGAAAACGCTTCAGGCCGTCGCGCTGTAGCTTCAACTCGTTCTTGGTTAGTTTGATCTTGGACATGGGATTGTCGTTCTAGAAGACTTCATGCTGGCAAACAGTCGCCAAAATCAGGATTTTCGCAGAGTCCCTTATGGGCGCTGAGCTTAAGGACTTATTTTTTCGGCCAGAATTCCTGCAGGGTTTGAGTGTTGACGCCGGTGTCTTCAGGCTCGAAGCATTCCGCCAGGGTTTTCCAGCCCAGGTCAAGAGCCTCCTCGAGGGGGATGTTCACGGAGAGGTCCATCATGCGCGTCTCGAAGAGAGCGCCGTATTTGAGCAGCTTGCGGTCCCATTCACTCATGCGGAAGCCCATGGACTGTTTTTCCAGGGTCTCCTTGAATTCGGCGTAGAGCCGTATCATGGTGTCCATGACACTGCGGTGGTCTGCTCGGGTACTGTCATTCACCTGCTGTTTGAGTCGGCTCAGCGAGCCAAAAGGTTCGATGCGCCCGTTCACCAGGTAGAACTGACCTTCAGTGATATAGCCGGTATTGTCCGGCACCGGATGGGTGACGTCGTCGCCTGGCATGGTGGTGACCGCCAGGATGGTGATGGAGCCGGCGTTCTCAAAATCGACCGCCTTCTCGTAGCGCGCGGCCAGCTGGCTGTAGAGGTCGCCGGGATAGCCGCGGTTTGAAGGTATCTGCTCCATGGTGATGGCGATTTCCTTGAGTGAGTCGCAGAAGTTGGTCATGTCGGAAAGCAAGACCAGCACGCGCTTGTTGTGTTCGGTGGCGAAGTATTCGGCGGCGGCCAGGGCCAGGTCGGGCACCAGCAGGCATTCCACTATGGGGTCGGAAGCAGTGTGCACGAACATGACGGCGCGCGACAGTGCGCCGTGCGCGTCCAGGGTGTTGCGGAAGAAGAGGTAGTCGTCATACTTCAAGCCCATGCCGCCGAGGACGATGATATCGACTTCGGCTTGCATGGCGATGCGCGCAAGCAGCTCGTTGTAAGGCTCGCCGGCCACCGAAAAAATGGGCAGCTTCTGACTCTCAACCAGGGTGTTGAAGACGTCGATCATGGGCAAACCGGTGCGGATCATGTTGCGCGGGATGATGCGGTTGGCCGGGTTGACCGAGGGGCCGCCTATGTCGATCATGTTGTCGCTTAGCGCCGCGCCATTGTCGCGCGGACTGCCGTTGCCCGTGAAGATACGGCCAAGCAAGGCCTCGCTGCCGGAAAGGCGCATGGGGCGCCCCAGAAAACGCACCTCGCTGTCAGTGGCGATGCCGCGGCTGCCGGCGAAGACCTGCAAAGAGACCCGCTTGCCCTGCAGTCGAATGACCTGAGCCAAGGAAATGCCGCGCTCGCTGCGCACCTCGGCCAGCTCACCATTGGCCACATTGTCGGCCTCGATAGTGATGACGTTGCCGCTGATCTGTATGATGCGATGATAGATTTTTCTCATCCCTGAAATGCCCTTCTTGTTTTAGAGCCAATCCAAAAAGCCTTTAAGTTACTAATGTAGATCCCGTCCAAAAAGGGGGTCTGGCGGCTTATGCGGCGCCGAATAAGCCCTTCGTGTGCCTTCGTGTCTCTTCGCGTCTCTTCGTGTCCTCCCCCTGAGCACCTGCTTAGCCCTGCGCTTTTTGCAATGCCTGGTCTATGCGTTTTTCGCATTTGATGAATTCATCGGACTGCCAGGGGGCGTAGTTCCAGTCAATGAAGTTTTGCCGCAGTCTCTGGAAGTAGCTTCTGGCCTCGTCTTTGTCGTTGAAGGAGAAATTTTTTTCAAGCACCGTCAGCAGTTTGCCGAAGACCAGTCTTTGTCTCTCCGCGTCGCAGCTGCTGTCTACTTCGTCGAAGGTATTTTGCTGCAGATATACGGCGTCGATGAATTCGCTTTTCAGGTAGACGACGAAATCGGAGATCGGCGTGCCCTCTTCGCCCACCACCTTCATCATCTGGTTGACCTCGTCGCCCTCGCGCAGCATCTTGCGCGCCTTGCGCAGCTGCTCTTCAGGCACGATGCTTTTGTATTTACTCCAGCTTTCCAGCGGATGTATGGCCGGGTAGCGCCGGGCGTTGGCGCGGTCTCTGGACAGTGCCAGGAAGGAGCCTACCACTTTCAGGGTGGACTGGGTGACCGGCTCCTCGAAGTTGCCTCCCGCCGGGCTGACCGCGCCGCAGATAGTGATGGAGCCCTGGCTGCCGTCCGGCAGTCTTACCAGTCCGGCGCGCTCGTAGAAGCCGGCCACCAGGGATTCCAGATAGGCCGGGAAGGCCTCCTCGCCGGGTATCTCCTCCAGCCTTCCGGAGACTTCGCGCAGGGCCTGCGCCCACCTCGAGGTGGAATCGGCCAGCAGCAGCACGTGCAGCCCCATCTGCCGGTAGTATTCAGCCAGGGTGACACTGGTGTAGATAGATGCTTCCCTGGCGGCCACCGGCATGGAGCTGGTGTTGCAGATAATAATGGTGCGGTCGATGAGCTTGCGTCCGGTGCGCGGATCGTCCAGGTGCGGGAACTCGCGCAGTATCTCGACCACCTCTCCGGCTCTTTCACCGCAGGCGGCAACGATGACGATATCCACCTCGGAGCGCTGTGAGAGGCTGTGCTGGAGCACGGTTTTGCCGGCTCCAAAAGGCCCGGGAGTACAGAATGTGCCGCCCTTGGCCACCGGAAAGAATGTGTCGATGAGACGGGTCTGCGTGACGAGCGGCTCGGCGGGCAGCAGCTTTTCCAGGTATGCGCTGATAGGGATTTTCACTGGCCAGGTCTGTACCATGCGTACTTCGCGTTCCTGTCCGCCCTGGCTGGCCTTGGCCACGACTTTGTCTATGTTGTATTCGCCCGCTTCGGCGATCCAGGTCAGCTTCCACTCACCGTTCCAGGCGAAAGGCAGCATGATTTGGTGTTTGAAGATACCCTCGGGCACTGAGCCTAAGCTGTGGCCTGCGCTCAGGATTTGGCCGACTTCGGCACTGGGCGTGAATTCCCACTTGCGTTCGCGGTCCAAGGGGTATACATACAGTCCGCGTTTCAGGAAGTATCCGGCCTGTTTAGCCAGCTCCGGCAGCGGGTTTTGCAGTCCGTCATAGACCTGTGTGAGCAGCCCCGGGCCTAATTCGACGGAGAGCAGCTCGCCGGAGAACTCGACCGGGTCGCCTACCTTCACGCCGCTGGTGTTTTCAAAGACCTGCAAGTCAGCCTCGTGCCCGCGTACCCGGATAAGCTCGCTTTTCAGGCGTTCATTATCCCCAGTAAGCACATAAGCCACTTCGTTTTGAATGACTCTTTGGCTAAAGACAACACTGACCATGTTGCCGTTGATGCCGGTGACTTTCCCTGTGGGTTTTGTTTCACTCATTTGCTGGATCCGGAGTCTGTATCTTAGGTATTGGCGAAATTCTGTATCTGTATCTGTGGCGCAGGTGTTGCCTGGAAGTCTCGGGGCGCAAAAAAAGCTTGCTGTGTCTTCGTCTAAAAGGGGCATTACGACTAAGAATCATTTGTGGCGCCCCTACAGGGCGCCGGATTCGGGGGGGCCTTTACCCAGGGTGGCGCTCGGCTCCTGCGGAGCCTCGCTTACCCTGGGCTGTATTAGGTTGCCCCTTCGGGGCACCAAATAGACAGATTCTTAAGAAAAAATTGAAATTTCAGCAGAGAATTTGCGTTTTTCATGTCATTTCAGCGTTTTTTCTGTTTTGTCCAGCTCCCTTTTCCCAACAAACCAAAACGGGCAAGCACCGCATAAGCCCTTAGTGTGTCTTCGTGTCCAAAATCCTGCCAGAACAGCTTTAAGGCCTTTCCGGCAGCGCTTTGGCGAGCAATTCTGCTGCGAAGGCGGCGCCTTTTTCCTCGTCCTGACGCGCCAGTTTTTCCAGGATAAGTAGTCTGTAGGCATATACGATAAGAGCCTCGAAGTTAAAGTCATGTCCGAAGGCCAGCTCATCCAGGCGCTGCCAGCGCAGCTGGTCCAAAGCCTGTTCTTTTTCCCAGGCATTGGGCAAGAGCATGATTTCCTCGACCCTTTTGCCTAGTTGCACCGAGAAGATGTCACTGGGTCGCAGGTAGGTATTTTCATCCAGGCGGCGTTTTCTCGCTCTTTGTGCGGCCAGCAGGTTGCGCAGGTAGCGTTCGGCCAGTTTCCAGTCTCGGACCAGGGGCGGCTCTCCCTCCTGAGGTGCTAGCGGCTCCAGACTCAGAGCGGCCAGGCCGGCGCACTCCTCCGCGCTAAGTCTTTCCTGGCAGCGCTGCAAAAAATCCTGCCAGGAGAGTGCGGCTTTTTCGCCGAAACGCAGGCTGGGCAGGGAGCTGATAAAATAATAGAAGTCGGAAGCCATAGAGGAGTTATCCCTTGTGACTGAGCCTAGGGCCGGGGCTTAAAACTGCTCGCTCAAGATGCCGGTGATTTTTGGGCTAAGATGAGCGGTCAAGGTCTCAGCCAAAGCCTTGTCAGTGAAATCATACAGCACGTCGCTGCCTTTGAACAGTAGCTTGAAGCCGCCTGTGACTGAGCGGCTGGGGCTAAGCTCGCAGTTTTGGCGCAAGTCAGCGGCCAGAGCCGCGTTGACGGCGCCCACCAGCTCCTGGTACTGCTGCTCGGGCAGGAGCAGTTCGAGGCGGTCCTCCTTGCCGCCCTGAGCTAAATAAGCCGTGCACAAGCTGGCGATGATCTGAGCCAGCTGCTCAGCTGGCAGAGAAGCCTGCATAAGCGACTCGACAGCCTGGCGCAGACGCTGCTCAAGAACCCCGCGCAGCTCGAGCAATACATTGCGCGCCGCCTGGCGTAAAGCCTGCTCGGAATTCTGGCGCAAAAGCTCGGCCTCGCGACGGGCGCCCTCGAGCAGCTCGGCTCCCTCGGCGCGAGCCTGCGCAAGCAAAGCATCTGCCTCGAGCCTGGCCTGAGCCAAAAGCTCGGCGGACTTCGCCTCGGTCTTCTTCAAACCCTCTTCGTCAATTTTTTTTAACAAAGCCTGTAATTCGTCAGCCATGCAAAAAATCCTTGAAATTTATTGAATTATAAATGGAGTTAAATAGGAATTCCAATGAATATAAGGCTTTTTAAGATAAAAACAAGTCAATTGCTGCCCGGACTGCATTTCTTCAATGCCGTTGGCAGCAGCGTATTTGGCACAGCAAGTCACACGAAGGGGGAGGACACTAAGGGGCACGAAGAGACACGAAGAGACACTAAGGGCTTATGTGGTGCCGCATAAGCCCTTAGTGTCTCTTCGTGTCCTCCCCCTTTATGTGCTTCAGTAGTTCAAAGGCTTTTTGGACGCGGTCTATTTTAGAGTGCGGTTCCTTTTTTGGGCACAAAGAAGCGGCTCATATCTAGCCCTTCGTGCTCGAGCAGCTTGATTTTCTGCTTGATGCCGCCGCCGTATCCGGTCAGGTTGCCCTTGGCTCCGACCACGCGGTGACATGGAATAATAATGGATATGGGGTTATGTCCCACGGCGCCGCCCACTGCCTGGCTGGACATCTTGGCGCCGCCGCGTTGCTGGCCTATCTGTTTGGCGATATCGCCATAGCTAAGCACCTCGCCATAGGGAATCTGGCAAAGTATTTTCCAGACCTGCTGTCTGAATTCACTGCCCAGAGGGGCCAGGTTAAGTTCGTCGGGTGAGGGCGCCTGGCGCTCAAAATAGCGCTGCAGCCAGTCCTTCACCAGTTGAAAATATGGCAGCTCGGGCCTGGGCTTGAGCTGCGCCAAAAGCCGGTCGCCAAAATATTTCTGCCCCTCCAGCCAAAGCCCTACCAGGCTATTTTCGCTGCATCCCAGAGTGAGAGTGCCAAAAGGCGAGTCCAGTTCGCTGCTGTAATACATGATAACAGTGCCTTCGTGTGACTTAGTGTACCTTCGTGTGCCTTCGTGTCCTTCCCCCTTTCGCGCCCCTTCGTGGTCAAAGTTTGATCTCCGACTGCACATAGAGCATTTGCTGTTTTACCGGGTGCCAGAATCCCAGGCGGTAATGTTGTAGCGCGATGCCACCCTGAGGCCAGGTTTTGCGCGAGCCATATTTGCGGTCCCCCAACACCGGGTGTCCCAGGTTTGCCAGCTGTGCGCGTATCTGGTGATAACGTCCGGTTTCCAGTTGTATCTCGAGCAGGCTTTGGCCTTTTCCCGCTTCGAGCAGCTTGTAGCTCAGGCTGGCCAGGCGCGCGCCGCTCTCATCAGGAGCGGCTATACGGGCCTGAAAACGCTCATGCAGCAAGTAGTCTTCCAGCCTGGCCTCGGACAGAGAGGGGCTGCCTTCCACCCGCACACGGTAGGTCTTTTGCAGCTTCCCCGCCCGCAGACTGGCGTTTAGGCGCGACAAGGCTTTGCTGCTGCGCGCAAAGAGCACCAGACCGCAGGCCACCCGGTCAATACGATGCACAGCGTGCAGGAAGACCGCTCCAGGCCGCTGAAAACGGAGTTTCAGCCAGGCTTTGGCCAGCTCTTCGAGGTTCTTCTGGCCGCTGCCGGAGTCCTGTGTCAAAAGACCGGCGGGCTTGTCCAGCACCAGCACATGATTGTCCAGAAAAATTGGCTGCAAGGTAATGCTTCAGTCCGGCGGGCGATGTTTTTTGTGTCAATGACGGCGGGCAGGCCTTCCCCAGTGGAAATCATCTCGCTGCCCTTCGAGAGTCCCTACCGCTTATTCAGGCATTTTCGACAAACACCTGGTGCAGCACCTTTTGGGCCTTTTCAAAGTCGCCGCGCTCCAGGATGAACTGCATATTCACCTGCCGGGAGGCCTGCACCAGGGCCAACACGTTGATATGCGCCTTGTAAAGCGCGTCGGCGGCCTTGGAAAGAAAGCCGGGCAGACGCATATTGCTGCCGATCACCGCTACAATGGCCACCGGAAAACGCTTGATGATGGCATTGGGCAGATTGTGCGCAATTAACAGGGCGCATTCGTCCAAACGACGGTTCTTCTGCGGCACATAATGGGTGATGGTGTTGGCGTTGGTGGTCTTGGCGATATAGCTGATATTGGTGTCATAGAAGTTTTTCAGCAGGCGGTGGTCATAGCCGGGCTGGGAAACCATCTCCGGGTCCATGACCTCGATGGCCTCCACGTCATTGCGACCGCAGATCATCTCGACGCGGGGCTGCGGCGAGATGTAGTCCACCGAGATAACCGTGCCGGGGTGTTCGGGGTCAAAGGCGTTCTTGATGCGTATGGGGATGCCGCAGAGCTCCATCTCCTTGGAGGCCTTCGAGTGTATGGCCTCCATGTCAAGGTCGGAGAGCTGGTCGGCGATATCAAAATTGGTGTTGCCGATGACTTTTACCTTGTCCAGGCCGATGAGCACCGGGTCTCCGGTGCAGAGATGATATTCCTTGTGTATGATGCCTTCGCGGGCCTCGGTGACCACGGCCACCTTGCTGAAGGTGATCTCGCTGTAGCCGCGGTCGAAACGCGTCATAATGCCCTCGTCGTACTTGACGTATCCGGTGACAATAGGCATGCAGGTGGAAAAGTCAATGCCCTGGAATGCCTTGCGTACCGCCTCGTCAAAGCCCAGTATGGCGTCGTCCTTCCAGCCGGTAAGGTCTAAAAACTTGGCATTGACCCCGTGTTTTTGCAGTATGAGCGTCGAGTTGTAGGCGCTGTGGGCCTCGCCCACGGCGCTGAGCAGCTCGCGGGTCTGCGGCAGATAGCTGTCGACGTTGAAGTGTCCGAAGCTGCGCAGGCGCATCAGGTCCTCGAGGCATTCGTGTATTTCGTCTATGCGCTGGTTGACGTAGGCGTCGGCTTTTTCCTGGTCCAGGCCCAGCTCTGCGAAAGAGCGGTTGTACTCGACCATGCGCTCGCGCACCAGTTCCAGGCTCTCCTTCCAGGCCTGGTCGGCTCCGGCAAACTTGCCGTAGACCCCGGGAGTCCCGTTTTTCTTGTTTTCCAGCAGCATATTAGTAATGCCGCTATAGGCGGAGACGATGAAAATCCGCTGATAGAGCTGTTCGGGAAGGCGCTTGCCGATGATCACGTTGGCCATGACCTCGCCAAAACGCGACATAGAGCTGCCGCCTATCTTCTCGACGGTATGTGAATTAGCCATAAGACTCTCCGAATGCAAGAGGGTAACGCGTCAAAACGGCCTGCCTGGCTTCACCTGTCAGCCCAAGAGAGCGGGCAATTGCCGTTTTGTTGTTTTAGATCAGTATTTTGGGCATGGGGAACTGTGCTGCCAGTTCGCCGACCTGTTGGCGCACTTCGGCGCAGACCTGCTCGTCGTCGATATTATCGAGTATGCGGCACATCAGGGCGGCCACCTTCTGCATTTCCGCCTCCCGCATGCCTCGGGTGCTGACTGCGGCGGTGCCCACGCGTATGCCGCTGGTCACGCTGGGTTTGGCCGGGTCGAAGGGGATCATGTTCATATTGACCGTGATGTCGGCCCGGTCCAGGGCGTCGGCAGCGGCCTTGCCGCTCACCGACTTGGGGCGCAGGTCCACCAGCATGAGGTGGTTGTCAGTGCCGCCGGAGACGATGCGCAGCCCCCCCTTGGCCAGCTCCTCGGCCAGGCGAGCCGTATTGGCCACAACCTGCTGTTGATAGGCGCTGAACTGCGGCTGCAAGGCCTCCTGGAAGCAGACCGCCTTGGCGGCGATAATGTGCATCAGCGGGCCGCCCTGTATGCCGGGGAAGAGCCAGGAGTTGACCTTCTTGATCAGGTTTTCCTTGCACAGGATAAGGCCGCCGCGCGGGCCACGCAGGGTCTTGTGCGTGGTCGAGGTGACGATGTCGGCATAGGGCAGCGGGCTGGGATGCAGGCCGGCAGCGACCAATCCGGCGATATGAGCCATATCCACCATGAAATAGGCCCCGACCTGGTCGGCGATCTGCCGCATCCTGGCGAAATCGATGATGCGCGGATAGGCGCTGGCGCCGGCGAGCAGCAGCTTGGGCTTATGTTGCTGCGCCAGCTCGGCGATGTTGTCGTAGTCCAGGCGCTCGCTTTCCCGGTCTACGCCGTAGCCGATGAATTCGTAGCTGCGTCCACTAAAGTTGACCTTGTGTCCGTGCGTCAGGTGTCCGCCGTGGTCCAGGCTCATGCCCAGCACCTTGTCGCCATGTTCGAGTATGGCGTAATATGCCGCCATATTTGCCTGGCTGCCGGAGTGCGGCTGCACGTTGGCGGCCTCGGCTCCAAAGAGGCGGCAGGCTCTTTCAATGGCCAGGGTTTCCACTTCATCGACGTGCTGGCAGCCATTGTAGTAGCGCCGGCCCGGGTATCCTTCGGCGTACTTGTTGGTAAGCACGGTGCCGGCGGCGGCGCGCACGGCGACACTGGCAAAGTTCTCCGAGGCGATAAGCTCCAGCCCGCGCGCCTGTCTGGCGCCTTCGCGCTCGATAATGGCGGCCAGCTCCGGGTCGGTTTTGCGTATGGGGGCGACATCATCGAGGCTAAGCTCCTCGAGTTTGTGCAGTCGTCTTACGTGGCGTTCTTCTGCGCTGAAGGCCTGTCCCAGCCAGGCTTCCACGGTTTTGAGCAGTTCGGCGTCGCTCATCTGGTCGCCGCCGGTGACCAGGATATTGGCATTGTTATGGCTGCGGCTCATGGCCGCCTTTTCCGGGCTTTCCGCCAATGCCGCTCTAACGCCGTGGAAACGGTTGGCGCAAACCGACATGCCAATGCCGCTGCGGCAGATCAGTATGCCGCAGTCGATCTCATTATTCAGCAGTGCCCGGCAGAGCGGGGCGGCATAGTCCGGGTAGTCGTCGTCAGGCTGCACGCCGGAGGGACCGAAATCAAGCACCTTCAGGCCGCTTTGGGCCAGCGTGCCCTTGAGCAGCTCCTTCTTGGCGTAGCCGCCGTGGTCGGTGCCTATGCCTATGCGTAAACCATCCTGCTTGGACTGCCAATCGGAAAACTCGTTCATATCGCGACCTCACAAAACTTGCCCTGACAAATGCAAAAGACATAATTTAATAGACCTAAGCCGGATTTGCTAATCAAAGCGCAGAATTGAGCCGCAAAACGCGACTGTAATAGTAAAACCAAATGCGCATTTTTTATCCGGTTTGCATTTACCTTTACAAAAACGCTCAGACGCATTAAATTAGACCCTGTCCAAAAAGGGGGGGGGATAGTAGCGCCTCTACGAGGCGCCGGTTTTGATGGTTGCCTGTACCCCAGGCTGAAGCCTGGGGTTAAGCATGGTTATGCGCCTACAGCGCAAGTAGATACGCAATTTTGTAGTAAATTGTACTAAAGACAAAACGGCTAGTTTCTGCAGCACAACCCATCAGATAATTTTGATTTTGCCAGAAATATTAACCCAGGCTGGTTAACCACAAAAGCAAAATTCTTTCGAAAAACGCAGTTTTTGGCAGAAATTCTATTTTTTCTCAGAGATTCAGTCCATTTTGTGCCCCAAAGGGGCAACCTAATAAAGCCCAGGGTAAGCGAGGCTCCGCAGGAGCCGAGCGCCACCCTGGGTAAAAGCCCCCCTCGAATCCGGCGCCCTGTAGGGGCGCCACTAACGGCCTTTCGTCGTTACGACCTTTTTGGACGCGGTCTAACTTAACAGTTTTTAACGAAGAATCAAGGGAAAAAAACATTGTTAAAAGTGCTAGGTAAACTATTGCTATGCAAGATACTATCCTGAACAAGGGCGCGAAGCGCCTTTTTTAATTTTGCCAGCGGTGGCGCGAAGCGCCAAACTATAATAACCCCAGGCGCGGAACCCGAAGGGTGGAGTGCCTGGGGAACAGGATACCCACCCAAACTGGCGCCTGAAAGGCGCTACAAAAGTCCTAAACCCTTGGATACAAAGAAATCTTGTGGGTGGTACCTTCTCACGCCGGCTAAAGCCGGCTAAGAACGCAAGCTAAAGCTTGAACTACGAACATACGCCGGCTGAAGCCGGCGGAGAACAACACTTTTCAGGCTTAAATTAGCGCCAATAGGCTGGAAGCCGGCTTGCCACCGCATCCGCCTTCAAAACACAAATAACGCTGTGGATTGAGGCCTAGAAAACCTGTGCCTTGGTGTGTCTTAGTGTGACTTTGTGTGTCTTGGTGTCCAAATTCCACGAATTATTTTTTTCAGGCTTCTAAGTTTGCTAAAAGCCTATATATTATCTACACGCGATATAATATATTATCAACTTCAGCAAAGGAGCAAGAATTGGAAGCCCACAAAGTCAAGAGCGAAGCCTATAAGGCAGCCGGCGTCGATATAGACCTGGCCGGTCGTTTGCTTTCCGGTCTGAAAGAGAGCATCTCGGCTACACGTCGCCCCGAGGCGCTGGCCCCCATCGGTGGTTTTGGCGGCCTGTTTCGCATAGACCTGGCGCGCTGGCGGCATCCCATCCTGGTGAGCAGCATTGACGGTGTGGGCACCAAGCTGATGATCGCCAATCTGATGAACAAGCATGACACGGTGGGGCACGACATCGTCAACCACTGCATCAATGATATCGCAGTGCAGGGCGCCGAACCGGTCTACTTTATGGACTATATTGGCATAGGTCGGTTGCGCAGCCCGCTGTATGAACAGGTTATTGGCGGCATGGCCGAGGCCTGCAAGGCGCAAAATGTCACCCTGCTCGGCGGCGAGACCGCAGAGATGCCGGGAATGTACGGCGAGGACTATGACTTGGTAGGCTGCATTACCGGCATAGTCGAGGAGGAGCACATCATCAGCGGCGAGAAAATCCGCCCCGGCCACATCGCCATAGGCCTGAAATCCAGCGGCCTGCACACCAACGGCTACTCCCTGGCGCGGCGCATACTCCTCGAACAGGCCGGGCTGAGTCTGGACAGCCGCCCCGAGCAGCTGCAGGGGCGCAGCCTGGGCGAAGCGCTGCTGGAGCCGCACCGCTGCTATTGGCCGGCCATACGCAAAGCCATGCAGGCACGCATCGCCCTGGACGGCATCGCCCACATCACCGGCGGCGGACTGTATGACAACGTCCCCCGTGTGCTGCCCGAGGGCGTCATGGTGCGTTTCGAGGCGGCCAATATACACGAGGCGCCGCCGCTGTTTGAATTCATCCAAAACTGCGGCCAGGTGGACCCACACGAGATGTATCGCGTCTTTAACATGGGCGTGGGCATGGTCTGGTTCGTGCCCGAGCAAGATGTGGGCAATGCCCTCGAGGTCTGTCTGGGAGAGGGTTACGAGGCCGCCGTTATCGGCAAGGTCTTCGCCGGCGAGGGCAATGTCGAAATCATCCTGTAGGCCAGGCGCTCAGTGGCAGTAGGCGCCGGGCGCAAACAATGTGGCGGCAAGCAAGCGCAATGTCCGATTTAATCTCACAACTACAGCATATACTACGGCGTAAATGCCTGCTTGGCCAAAGCCGGCTGCCGCTTTCCGAGCAGAACCGCGCCTTGCTCCAGGTAAGGCTGCTCGAGCCGAGGCCTCAGGCGAAGGAAAGCGCGCCGCCACAGACGGCCAGAACTGCCCCGCCAGCGCTGTCGGCCAGCGCGCCCGCTCCCGCGCCTGTCGCTGCCCCGGCTTTGCGCCCTTTGCCGCCTTTGCAGCAGTTGGGCTGGGACGAGTTGGAGCAGGCCATGCGCACTTGTCAGGCCTGCGCCCTGTATCAGACGCGGCAGCACGTGGTTTGCGGCGGCGGCTTTCGCCAGTCCAGGCTTATGTTTATAGGAGAGGGACCCGGTGCGGAGGAGGACCGCCAGGGGCGGGTCTTCGTCGGCAGAGCCGGCGAGATGCTGAACAATATGATCAAGGCCATGGGCTTTGATCGCGAGGCGCAGAACCCCGAACATGGAGTCTATATCGCCAATATACTCAAATGCCGCCCGCCTCAAAACCGCAACCCGCTAGAGGGGGAGGCACAGGCCTGCCTGCCTTTTGTGCAGCGCCAGATCGAACTTTTGCAGCCGGAGCTAATCGTGCTTCTGGGCGGCGTGGCACTGAAATATCTCCTGGGCTTGACCGGGATCACCAAGCTGCGGGGCAACTGGCTGGAGTATCGCGGCATTCCGGTAATGCCGACTTTTCATCCGGCCTACCTGCTGCGCTTTGAAAGGCAGAAGAACCTCTTTGTCAACGAAAAGCGCAAGGTCTGGCATGATCTGCAACTGGTCATGCAGAGACTCGCCCCGCCTGGAGCCTAGCGGCAAGGATGCCCTTCGTGTGTCTTCGTGTGCAAAAATTCCACGTTTTTATCAGCCTTTGCTCAGATGTCCGCCAAAACGCATATCAACTCGCTTGGTTTTTCCGCTTATCTGGCCACGCAATTTGCCGGCGCCTTCAACGACAATCTTTTCAAGCTGCTGCTTATTTGCTTCGCCAGCAATTTTCTCGGGGAAAGCAGTGCTGCGGCCAAGAGTTATGTGCCTTTGGCCGGCGCACTTTTCATCCTGCCTTTTCTGCTCTGCTCCGCCTACGCCGGATATCTGGCTGATCGTTTCAGCAAGAAGCCGGTGATGGTGGCCAGCAAGCTGGCCGAGGTCGTCGTCATGCTGGCAGGGCTGCTGTTCTTTCGCCTGAAAGCGGTCAATGCCCTGCTTTTTGTACTCTTCTGCATGGGGGCGCAGAGCAGTTTTTTCAGTCCGGCCAAATACGGTTTTCTGCCCGAGGTGTTGCCTGCCTCGGAGCTGCCCCGAGCCAATGGCCTCAATCAGCTCTTTACCTTTATGGCCATAATCTTGGGCAGCTGGGCCGGCGGGGCCTTGAGCGCCTGGAGCGGGGCCAGTCCGCATCTGGCGGCCTATTTCTGCGTGCTTATTGCCATAGTCGGCAGCCTAAGCAGTCTGGGCATTAGCGCCACCCCGCAAGGCAACCCGCTGGCGCGCTGCAAACTAGACCCATTTACGCCGCATCTGAACACCTTTTTGGAGATGAGGCAGAACCGTCTGCTTCTGTTAAGTCTGCTGGCCAACTCTTACTTCTGGTTTGTCGGCGCCCTTTTTCAGCTTAGCATAGTCTTTTTCGCCAAGGACAGCCTGCGGGGCGACGACCATCTGGTGGGCTACTTGCAGGCCGCCGTGGCGCTGGGCATAGGCTTCGGCAGCGTTATCGCCGGCTTCTTGTCTCGACGCAAGATCGAGTATGGCCTGATTTTGCCCGGCGGCCTGCTGATGAGCCTCTGCGCGCTACTGCTGGGACTCTATGGCGGCACGCGCCTCAACGCCTATATCTTTTCGGCTGGCCTGGGTTTTTGCGGCGGCTTCTTTCAGCTGCCGCTGATTACCACCATCCAAAAACACAGCCCGAAAAAAAGCCTGGGGCGTTATTTGGCGGCGGCCAATGCCCTGGACTGCATCGCCATGATCACGGCTTCGCTGGTGCAGTGGCTGCTTTTGAACAGCCTTCAACTGAGGGCGGAAGGCATCTTCATCTTTATCGCTGTTAGTAGCATCCTGGTGATGTTGCTCCTGCTTAAAGCCGTGCCCGCACTGTTGCAGCGCAGCAAAAAAATGCTGACGGGCCAACTTTTGGGACACTAAGGCACACGAAGGGGGAGGCCACGAAGGGGGAGGACACGAAGGCACACGAAGGCACACTAAGGGCTTATGCGGCGCCTGCGGCGCCGCATAAGCCGCTTGCCTGTTTTGGTTTGTTGGGAAAAGAGAACCGGACAAAACGGGAAAACTCGATGAAATATCATGGAAACGCAAATTTCCTGCTGAAATTTCAATTTTTTCTTGATAATCTGTCCATTTGGTGCCCCGAAGGGGCAACCTAATGTAGCCCAGGGTAAGCGAGGCTCCGTAGGAGCCGAGCGCCACCCTGGGTAAAGACCCCCCCGAATCCGGCGCCCTGTAGGGGCGCCACTAACGGTCTTTCGGCGTTATGACCTTTTTGGACGGGGTCTAAGTTACACGAAGGGGGGAGGCCACGAAGGGACACTAAGGGGCACTTAGGGCTTATACGCCGGCGTTCATCTCGGAGTGTATCACGATGTCAAAAACCTATCGCATCGCTGTTGGCACGCCTGTCTTGCAGGTGGCTAATCCGCATTATAATGCGGAGCGCATCATTCAGCTGTACGAACGCGCCCTGCTGGCGGGGGCCGCCGTGCTGGCACTGCCGGAGCTTTGCCTTAGCTCTTACAGCTGCGCCGACCTGTTTTCGCAACCGGGCCTGCATGAGGCGGTGCAGATGGCTTTGCTGCGCATTTGCCAGGCGAGCAAGGGACAAAGCTGTATCATGCTGCTGGGCCTGCCTTTCTGCTATGCCGAACAGGTCTTCAATGCCGCTGCGGTTATACAGGACGGCGAACTGCGCGCGCTGGTCGGCAAACAGCAGCTGATCAATCACCGTGAATTCAATGAGCAGAGACACTTCAGCCCGGCGGCGGACTGGCGCGGCGAAAAATTGCTCTGGCAGGGCAGGGAGCTGCCATTTGCCGACAAGCTGCTGCTGCGCTGCGGCTCCGACTTCTGTTTCGGCATCGAGTTCGGCTCCGACCTGCTCTCATTGCAGCCGCCCTCGGCACAGCTGGCCCTGAACGGGGCCGACCTGGTCTTCAACCTGGCCGCCGAACCGGAAATGGTGGGCAAGGCCAGCTTTAGACGCAGCCTGGTGAAGACGCAGAGCGCGCGCATCGCCGGAGTATATGTGTATGCCGGAGCCGGCGTGGGCGAGTCCAGCAGCGATCTGCTTTTTTCCGGACATGCGCTGATTGCCGAAAATGGCCGCCTGCTGGCCGAAAACCAGCGTTTTCAACGCGAGGACAGCCTGCTTTTTGCTGATCTTAAACCGGCCTGGTCTCTGGCCACACGCCGGGCCTGGACCTCGTTCAAGGCGCTGGCGCGCGAAAGCCTGCCGCTTTGCCAGCTCGAGTCACCGCCAGAGTCCCCGGACTGGCGCTACTTTAATATGCTAAAACTCCCCTTTGTGCCGGAGGCTGAAGAGGACCTGCGCGAACGCTGCCAAGAGATATTCAATATCCAGGCCGCCGCCCTGGCCAAGAGGCTCGAACATATCTCTTGCCGCCGGCTTATCCTGGGACTTTCCGGCGGGCTGGACTCCACCCTGGCGCTGTTGGTCTGCCTGCGCTGCTGCGATTTGCTGGGACTGCCGCGCAACAGCATATTGGCGCTCTGCATGCCAGGATTCGGCACCGGCGAACAAAGCCGGCAGCTGGCGCAGAACCTGGCTGCACTGGCCGGAGTGGAGTTCCGCCAGATAGATATCAGGCCGGCGGTAAGCAGGCATTTTGCCGATATCCAACATGATCCGGAAAAACAAGACCTGGTCTACGAAAACAGCCAGGCCAGAGAGCGTACTCAGATACTGATGGACCTGGCCAATGCCGAAAACGGCCTGGTGATAGGAACCGGAAACCTCTCCGAAATCGCCCTGGGCTGGAATACCTTTAATGCCGATCACATGTCCATGTACAACGTGAATTGCGCCGTGCCTAAAACCCTGGTGCGTTTTCTGGTGGAGAACCAGGCCAAGGAGGAGTCCGGCGAGATGGGCGAGCTGCTGCGCCAGATCAATGCCGCGCCGGTGTCCCCCGAGCTGCTGCCCGGCAAGCAGCATACCGAAAGCATACTGGGCAGCTTTAAGCTGCATGATTTCTACCTGTACCATTTCCTTAAATACGGGGAAAAACCCGAAGACCTGAAAAAAATGGCCCTGCACGCCTTTGCCGGTGAATTCGATGAAAAAGAAGTGGAGCGTACCGTGAAACTCTTCTTTCAACGCTTCTTCAGCCAACAATTCAAGCGTAACGCCATGCCGGACGGACCCAAGGTGGGAACCATATCGCTGTCCTCAAGAGCCGATTGGCAAATGCCGGCGGACGCCAGCGCAGAGGCCTGGCTGTGAAATGGTGTGCGTAGGGGGGAGGACACTAAGAGACACGAAGAGACACTAAGGCACACTAATGGCTTGTGTTTTGTGACCGTAGACTGACTGGCGCATATGTCTGACTTGAATATAGTTTTGATCGGCATGCCCGGCAGCGGCAAGAGCGTACTGGGCAGGCTCCTGGCGGCCAGGCTGGGCATGGACTTTGTGGATACCGACACCCTGGTGGAAGAGGCCAGCGGACTGGGCATTGCCGAGATTTTTGCGCAGCAGGGCGAGGCCGAATTCCGCCGCCTCGAAAGCGAGCAGGCTAGGCTTTGCGCCGCAAGACGCGGCCTGGTCGTGGCCACCGGCGGCGGCATGATTATCAACCCCAACAATACGGCTCTGCTTAAAAAACACGGTCGGCTCTATTATCTGCGCCGCGAGCTGTCTCGGCTTGCCCGCCAAGGCCGCCCTCTATCCAGCTCCAGCGCAGCCTTGGCAGAGCTTTTCAGGCAAAGAGAGCCGCTTTATCTGGCCGCCGCGGACTGCCTGATCGACAATAACGCGGACCTCGAGGCCGCCCTGCAAAAAATCATCGCCGACTACCATGAAAATACTGCTGATTAACGGCCCCAACCTCAACCTGCTAGGCCTGCGCGAACCCGATATATATGGCAGACAGAGCTATGCCCAGCTTATCGACTACATTCAGCAATCCGCTCAGGAGCTGGAGCTTGAAGTGGACTGCTTTCAGTCCAATCACGAGGGCGCCATTATCGATGCCATCCAGGCGGCATACGGCAAATACGCCGGCATTATTATCAATCCGGCGGCATATACACATAGCAGCATCGCCATCCTAGACGCGCTGAAGGCCGTGGCACTTCCTGCCGTCGAGGTGCATCTGAGTGCAGTGGAGCAACGTGAGGCTTTCCGCCAAGTCTCCTATACCGGCATGGCCTGCCTAAAAACCATCAGCGGGCAGGGTGCCAAGGGCTATCGCGAGGCCATGCGTTTCCTGAAACAGCATCTGCAAAGCCAGGCCTGAAGCAGCTCTGCAAAAAAACCGGTTTATGTTATTTCTTGCCCGTGTATCTACATATCCAGAATTCGCTTTTCGGCTCTTCTAGCCGAGTTGCCTGAGCTTCACTCTGACTTCCTCTGATATGTCTGGGTTGGCCTCCCATTTGCTGATCTGATACGGGGTGACATCCAGATAGGCCGCCAGAGCCGCACGCGACATTTTTAGGCGTTTGCGCAACGCTAAAAAGTCCAATGGCCGTTCGTCGGCATCCATGTGCAGGCCCTCCGACTCCAGTTCCTGCAGACTCTGCCAATGGCGGCGGGTAACGCTGATTTTGCCGCGCTCCCAGTTTGATACCTGGGCAGCGCTTACACCTATAAGACTGCCAAGCCCGCCCTGGGTGAGACCAAGACTCTGACGCAGGGAGGCGACCTGGGCGGCAGTCCAATGTTCGAGCAGCGCCGGTTTGGCGGCCTTCGCCGACCTGCTCTTTGCCGGTTTGGCGGCCTTCGCCGGCCTGCTCTTTGCCGGCTCCGGCTGTGCCGGCATTTTTTCTTTTTGCCCAGTGCTATTCAAGGCCTCGTCTATGCTGTCCAGCTCCAGGCCGAAGACGCTTTCCAGGCTATTTTGGTCTATTTCCGAGTCTATGCCTTGAGTGAGGCTGTCCACGCTTTGCGCTCCGAGCAGGTCGCTTTCCTGCACGCCTCTGAGGGTGAAAAAGAGTCTAGGCTCCTGGTCCAGTCTGGCTCCTATGCCATACAGCACCGCGGCGATATGCTTACAGAGCTGCGCCCAGTCCGGGCAGGAGCAACTGGTCTTGATTTCATCCGGCGCCGGAAAGAGCCCGTTTTTGCGGTCGCAGAACTGCTCGATGATATCCTCGGGCAGCTTGCCCTGCACCAACTCCAGCAGCGAGGATATTTTCCCCAGGCATTTTTGTTTGATGACCTCCCAGCGTCCCGCGTTCAGCGGCTTGATATCTATATTTATTTCATATGGCTTGCTTGAGCTTCCCGCCACCATGGCGCGCACCTTGCCGGGGCTGATGCGCAGGTCCAGCAGCGAGCCATTGCGCACATAGCTGCGCCCGCGCGGCAGGCGGTTGGCATAGTCCTGGTAGGACTCGATGTTCTTACACCAGGCCCTGCCCCAGAAGCTTTTGGCCATTAGTCGTCCGCAGACGCAGACCGGCTGCAGCGGCTCGCCCTCTTTCTTGGCCAGGGCGGCCGCCTGTTTTTCACTCCGCCGCTGTTTTTCAGCGGCTGAGACATAAGGTGGATACCAATTGCGATAATGCCCCATGCTTCACTCCATTAGTTGTGCAGAGTCCAGCTTGATGAATTCGAGCAGCTCCCGGTTGCTCATTTCGGTAAGCAGCTTCTCGCCGCTTTCGCCCAGCAGTTCTTCGGCGAGGCCTTGTTTTTCGCTGATCAAGGCGTCTATCCTCTCCTCCAGGGTGCCTTTACATATAAACTTGTGGATAAGCACATTGCGCTTCTGCCCTATGCGATAGGCCCGGTCGCTGGCCTGGTTCTCCACCGCCGGATTCCACCAGCGGTCAAAGTGAATGACATGATTGGCGGCGGTCAGATTCAGGCCGGTGCCGGCGGCCTTCAGCGAGAGCACGAAGAAGGGCAGAGACTCGTCCTCCTGAAAGGCCTTCACCAGACCCTGGCGCTCCTTCACCGGCGTGCCGCCGTGCAAAAGCAAACCAGGCCGGCCAAAACACTGCCGCAAGTAGTCTTGCAGAGGAGCGCAGACCTCGCGAAACTGGGTGAAAAGCAAAAGCTTCTCCTGCCGCGAGGCGATAGACTCGACGATTTCCTCGAGCCGCTGAAACTTGCCTGCCGCCGAGGCGGTGTAATCGTTGTTGCCGAGGAATTGCGCCGGGTGGTTGCAGATCTGCTTGAAGCGCATCAGGTATGCCAGCACCAGCCCGCGCCTCTTCATGCCTTGGCTTTCATCGCGCAGTGCGGCTTCAAGCTCATCAACGCATTTTTGATAGAGGGCAGCCTGTCTTTTGCTTAGATGGCAATATACCTTGAGCTCGGTTTTATCGGGCAGATCGCTGATGATGCGCTTGTCGGTTTTAAGGCGACGCAAGATAAAGGGCCGCGTGAGCTTGCGTAGCGCGCCGTAGTCCTGGTTGGCCCTCTTGCCGTAGTCGAGGAAGCTCTTCAGGCTACCAAGCAGGCCGGGATTGACGAAGTCGAAAATGCTCCACAGATCACTGAGGCGGTTTTCCACCGGAGTGCCGGTGAGGGCGATGCGCCTGGCCGCCCGCAGGCCTCTTACCGCCTTGCTTTGCTTCGACCCCGGGTTCTTGATGGCCTGCGCCTCGTCGGCGAGCACGGCAGGGAATTCGAGTTCGAGCAGCCGCGGCAGCCTGGGTAGCATCGCATAAGTGACCAGAACCAAGTCGTAATGGCTTAGAAAAGCGGCGGGACCCTCTTCAAACTCTTGCCATTGCTCCTTGCTCATGGCCGAGGAATGCAGGCTGAGCAGGCGCAGTTCCGGGGTGAAACGCGCGCTTTCGCTGTTCCAGTTGGAGAGCAGGGTGGCCGGCAGCACCAGCAAGGCAGGCAGCTTGTCGAGCAGCCCGTCTTTTTTCCAGATTTGCAGCAGTGTGAGCAGCTGCAGGGTTTTGCCCAGGCCCATGTCGTCGGCCAGACAGCTGCCCAGACCCAGCTCGCTGCTGCGCCACAGATACTTGACGCCGTCAAACTGGTAGGGCCGCAGCACGCCTTGCAGGCGCTCGGGAAGCGGCGGCGGCTTGATCTGAGCGGGGCTGCCCAGCTCGGCCAGCAGCTTTTGTAGTTCGCCGGAGGCCTGGAAACGGCAATTTTCAGGGTCATCAGGCTCCGGGACTAGAGTCGAGCGTCCCTGACCCCGGGCGCCGGCGAGCAGGCGCAGACCCTCGGCCAGACTCAAACCGGCCTCGCCGGCGAGCATCTCGGCCTGGCGCCACTGCTGCAGCAGCGCGGCGATGCGCTCCGGCTCGGCGGCCACCCATTGTCCTCGGATGCGAACCAGGCCGCCCTGCGCTTGCAGGAGCTCCTCGATTTCCTGCTCGCCGAGCTGTTCACCGTCCAAGGTCAGACTGGCCTTGAATTGCAGCAGTGCCTTGGCTCCGAATCCGCCTTGTTTCTTCAGGTCCAGGTTGACCTGCACGCTGGCCCTGGGCGGTTTCTTTTTCCACAGGTTAACGATTCTGACCACGATGTTGGCCTCTTCGTAGTGCGGCAGGTCTTGCAGGAACTGGTATGCCTCCTGGCTGCTCCAGGCGGCGGGTTGGAAGATGCGCCTGCTTTCGAGCAGGTCTCTGATCAGGGCGCTGTTTTCCGCCGCCTTGATAATTGGTCGCAGCAGGTTTTCCAGGGCTTGCGCCTGCCCGGCATATGCCTTCAAAGCCGCCGCCAGCGGCAGATGCTTCGCCCTGACCCCGTCGCTGTGATAAATAAAACTGACCATAAACGCAAAGGGCAGCTTCCCGCCGCCGTCATTTTTGTTTTCGGCCAGGTGGAAGGCTACCTTGCCGACATCGCGCCAGGCCGGCGAGAGCTGGCGCAAAAAGTCACTGAAGTCGCTTTGGGAGGCATTGAGCTTCTCTTGCAGTAGCTCTTCAAACTCCCGGTATATTTTCAGCAGCAGCGCGGCGTCCAGGTACTCTGCGCCCATGATTGGCGGGGTCGAGAGCAGCTGGAAGGCGAGTTCCTCGATGCCGGGCCGCAGTGCCTCGAAGCTGACCCCCAGGTCTTTTTGGCCCGGCTCCGCCCGGTCTGCAAGCCGGCGCAGATACTCATTGAAAAGCCGGCGGAAATAGTCTTTGCCGGGGCTGTGTTCAAGCCGTCCCGACTCTTGCAGCAGCGCGAAGACAAGCTCGGCATTATTGCGCAGTTGCGTCTCTTGCGGCAGGCGCAGAAAACCCTGCGGGCTAATGCTCAGATCATTGCTGTTATAGGTTGGGGCTGTATTCAACACGCGGACATCAGGTATAAACAAGGAACTAATGACAGCGGTAAATATATATTTGCGCAGCATAAATTACAAGCCGCAAACAATTGCCCCCGCTTTTCGCCCCAAAGTGAATTTCGGGCCAGCCTGATTCGTCCGATACGTCCGATTCACCTGATACGTCCGATTCACCTGATTCGTCCGATTCGTCCGACTCGTCCGATAAAAAATTCATTGAGCAAGACCCGCGTTGGTGTGGTAGATTATGTTTTTGTTGGCTTAACGCCAAAGTTTTTTGGAAGCGGTTCAAACAGTGAGGCATTATGCTGCGGACAATTTTCGAGCCTGCACGGCAGACACCGGTGATTGGCGAGTTTGATGTAGTTGTAGGCGGTGGCGGGATTGCCGGGGTTGCTGCCGCTTTGGCTGCCGCCCGGGCCGGTGCCAGCGTCTGCCTGCTGGAAAAAACCTGCGCCCTGGGCGGATTGGCCACCATAGGCAATGTAGTGGTTTTTTTGCCGCTTTGCGATGGCCTGGGACATCAGGTAAGCGGGGGTATCTGTGAAGAGCTAATCCGGCTCTCGGTCGATGACATTAGCCAGCCTAATAGCACCGTGCGGCAAGTGCCCATACCTGAGTGCTGGCAGCGGCGCGGCGGCAGCCTCGAAGAGCGCGCCAAAAACCGCTTTCGCTGCAGTTATAACCCGATTACTTTTGCCTATAAAATGGAGAGGCTGCTGCTTAAACATAAGGTAAAACTGTTTTTCGACAGCCGTTTTGTCGCTGTCGGGCGGCAGGGTGAACGCATCAGCGAGCTGATCATTGAAAACAAGAGCGGGCGTGGCGCCTTGTCCTGCAAGGCGCTGGTCGATGCCAGCGGCGATGCCGATCTTTGCGCCTTGGCCGGCGAAAAAACCCTGTCGCTGAGCAGCAATGTGCGCTGCGGCTGGTACTACATGGTGGAAGAGGGCCAGCCCAGGCTGGTATGCCTGACCAAGCCTTTTGACCCGCAGGGCAGGCGCAGTCCTGGCAGCGGCAGAAACTATCGCGGCGACGACGCCGAACAGGTGAGCAAATTCCTGCTTGACTGCCGTCAGATGACCATGCTGGACTTGCAGGAGCGCGCCGAGAAGAGCGGCCTGCCTAATTATCCGATAGCGCTGCCGCAAATACCTTGTTTTCGCATGACCCGCCGCCTGGTCGGCAAAAAGACCCTGCGTCAGCAGGACCGGCAGCGCTGGCTGGAGAATGCCCTGGGCATGTGCGGCGACTGGCGTCAGGCCGGCCCGGTGTATTGTCTGCCGCTGGAGGCTTTGGCCGGAGTACGCAATGCTAATCTGATCACGGCAGGGCGCTGCATCTCCGCAGCCGGCGACACCTGGGACGTCACCAGGGCCATTCCGGCCTGCGTGGTCACTGGCGAAGCCGCCGGAGCGGCGGCGGCCAATCTGGCCCTGGACAAGCTGCCCAGCTTCAAGGAGCTTGACCTGCCAGCGCTGCAAAAATATCTGCAGCGCAAAAAAGTCATTATAGATAAAAGACTGCTGCAGAATTTAGGACACTAAGACACACAAAGCCACACCAAGTCATCTTCGCCTAAAAGGGGCATTTGGGACGGCCTAGAGCTGACAAATGACATCAAGGATTGAACAATATAGCGTGAAATATGATAAAGCAACTTATCGAGCCACGTCTCAGCCATGAGGACGACCCGGCGCTGCGCTTCTATGACTTTGGACGCCATGCTTTTGCAAGACTGGTTTTGGAGACCGAGTCGGCTGTCGAACAGGAAATTCAGATTGCAGTTGGCGAGGTTGCCCATGGCGGGAGGCTCTGCCAGGCGCCTGGCGGCTCGCGAATTTATCAGGAGCAGACGCTAGTTCTGAAACCCGGGCGGCAACAGTACCAGATGCATATGCGCCACCCCGGATACGGTGCGGGCAGCTTGAAAGTAACCCCGGAGCTTGCCCCGTTTCGCTACGCCGAACTGCGAGGCCTGCAGAATGCCAAGGCCAGGGTCTGGCAGGAGGCTTTTTTTGGCCCTTTTGATGACGGAGCCGCCCTGTTTCAAAGCTCGGACGAGGCGCTCAACCAGGTCTGGGAGTTTTGCAAATACAGCATGAAGGCAACCAATGTCTTCGGTATTTTCGTCGACGGCAACCGCGAGCGCCAGGCCTATGAAGGTGACACTATCATCAATCAACTAGGCTATTTCTGTTGCGACCGACACTATGACATAGCTAAAAATACAATTGACCGGCTGTTTGCATACCCGACCTGGCCCTGTGAATGGGCGCTGAGCATGCCCATGATCGTGCGCGATTACTTGCTCTATACCGGCGACTTGGACAATGTGCGCCGCTGGTATCCAGAGTTGAAACCCAAACTACTGCTCGAGATGGCCGATGAAAGCCTACTGATTTCGGCTGAGAATCAAATCCCCGGGCAAAACCGGCTGCCGGGATTCGCCGCTGATATGCAACTGCGCGATCTTATCGACTGGCCCCAAGGCGAACGCGACGGCTATGAGATGGGCAAGTATAATCTTGTCCCCAACTGCTGGCATTATGGGGCGCTAGTAAGCATGGCGGAGCTGGCCGGGTTTTTATCGTACGGGCAGGAGCGCCAAGCCTATGCCCAAAGAGCCGCGCTGCTGCGCCAGGCCATCAACCAAAGTATGCTGAAAAACAATTTCTATGTCGACAATCCCCAGTCCGCACACTGCGCCATACACAGCCTGATTTTCCCTTTGGCCTTTGCGGTCGCTCCGGAAAGCCTGCGTCCGAAACTGGGTGCTGAGCTTCAGAAAAGAGGCATGGCCTGCAGTGTGTTTGCTGCCCAATTCCTGCTTGAGGCCTGCTATGGCAACCGTATGGCTCATTATGCCCACAGCTTGCTGACTTCCGATTCCTTGCGCAGTTGGCGCAATATGCTGCGAAACGGAGCCACCATCAGCATGGAGGCCTGGGACGACCGCTTCAAGCCAAACCAGGACTGGAATCACGCCTGGGGGGCGGCGCCGGCGAATATCATACCAAGGCATCTGGCCGGCATACGGCCAATAACCCCAGGCTACGATAAGTTTATCTTGGACCCGCAGCCCGGCCCGCTGCGTGAATTCCAGTTGCGCCTGCCTAGCCGGCATGGCCAGGTTGAACTGCAGGTCCGCGACAAGAAAGCCTACCTGCAAGTGCCGTCAGGCAGCACCGCGGTTTACCGCGGACGCGAGCTTGAGCCTGGAAGCCACGAGCTTGACTTGCGCTGAGTCGGTTCCCCTGGTTAGACCGCGTCCAAAAAGGGAGCCTGGCAGAATTTTGTACACGAAGACACACTAAAACACACCAAGTCACACCAAGGCACACTAAGGCAGACTAAGTTTTTCCAGGCTTTCGTAGTGGCACTGGCTGTGCTCGTGAGCCATTTTGGCCAGTCGGGCAAAATATGCCGCCTGCATAAAGCAGTCATTTTTCCAGAGACGCATGGCGTTTTCGTATAATTGTTGCGCCTGGGCGAATTTTTCCTGGCGCATAAGCCGGCCGGCACGCTTGTAGGCCTGCACGGCGGCGGCGCAAATCTGGCGCAGTTCCTGCAGGCCGGCGGAACAGCGCGGGCAACTGTCCGGTATCTGCGCATAGTCGCCAAGCTGGCGGCGGCAGGCCGGACAGATGATGGGTATTTCGCTATAGGAAGCTAACACTAGGTACTCCAGGTAAAATATTGGCGCTTTGTTTGCCAGAAAGCGCATGGATATAATGTGGGTAGCAGCAGATGACCTGCTTTATCTTAAAAAGCCGGGCTGTGGGGTCAGGACTCCAGGTAGAAGAGGATTTCCTCGACTTGCTCTTCGCTGTCCAGGAAGCTGTCGGCATCTCCGCTCTGGATGGCCTGCTGCATAGTTTCAAATAGGGCTTCAAGCTCCTCGTGGTCCGCCTGGTCGACATCTTCGCCGGGCAGCTTGGCGACACGCTGGCGACAGGCTTCGAGGCGTTCGGGGAAACTGTCGGAGCTTTCGTCCTTATCGTAGTCATCGGCATCGAACTGCTCATCGTCAAACTCGCTTTCCGTCTCAGGAAAGAGTTCGGCGATTTTTCTGGCTGACTCCTGCAGTTGTTCTGCAGTCAGCTTGGCCATGGCGTTGCTGATGCTGATATGCTTATTAAGCCCGGTCGCCTTTTCGGTGGCGCTGCAGTACAGCACTCCGTCCAGGTCCAGCTTCATACTCAGGATGATCTCGTTATTGGCCGGCAGCGGCGAGAGTCCCTCGATGTTGAAATTACCGATAAGCACATTTTTTCTGGCGTCCTGGCTTTCGCCCTGAAAGACTTGCACTTCCACCTCTTTTTGTTTGTCGTACATGGTAAAGAACAGTTTCTCGCAGGATGCCGGCAATGCGGAGCCGGATTTAATGATGCCGATAAAGAGGTGGTCGGAGAGCTGGCTATCGAGTATGCCCACGCATGAGACTCCGAATGTATACGGCGTGATATCCACCAGTACTTGGTGTTGTTTTTCGCCCATCAGCCGCGCCGCCAGTATGCCGGCCCCGTACGCCACGGCCAGATCAGGCTGCACATCGGCGTGCGGACGCTTGCCGAACTCCTGTTCGATGCGTTCCTGGAATACCAGGCTGCGGGTAGAGCCGCCGACGAGGATAATCTCGTCTATTTGTTCGGGTTTCAGCTCGGCCTGACTCAGACAGTCGTGCACGGCGCGCATGGACTGGTCAATAAATTCGGCAATGCACTCTTCGAAGTCGGCTCTGGAGATTTCACTGTCCACCGCGAAGCTCTCGCCGTTTTGCAGCGTCAGGTTACTTTCAATGATTTTTGCGAAGGCGAACTCGGACAGTTGTATTTTAGCGGTCTCCACTGCTTTCAGCAGGCGGTACTGAGCCAGTCGGCTGAGGCCCTTGGGGCCATCTAGGTCAATCTCGAGTTTAGTACAGAGCTGTTCGAGCAGTTTGCGGTCGAAGTCATCGCCCCCCAGGCTGTTATTGCCGCTGCTGGCCATTACTTCGGTGACCTCGTTTTCCAGTCTGACCACGGAGACGTCGAATGTGCCGCCCCCCAGGTCGAAGGCCAGCAAGTTTTTTTGGCTGTCCGGGCTTTCATCGACGTATGCCAGGCAGGCGGCGGTAGGCTCATTGAGGATGCGCAGCACTTCGAGGCCGGCGATGCGCCCTGCCTCCCTGGTGGCATTTCTTTGGGCGTCATTAAACTGTGCCGGTACAGTGATAACCGCCTTGCTGACGCTGTGTCCCAGGCGTTTTTCGGCCTGATTCTTCAGGTTGCGCAGAATCATGGCGGAGATTTCTTGCGGCAGGTAGCTTTGCGTCCCCAATTGCAGGGCTTCCTCTTCGCCCATCTTGCGCTTGACTGAGCGTATGGTATTTTCCGGATAGAGCAGCATCTGGTTGCGGGCCTCTGACCCAACCAGCAGCTTGCCCTCCTGGTCCAGCCCGACCACCGAGGGCATCAAGAGCGAGCCGTCCGGCATAGGCAGGATTTCAATTTTTCCATTGATGCACACTGCCACTTCGCTGTTAGTGGTCCCCAGGTCTATGCCGATTACGCTGTCCATATTAATTGCTCCTTACTTCAACTTCTGCCAAGGTCAAGATTTTTTCTTTTCGTTTATATCCCTGCGTGAGTATCTTGCTGACGCAACCCGGGGGCACATCGGCATTATTGTTGCTGCCCATTGCCCGCATACAGGCGGGGTCGAATGGCATGCCGATTTTGGCTATGTCGCTAAGCTCATAACGGCGCAGCAGGTCGCTGCTTTTTTTCAGCAGGAGCCCCAGGTTTTTCTGTTCGTTTTGCAGCATCAGGCGGTCTTTTTTGGCTGCCATGAATCCGCGCAGGCGCTGTTTGGCGAACTGCTCGTAGTTGTCGGCGGTGGCCTGGTGCAGTTGAATGATTTCCAGCAGCAGTGCCTCCTCGGCTCTTTGTCTGGTCTCCGGCAGCAGTCCCTTGACTTGTCGCAACACCTCATCGAGTTCGGCGCCGCTCTGCCCCAGGTCGGATTTCACCTGGGTCAGGCTTTCCAGCATATCCCTGGTATCTTTGCGGCTGCTTCGGGTTTGCAAGGCGAGTTCCTGGCGCAGTGCGGCAAACTCGGCAAAGAGGCTAAACATATCGGGCGGCTTGGTGAACTCCTGAGGCCCGGGCAGTTCAGCAAACTCGATGTTATCCAGCCAGGCGGAGAATTGGCGCAGTATGCGCTCCCGCCAGTTTTCCGGCTCAATCATTGTTTGGCTCCGATCTTAACTGCTTGAGCCAAAATTCCACTCCGGCCCTCTTGGTCTGCACTGGTTTCTCAATAAGCAACTCGCTTATTTTCAGTGATTTCTGGTTTGTTTTCGGAATACCGAAGACTGCGAGTCGCGCGCGCTCCAGCTCATTTTTCACTAGCTCGTAAGCTTCATTGATCTCCTGGAAGCGCCCGCCGTTTTTTTCCGGCGGATTCTCCTTGAGCAGTCGCAGGTACGCCTGCCGTATTTCATTTTGGCCGGCATTTTCCGGCAGGTTCAAGACGTCGTAAGGGTACTTCATTTGTATTTTTACTGTTTCATTGGATATGGCAAAATCCCGTCCGCCAATTTTTGGCCAGGAGGGCATTACTGTTAGAGTTTTTTGGCAAGCTGCTCGATCATCTCAAGAAAAATTTCATCATTGAAGAACGGGTTGTCATCGAAGTCGTCCTCGTCCTCGGGCAGCTGGTATTCGTTGTCGAATTGTTCTTCTGTGAAGCTGATGTTTTCGATGAACAAGGGCAGTTTTTTCTTTTGTTTTCGAGCTTTCGGCGGGTATGCATTCCAGTTTGCGTAGTTCGAATCCTCTTCGGTCTGCGAGCATTCCTTAAAGATTTTCTCTTTGGTCTTCACGCCTAGCCTGTCTGCCCGGTTTTGCAGCCAACTTTTTGTCTGGTTCAGGTTTTTCAGATAGGCATCCAGATTCTTCAATGCGGCGATGAGGTTATTTTCATGACAGAGCTTGTATGCCAGGATCAGGTTGTCACTGCAGCGCAGCCTGAGTTTTCGCCTAATGTAGTCGCTGTACTGGTAATTTACCTCAAGGATCATTTGCAGGAGATGCTGTTTGCTCATCATGAAGCCGGGCAGCAGCGGGTCATTTCTGCCAATGGCCTGGGTGATGACCTGGTCTAGGTTACGCAGGCAGTTTCGCGCTATGGGCTGTCTTATGTTATGGCTCAGGAATATCTGGCAAAGCTCCCAGATGCGCTGGCTGGGGACGGCGTCCAGGTTTAGCAGGCGAAGCGGGGGCATATGCAGGTTGCCCAAGTCAAACTGCCCCCAAACCGGGTCGGCAAAGTAGAGCAACGCCTCGGTTTCATTGAAAAACGCCGCCGCCTCATAGTCGAGGGTTCTTTTGGGCAAGTCGTTTGGTTCTGGGCGGTAAGCCAGCTCAAACATACGGGATTCCAGGCAGGAGCTAATGATGAGCGGCCCCTCAGCTGCAGCGGCGCCTTTTTTCCCTGGGAAAAGGCTTTTATGGAAGCCGTCCAGGAGCAGTTTTTCCCTGCCTGAGACGCTGCCGGCGCTTTGCAATGGTTTTTTTTCTGTTTGTTTTTTTTCGTCTTGCAGGTGTTGTTCTATTGCCAGCAATTGCGTCAGCATGGGCAGTTCGGGGTCCAGGGGGCTTAGTTCGGTCAATCTTCGCAGGTGTCCGGCGGCCTTGGTCAGTGCTTTTCGCTCTCTTGCCGAGGAGATGAGCAGTTTCAGCGGTCTGGGGTCTTCCGGAAAGTGCTTGCTCCATTGCAGGAGTATATCGTCGCTTTTCGCCGGGCTGATTACGGCCACGGCGCATTGCTGCCATTTGTTATAGCTTTCTGCCAATGGAAAGCAGTCGCAGCTATTTTCCCAGCAGTCTTCCATATCGTCATAATAGTCTTCAAGCATCTCTGCCTTCTGGCTTGTGTCCATATACCTGGCATTATGCAGCCTTTGATGGCATCTAATCGAGTATAGGGTGGCCAGATGGTCCCAGGCTAGGGCACGTTCCAGCTTGGACAGCTCCGGCGCTTTCACGTAGACATTCCAGCCGTCCAGGTTGGCCAGCAGCCTTTGGTGCTGCAGTGTGCAGAAAAGTCTCTGCGGGTTGTCAGCCAGCGTGGCGAACTCGTCTATTTTCGAGGCTATGGGCAGCTGCTTGGCGAAATGCATCAGCGCGCCGAACAGGCCATAGTATAACACCGGAGAGCGCTGCGCCATCTCGGCGGTGAAAATATGCTGCAGCAGGCTTTTGACGGCTTCGGTATTTCCTTTTTGCAGCTGTTCGTCCAGTTCGCTGATTTGCCTGTAGAACGAATTTTCAGTGCATGCCAGTTTGATGCGCTGCTGGCTTTTTGTGTTGGCCTGCCAGTTTTGTTTCATCAAGTCCATCAGCTGTCCGGCCAGCTGATGCAGCGGCGAGGCCGGTTCTATGCGTTTCAGGTGTTCGTTTGCCTGCTCGCTTTGCTTGTCGTAAAAGTAGGCCAGCCCGTTAATCAGCAGACGCCAGGCCAGGAAAGGCGAGCGCCGCCCTATGCTCTGGTTAAGCTGATTCAGTGCAGCGGACTCGCCTTTTTCGATCTGCCTCCAGAGCTTCATGATAAGGCTGGCTTCTTTATGCAGGGGATGTTCGGCCTGGAAGTGCCCGCAATCCAGGATTTCCCCGGGGTCTCTCATAAGATGCCTGACAAAGGCCTGCAGCTGGCTTTGCACGCCGGGGTCGCTCTCGTATTTCTGAAAGTATGCCTTGTCGCTGTCCTGCCAGTGCAGCAGTGCCAGGAACTGTTCTTGCAGTTGGCCTTGCAGGCTCGGATAGCGCTTGAGGGTGGCCTTGTAGAGTTCGCTTAGCTGTCTGTACTCCTTGGCCTGGTACATCTGCAAGAGGCGTTGCTCCAGGGTTTCCTGGGCCTTGGGCAGCATTTCCGCCTCGAGAGGGACAAGCTCGAAATATTCGCGCATGAGTCGAAAGGCCTTGCGGCTCTCGCCTCCTTGCAGGGCTTGCAGCCAGTTGTCGCGCAGCTGCTCCGGATCGTTAAACAACAAGGGCTGCTGCGAATTCTGTTTGCGTTTTTGTTTCTTTCTTGCCATGAGGCTATCCAATAAAAGTAAAACTATAATATAATATCATGAAAGCAGACGATGAAGAAGCTCGCATAAAATATGATTTTCTAGTAGTAATGGAGTTTTTTTTGGACGGGGTCAGGATTCTGGACACGAAAACACACGAAGGCACACAAGTGAACAAAATGCGACGATGCGACCGATGTGAATGACAACCAAAACAAGATAAACAAACTAGAAACTAAAGCCAACTACAGGAAAGCAAGCCTAGACACGTACGCAATCCACAGCATTATTTGTGTTTAAGGTGCTGAGGTCGGAGCGCCGGCTTCAAGCCGGCATACAACCAACCAAGAAAAAACAAACTAGAAACTAAAGCCAACCACAAGCAAGCCCCCTAAGTGCATTCGTGACCTACAGCGTTATTTGGCTTTGAAAGCAGATGTGGTGGCATGCCGGCTACATTGCCTATTGGCGCTAACTTAAGCCTGAAAAGTGTTGTTCTCCGCCGGCTTTAGCCGGCGTATGTTCGTAGTTCAAGCTTCAGCTTGCGCTCTTAGCTGGCTTTAGCCGGCGTGAGAAGGCATCAACCACAAAATTTTCTTTGTATCCAACAGTTTATGCCCATTTGTAGCGCCTCTACGAGGCGCCAGTTTTAGTGGGTATCTTGTTCCCTAGGCACTCCGCGCTCCGCGCTTCGCGCCTAGGGTTATTATAGTATGGCGCTTCGCGCCATGGCAAAGACACATTTTCCGGGAAAAAAGCAGGTTTTTATGCTATTTCATCGGGTTTTTCTGTTTTGTCCGGCTCCTTTTCCCAACAAACCAAAACGGGCAAGCGGCTTATGCGGCGCCGCAGGCGCCGCATAAGCCCTTAGTGTGCCTTCGTGTCTCTTCGTGTCCTTTCGTGTCCTCCCCCTTCGTGTGCCTTTGTGGTTCATGGGCTTTTCTGTCGTCTTTTTGCAGGGGCTTATTTTTGTCGCCAGTTGCCGTTGTTCTCCTGCAGGAACTCGCCGCTCTTGGCCTGCGAGAAGAGGGTTTTGGCGCGACGCTCCCCGACCAGGATGGGGCTGGAGCCTTGCTGTTTGGCAATGGCCTCGTAGACTTTTTTGCGGTCGGCGTTCTCCTCGTCCATGAGCTTGCGCTCGGCGGCGGGCAGGCTGGCCTTGACCGCGCCCAGATATCCCTTGTGGGTTTCGCCTATCAGTCCCTTTTTTTTCAATTCGTTGATGCGCGGCAGGCGTTTGACCATATTTTGCTTGATGCTTTGCGCATCCTGGGCATTAAGCTCGACGGCGTAAAATGGCAGGCAGAAAGCAAATAGGCAGAGCAGGGCAAGTATATTTTTCATGATATTCTCCTAGGTCTTTATCAGTTAGCCTCGTCAATGTCGCCGAAGAAGTCGTCAAGCGCCTTGTCAATTTTCACATTGATGTCAATAGTGATGTGTATCGGTTCGATTTTGATGGGCTTGATCTCGCTTTCAGTCTTGATCTCGTGACTGCTGCGCAGGCAGGCGCTGGTGCTCAAAAGAGCCGCGGCAAGCAGGGGCAACAGAAAAAAAGTGCGTTTGGGCATGTCGGGGTTCCTTTCTGAGTTTGCGGGTTGATATGGCTTTAAAAAACTTTGGGTTTTTTGTTGCCGGTCAGCCCAGGGCTGTAAGCTTTGGAGCCAAGGTACTGGCTTTATAGAGCTTCGTCATAATATGCAACGTAAAACCGCGATTATTATTCTATGGTGAGCTTATTCGCCGCCCGGCTGGATTTTCTTTTGCAGATCCTGGTAGAACTTGATGCTGCTCTCTAGGGGTATGTTCAAATTCAGGTTCAACATCAGCCCGGTGAATTCATTTGCCAGCTCGGAATGCTCCAGGCTGCCATCCTTGGGAATGTAATATAGCTTGTCTTGCGGGCGCCCATTGCTGGCAAGCTGGATTTTGAGCATTTCTTTTTCGCTGTTCATATTGAGCTTCACCCATTCATAATCGAAGTTGGCTAAAGCGGCCAGTGCGAAGGAGAGCTGGGTGGAGGCTGCCGCACCGGCGGCGATGCCTGCGCTGGGGCGCAGTTTGATGCTGCCGGTCTCGCCCGGGGTTGAGTAGAGGAAGGCGTCGCGAACGCGCAGGCCGCGCTCTGAGAAGCTGATTGGCAGGCTGCCGCTGATGCGTCCCTCACCCTGGTCCAGGCCGACCCCGAGCTGTTGCAGCAATGCTGAGAGCCGCAGGCGGTCGCAATGGAAATTAAAGACGCTGCGGCGGTTTTCCGGATTGATGCGGGCCGACTCCATTTTCAGGTTGCCCTCGCACCACTTCAGGCTCAGCCCCTCGATATGCCAGGCGCTGGGCGCCTCCATGCGGAAGCGCAGTCTTCCGGAGTTGACGGCGATGTTGTCCAGTGCCAGGCTTTGGAAGGCGAGCAGCTGGTTGCCGGCGCTGTGCAGTCTGGGCAGGTCGGGCATCTCGAAGTTGATTCTTATGCCTTGCAGCGCGAGGTTTTTCTCTTTGTTGCTTAGCTCTCCGTTTTTCAGTCTGAGAC
>Ga0265295_1002001_pt1 | contig 33864 bp, 30 predicted proteins | sample Munlansysbiofilm_FD_192503 | JGI IMG/M metagenome (GOLD analysis project Ga0265295, IMG submission 192503) | Leachate microbial communities from a municipal landfill in Southern Ontario, Canada - Methane capture system biofilm | ecosystem: Engineered > Solid waste > Landfill > Unclassified ... | reverse complement strand
AGTAGTAGTTTTTCTCAAAGGGCAAAATCGAAGCAAGATGATTGATGGTACGCTCCAAAACGGGGATGCGCTTTGGTTTCCACGCCCACGCTTGGGGGAGAATATAGTAGATGATCTCTTTGTCGGGATACTTTTTTTTGATTCTTTTTGCCAAAGGCAGGTTAAACCCGGAAGAGTCGATAAGCAGCACTTTGTCGGCGTCGGCGGCTAGCTCTACCATGCGGTTGAGCAGTTTGTAGAAAAACCAAAGTTTTTTAAGCGCATCGACAAACCCCATGATGGCGAGCGAGCGCAAATCGATGATGCTCTCTCCGAGCTCTTTGTCGAAAATCCCCAAAAACTCCACCTCGTCGCCGAGCTCTTTTTTGAGCGATTTCAAGTGAACGTTTGCCGAGTGTTCGAGTGCGCTTATCAGTAGTTTCATGAACCTCCGTCTCCGTGGACTTTATAGCTGTCGTCGTAACGCTCTTTGTTTTTCTCTTCGACGAATTCGTGCATAAATACGACGAGATTTTCGATGTCGCCATCACTTAGCGCCAACGCAAAAGGGATCATCATCTCTTGCTGTTGGTTATCGGAGAGCCCATCGCGAAAACGTTTAAGTTTGTATTCTAAAAAACCTTTGGCGCGGTTTGCCAAGCGCGGGTAGTTGTGCATCCCCTCGGCGTTATTGCCGTGGCAAGAAAAACACCCCTTTTGCATGTAAAGTTCTTTGCCCCTTTCGTAGGGGGTCTTGGCATGTGCAAGCAAGAAGAGAAAAAAAAGAGTAAGAAACAAACGCAACTCTAAGCCTTCTTTTTTTATAATTGCAGCATTATAGCAAAGGTGGTTGAAATGGTAATAAAAAACGCAATCGTGTGTGATGCTTACGGCGAGAAGCATGCCGATGTCCGTATCGAAAAAGGAGTGATCGCCGAGATAGGGCAGGGACTGCAAGGAGATGAGAGTTTCGATGCCAAAGGTGCGTACTTTCTCCCCCTTTTGGTCGATACCAACGTCACGCTAAACGACGCAACGCTCAATGCCAAAAATATCAAAGAGATCGCAAAAGAAGCACTTCGCGGCGGGATAGGGCATGTGGTGCTCAACCCCACGACCACCCCTGCAATCGATAACGAGGTGGTGTTGGAGTTTGCTCAAAACGCTCTGCATTCTCTTGAGGGTGCCAAAGTCGATATGATGCTCAACACCCTCAAAGAGGATATGAGCTTAAGCAATATCGCGATTTTGCTCAAAAAAGGCGCGGCAGCTCCTTATATGAGTACGATTGCCAAAAACAATCTTGCGATTAAAATTGCCGAATATGTGCAGATGTACGACGTGACCCTCTTTTGTAAAGCGGAAGACAACTCGCTTATCAACAACGGCGTGATGCTCGAGGGAGACGTAAGCTCGAAGCTAGGGCTCCCCGGGATCCCCGATTTGAGCGAGGTTTTACACGTGAGCCGCATGATCGAGATCGCGCGCCATTTTAAGATAAAAGTGCTGTTTAAATCGATCGCTTCGCCGCGCTCCATCTACCTCATAGACAAAGCAAAAAAAGAGGGTGTGGACGTGCGCTGCGAGGTCTCTTTGCACCATCTTGTGAACTCCGATACGGCGTGCGAAAACTTTAACACCGCCGCCAAACTTAATCCCCCTTTGGCATGCCAAAGCGACGTAGTCCTCTTGCAAGAAGCGCTTAAAAACAATCAGATCGACGTGCTTACCACGCTGCACCGCCCAAGCTCTCCCGTGAATAAAGAGGTGGCGTTTTATGATGCGGCATACGGGTGCGAGGGGCTTGAAAACGCGCTTGCACTCTACTACACCAAGCTTGTCAAAACCAATCTTCTTTCGATGCACGAACTCTTGCGCCTAAGCACGGCAAACCCTGCAAAATGTTTGGGGCTTACGCGCGGCATTATCAAAGTGGGCGAAAAAGCGGACGCTGTGCTGTTTGATGCAAGCGTAAAAACCCGCGTCGAGAATCCCCATTCGCTTTATAACGGCGAAGAGCTAGTGGGGAAGATTCTTATGAGTTTTCAAGGGGAAAAAACAACCCGCTTCTAAGAGCGCATCAACCCTTTGACAAAAGCGATATTCTTGGCATGTACGTGCTGTTTGATCGCTTCGTTGGAGGGTGGGGTTTCGTGCGCTTTGATCCACTCCTGCGGGCTGTAGGAGGCAATAGCCTCAAACGTCCGCAAGATTCTCTCTTCATCCAAACGCTCTTTTGGCTCGAACGTTATACGCCCCTCGTTGTCGGCACGGTAAAAACGGAGCAGATCGACCAAGAGGGTGCGATCCTTTTTAAAACTCTCAAAAAAACTCGCCACCTTGTTCGCGCTCATCTCGTCTAAGATCGCTATTTTGATATGGGTAGCGATGAGAAAGAGTACCCTTTTTTTGATCTTGCTCGGGATGTCGATCTCGATGCGCGGCTCTACAAGTTCGAGCTTTTCGTGGTTCGCACCGTTGCCGTAGGTGCGGTAGCAGTGAGGTTTTGCTATGTCGTGGTAGAGTGCGGTGAGTTTGAGCGCGGGCGATTCGTCTGCTAGATGGCGCAAAACCGCCATCGTGTGTTCAAAAACACTCGCTTCCAAATGAAAAACGCTCCCCTCTTTCAGGGTTGTGAGCGCATAAAGCGAGGGGAAAACTATATCCAAAACACCCAATTCGAAAAGGGTTTCAAAAAAGACGTGGGAGGAGGAGAGTGCAAGCACCTTTTCGATCTCTTTGTACACCCGCTCTTTTTGGAGCGATCGAAGCTCGTTGCGCATCGAATAGATGAGCAGCTTGGTTGACGCGTGGATTTTCCACTCGTAGCCGTATTTGGCGCGGAATCTCGCAATGCGGAGCACCCGCAGGGGGTCTTCCACAAACGCCTCCGAGGTGTGGCGCAGTATTTTTTTGCGTAAATCCTCCGCACCCCCGAACGGGTCGATAAACTCTTGGCATGTAGCATCGTAGGCGATGCTGTTGATGGTGAGATCGCGCCGTTTGAGGTCGTCGGCAAGGGTGACGTTTTTGGTGTGCATTTTAAACCCGTTATACCCCGCACCTATCTTTTTTTCGGTGCGCGCAAGAGCCAGTTCGCTCCCGTCTTGGAGTAAAAATACGGGGAAATCCTTCCCAACCTGCCGCAGATGGGCAAAATCCTCTGCGCTATAGCCGACCGCAACGTAATCTTTGTCGCTCTGAGGCTCGCCGAGCAGCATATCGCGCACCGCACCGCCCACTAAATATATCTTTTTTTCCATGGCATGTATTATACACCGCACATCTGCACTTTGGCATGAAAAGCACTCTTCAAGGGAGTTGTTTGTATAATTTTTGTTTTTGACAATAAGGTTGTAAAAGTGCAGATACGAGTTTATTACGATGACATTTTTTGCATCTAAAAAGCTCTAAAACCTCTACTTTAAGGGATTTACAGGGGATTACAACTCTTGTCTAAAATTGATAATTTCCTCAAAATAGACAAGTTTTTAGACAAGAGAAATAGGCATGAAATTCAACTAATATAGGTACTGATTTTCCGTGTCGCTCGTGCATATTTTTTAGATTAATTTAAGAAAATACAACCCTTGAAGCCAACAGTTTAAAATACTCTTTTGACCAAAAATCAAACACTCGTACATCTTTGACAAACCCTCTTACTTCATTGATAGCTTGCTCAATATCAAGAGTATCTATTTTATTGTTTAGCAGTTCAGTGAATTCCTCTTTTGTTAAAATATCTTTGTCAAAGTTGCCACTCTCTTTCATTCTTTGGCATAGATGCTCTAAATTGAGTGGAGTATTGTTTTTGACATACCACTCAAAATCAAACCAATCTCTCCCTTTTACACGAGTTTTCCAGCTTCTAAATAAAAGTGCATGCATCTTCCCAGCATAAAGATTTGGCAAGGTCATAGTTCTTACATTAAAAGTCATAGGAAGAAGAAGTGTTTTTGATTCAGTTTGAAATTTTAGTGGAGGATTGGTGTCCACTTCAAGTTTGATTTTAATCTTTCGTCCACTGTGAATATTTTCTAAGCCTTTAGCCTCAATATTAAGGGTATGGATAGATGTATCATTTTTTAAAAATGCTGATTCTATATTTGTATCACTTGATTTATTTTTTTTGTTCAGACTTATTTCGATTCCTAAAGCTTCAAACTCACTCACAACACTTGGAAAGTATTTTTCTATATCAAAATCTTTGTTTTTTTCAAGTAATGAAAAATCCAAATCTTCTGAAAATCTCTCTAACCCATAAAGTATTCGGAGGCTCGTTCCACCATAAAAAGCAGCTTTATCGAAAAAACCACCACGATAAAGCCCAAGAAGTGTTATCTCTTGAAATATCTCTTTAAGTGCATTGATTAGTTCAGTTTCACTTTGTGGATCATATTTTTTTAGCATTTGTTCTATTATATTCATCTTGATAATCCTTTTATAACTTTAGTAAGAACTTCTATTTTTTTTGATTTGCTGACTTTGGCATACTCTTCAAAAATTTTTATATCACAGTTTTCAAGCTCATCCATATCGATTCGCAAGTCATCTTCCAAAAATTCGATCATCGCTTTCTGGCTTCGTAAATCTATATCTTTTGTAAAATAAACTTTATCAGACAAGGCTTTTTCTTTACTTGCTATTATGAAATTACCGCTTTTGGAACTTTTGATTTCTAAACCAATATTGAAAAGCTCTTTTTTAATTTGAGTGTAGCTAAACACCCCGTAAGGTGTCTTAAAAGATTTTGATCGTTTGGTCGTGATAGAAGTGATTTCATGTACACTTTCAGGTATAAGTCCATGAAACCACAATGCAAAATCAAGCGACACATACGATGGACCCAAGAGCATATTTGCAATTATTTCTTTAGAAAGAAGTGTATTATTGTAGAGTGGATTGTAAACATAAAGTCCACTTTTAAGAGGTGTTAAAATACCCTTGTTTTTTAGTTGAACTATTTTGTCATTGATTCTTTTATAATCCAAACTTTCAAGTATTGAGGAGAGTGTAGCATGTTCTATAATTCTAGAAGTGTATGTATCTAATACTCTCTCTATTTCCCTCATTTGTGCTTTCCTTGAATTTATAATCTATATATAATCGATTTAATATGTAATATTAACATATTTTAGTTAATAAAACTAAATTATTATTAGAATATTTTCAAAGAAGTTTAGTAGTTTGGCAAGTTATGCAGTTTGGCAATAGTAATTTTAACTATAAAGATATGTATATAATTACATCATTTATTAAAATTTATATGTAATGCATTACATGATATTGTAACCAACAAGCTAGATATAATTGTTAAATAGATAATATTTGAAGTTGGTTTATTTCAATCTTTCATCAACATACTCTGCAACACCTTTGAACTTCCCGCCAGAAGTTTTAGTGTCGATTATTTTTCCATTTGTAGTATTTATTTTGCTATAAAGTTCTGTTTTAGGATTGTAAATTTGTACTCTATCTTTAACAGAACCCTTTCTGTAACCGCTTCCTGTATTTGTTGCCATTGTAACATCACCTCTTTTCATCAGCATAAATTTTGTTACTTACAATAGTTGATATTTTAACTTAAATAAATATAAATGTCAACTATAATTAAGTTGAGTTGTGTGATAATTCCTAATATGTAAAAAGGAGAATTGAAATGTTAGGAGAAAGATTAAAAAGAGCAAGAATAAGAGCTGGATTATCTCAAGATGCTTTAGTAGAATTGGCTCAAAATATCGTTACAAAACAAGCAATATCTCAATATGAAAAAAATCAAAAAACACCATCATCACAAGTTTTAATAGCATTAGCAAATGCACTAAATATAAAGCTTGATTTCTTTTTTAGAAAAACAAGCGTAGAGATTGGAGAAGTTGATTTTAGAAAACACTCTTCTTTTGGGAAAAAACAGCAAGATGTTTTAAAAGAAAATGTAAAAGATGAACTTGAACGATATTTAGAACTTGAAGATATTTTAGGAATCAATGAACCATTTAAAAATCCATTGGAAAACTTTAAAATTTCATCTTATGAAGATGCAGAAAATGCGGCTATAGAGTTACGAAATATTTGGCAGTTAGGGATGGATCCAATTACTAATATTATGGAGATGATGGAACTTAGAGATATCAAAGCTATCTATACACTTGAAGAATCTATAAGATTTAATGGCTTAAGTGGCTGGGCTAGAAATAGCGATAGTCATCCATTTATTGTTATAAATAGTAATGAAGCTTTATCATTAGATAGGAAAAGATTTACCGCTGCTCATGAATTAGGTCATTTATTATTGGAACAAAATATCCAAAACGATAAAATAGATCATGAAAAAGTAGCGAATAGATTTGCTGGAGCTTTTTTATTTCCAAAAGATAATGTGTATAAAGAGTTATCTAACAATAGACATAAAATTTCTCTTGTTGAGATTGAGCATATTAAATTTAAATATAAAATCTCAATTCAAGCAATAATGTATAGACTAAAAGATTTGCATTTAATATCTGAAAGTAGATATAGAAATTTTGCAATAGCTGATAGAAAACATAAGTTTGATACAAAAAAACCATTAGATGAAAAAATTGAACAGATTAATAGATTTGATAATTTACTTGCAAGAGCTTATAGTGAAGATTTAATTTCAGCATCAAAACTTGCAGAATTGAGCGGAAACAATATTAATGATGTTCTTAAAAAATATGGAGATATTTTTTAATGCTTTTAATAAGTGATGCAAATATATTTATAGATCTGCATAAAATAGGACTATTGGGTGTATGTTCTAAATTGAATCATCAGATAGTCACAACTGATTTTGTGTATAACGAACTTTATCCAGAACAACGAAAAGTTTTGGATGATCTAAATATTAAGCAGTTGACTTTTGAAGGAGAGGAAATTATTGATTTTTTTAAAATATACTCCACGCTAGGAAATGTTGGAATTTCACCTCAAGACTATTCTCTTATTTACAAAGCAAAAAAAATTAAAGGTTCAATTATTACTGGGGATAAAGCTTTGAGAAATTATATAAAAAAAGAAAATTTAGATGTTTTTGGGATATTTTTTATATTTGATGAAATTTTAGATGAGAAACTTTTAGCCTTAGATGAATGGAAGATAAAATTGGAAGAACTGAGAAATTTAAATGACAGACTTCCAAAAAAAGAGTTTGAGAAAAGACTATTAACTTAACTATCCCTTCTCAAACTATCAATCAAAGTGCTTCTTTTAACGCCAAAAGTTCTACAAATAGAAGCCTTGTTCATGCCACTTGCCAAAGCTTCTTTAATGGCTTTTAATTTTTCATCATCTATAGCTTTTGGACGACCACCAGATTTACCTCTTAGTTTTGCTGATTCAAGTCCAGCTTTTACTCTTTGTTGGATTAAACTTCGTTCAAACTGAGCCAAAGCACCAAAGATATGAAAAAATAGTTCTCCACTTGCCGTTGTGGTGTCCATCCCCTCAGTAAGAGATACAAAAGCGATGTTTTTTTCTTTCAATGATGTGATAATAAAAATCAAATGAGCCAAACTTCTACCAAGTCGGTCAAGCTTCCAAACCACTAAAGTATCACCACTTTTTAAAAATTCTAATGCACGATTTAACCCCTCACGATTTTGAGAAGCACCAGATACAACATCAGCAAAAATATTTCTTTCATCAACTCCATACTTCAAAAGTGCATCTTTTTGCAAAGATGTCGTTTGCTCCTCTGTTGAAACTCTTATATAGCCAACTAACATACGAATAACCTCCCTAAAATAGTTTTCGTATATATTCATAATCCGACATAGTTTTTCGTTTATTTTTTTGCATATTCTAAAGGAAATAAGTTTTGCTTGGTAGATATGTCGGAAAACAAATGTTTTTCGTACTGAAATTATGAATACTTATAAAGATATTTATAAAAGGAAGAAAACAATGAACGATATAAATCCAACAACAGGCTTACCGATGTCAGGTGGAGGACTTGATGTAGGAGGAACACCTTATGGTAGTAGCTCAGATAATTTTGGTAATGGAACAAGCGAATCAGGCTATGATGGTTTCAATAATATTGCTAACTACTGGAGCTGGAAAGTTGATGTTGTCATTATGCTAGTGGTTATTGCTGTAAATGTTTATTTTTGGCAATAGATATGTAAAATATCACAATAATATTCGTTTACTCTTTAGTAAGTATTGGATATAATCTACTATTTAGGATATTATATTTTAATCGCAATGGTTAAATATTTTTATGCAAGGTAGTAGAATGTGTCACAGCTAAAAATTTTAATAGAAAAATTATCCAAGTCTTCACCTGAAGCAGTTAACACTTTAAATTTTGATTCATCTTTATTTGAATATTTGCATGTAGTTACAAAAGTTGAAGAAAAATATTTAGAAACACTAGAGTCAAATCTCAATAAAAAATGTATCATTTTTTTAAGTGGTAGCAGTGGTGATGGTAAATCAGCCATTATAAATAAATACATTAGCAAATACAGTCCAAATTACGATTTTCATGTTGATGCCACTCATAGTTTTGCTCCTCAACAAACCTCCATTCAAGCTTTAGATGATAGCTTTGATAAATATAAAAATGATGACAAATCTTTAGTTGTCGGAATAAATATTGGGATAATGATAAACTATTTGTATGATGGTAGTGAGACACATAGTGACATTAAAAAAGCTATACAATCATTTTTGCAAAAGCAAGCATCTAATGAAGAATTTCATTTTATAAACTTCGAAGACTATCCAAAGTTTGAGTTTTCAGATAAACAAATCGTAGTACCGTTTGTTCAAAAAATACTTGCCAAAATAACTGTTGAGAGCGAAAGTAATCCTTTTTATAAAGCCTTTATTACAGATGTTAATGCTGATACTGTTTCTATAATACATCAAAATTTTAAGCTACTGTCTAAGCTTGAAATTCAAAAAAGTATTATTGATTTATTGATTTTAGTTCATTTTAAATATGAACAGTTCATAACAGCCAGAACACTTATGGATTTTGTATACATTCTTTTAAAGGGACCAAAGCTTTTAGTCAATCAATTATTTGAAGAAACTTCAAATCAAATTATTCAAAATATTAGGAAAGAAGATCCGATTCTTAATAGAACCTATCCTTTAGATAAATTTATTCTAGAGTGCTCAACAAATAAATATGATGAAGATTTAAATCAATTTATCAATGAATTTAATTCAACTTGTAAAGAACCTATGTTGAGTCAAAGTGAGCCATTCACACTTTTGAGGATGTTTTTTTTATTGAGAAACTCAGTATTTTCAAACAACTATCATCATAAGTTTCAAAATTGCTTTTATAGTGAAAGTATTCATTCCTTTATTGAACTTATTTCAAATCACTTCAATAATGACTCTAAGCCTATTAAAGCATTTTACAAAGAATTAAAAAATGCTATTTTACTTTATGTAAATAAAAAATTTCCATCACTAGTATCTAAAAATTTATTGATGCTCTCATATATGAAAGGTACTATTATAGCTACTCCTATTGAAATAAGAGAAGATATTAATAAAATTAAAAATTTTCAATATGAAACCTTGACATCATTTCCATTGTTTTTAAAAGTTAATGATCAAGAGATTAATCCTTTACATGTGACCTTCAATATGTATCAGCTGCTTTTATCATTAAATTCAGGTTTTAGACCAAATAAACATGACAGAAATACAATAGTTTTATTTGAGGAACTAATCCAATCAATCTTAGAGATTGCAACCAAGTCAAAAACATTGTCTATAATCAAGCACACATCTCAGTTAGATTTTAAATATATCGATGATGAAATAGAGGTAACAAAGTATGATATCTAATTTAGAAAATATTAGTATTCAAGAGCTTGAAGGTCGAAATGCGATAAATCATTTTTATCCATTTTCAAATAAAGACTATGTGGCAAAAAGACAGTTTTCATTTGATGAAGTTATTGGCAGATATATTTCATTTCTTACTGGAAAAAAACTCAACAACCTAAACTATGAAGAATTCAAAAAAGAATGTCTAGCTAAATTTAAAGAAGTCTTAGATGATGAACAATATGCAGATACTATTCAAGAACTATATTTTGATGATGAAAATATTACTTTAAATTCTATTTTAACTTATCAGTTACATGAAGCTGGTAATACTTCTCAAAAAGTTTACGAAATATTTAGAAGTATGTCTAAGTTTGATAAACTAGATATAAATTTTGAAAAAAATCATAATTTCTTTGAAGAAATAATATTAGATCTTTTGAAATCCTATATGATAGAGTACAAAGAAAATAAATCTTCTTCATGTTATTTACCATTTTTAGAAACATTATTTGCAGAAGATTTTAAATTTATTACTGGAAATAGTCATTACTTTGTAAAAAATATTGAAAAATTTTTAGAACTTTATCTTTTTATTTATTGTTCGCAGTTGGCTTTAAATTTAAAACCGAACAAAAATGCATTATCAATCCCTCAAGCACAAGATATTTATTTTATTTTAAATTATGAGAAAGCCAGTACAGAAAGAAGAAATGTTGTTGACCTTGGCTATCAATACCTATATGATAGAGCAAAGTATATTTTTCCATACTTGTCATTATTAACAATCTTTATGAAAGTTTTTTCTAGTAATGATTTTCGTTTATACAATTTATTAGAAGTATTAGATGAGTCAGATAATTCTATATCAATCCTGGATAATTTTAATGTTAAATATAGAGAGGCAAAGCAACTAGAGGCTTTAGAATATAACTCCGCAACAATTAATGAAGCCTTAGAATCTTTATTAGACTCTGCATATGATCAATTTAAAGAAAATAGTGTCGTAGATAGAAAAGGAGCGTTAGATAAATACCTAAAAGCTTTTGAAAATCAGGTTGCTCGACCATTTTTACAAAATAGAGGTAGATTAGGGAAAATATTAGTTATGGATCAAGATATGATTTTATTGCTTACTAATATTTCTATAGGTAATAAATCAAAACTAAGATTTCAAGAATTGATGTTGGAATTTAAGAAACGAGGTATTTGTTTTGATACAAAATCACAAGTAGAGCTTGTTAGTTTATATGAAAAAATTGGAAATATAGAAAGAAAAAGTGATAGTGGAGATGCAATTTATGTCAAAACAACAATTTAATCAATTTTTAGTTGAAAAAGTAACAGAGTGGTTCTCACTAAATCTCAAAGTTGGTAACCGATATGGATTTTATTCTGATGACCAAAATCAAATATCTTCTTTAATAAAAGCTTTTCGTGAAAAAAACAATGATCAAAGTATAGACTTTCTTCTTGATAAAGATAGCATAACTTTACCTTACATAGACATAAATGGTATGAAGCTAATTGTGATTGATGATATCTCGATGAATCCATATTTTATTTCAAGTATTAGAGATGCTCTTTCTAAAAATATTGACTGTTCTTTACTAATTTTATATACCAATAAGCTAGATACTTTAATTAGTGCAATTACAGATTTAACAATAATAGAGCATCCGCTTAATCCAAATAAGATAAGAAATGTCCTAGCGAAAATAATAAGTCAAAAAACACAATATAAGGTTATTTTTGAATATTTACTTGAACATCAAGCAAAAATTATAGAAGAAGAACAACAATCTGTTTTTGGTTATGAAATCTTATATGACTCTATCAGTGAAAATAAAATAAATTTTAGTGCATTTAAACTATTTGATGATATTGATATTTATCAGTTAGATGAAGGGCTTATAAAAGCAGATAAATCTAAGATAGAAAAAAGAATCACTGAAAATGATAAATTATATAGAAAAATAAAAGATGCCATCGTCAATTTTCCAAATGAACTTGAAGATAAATTACCTGAGTTTTCACCTGCTTTTATCAAGGAAAATATCACTACTGATGATTGGGAAAACATTTCTTTTAACAAATTAAAAATTGCACTTGAAGATAATAAAGGTCCAAAAATTTCTTTTGCAAAGTTGTCTTGTAATCATGATTTTGAAATAAGAGATGATAGTACAACAGCAGCTGGTCAGAAAAAGAAAAATATTATTATTCTAGCTGAACACAAGGATGTTAAGTTATCTTTGGATTTTGAAGGTAAAGGTATAAAAGAAAGTAGTTTTTCTATTGCTCACAACAAAGAATTTGAAAAATTATATTCAAATAAAATTAAGTATGATGGGGTAAAAAGACTATGTACTTTTGAATTTGAATTTGATTTAAAACCTTTATATTTCACTATTAACTTTAAAGGAAATAAATCATCTGAAAATTATTCATTTAAGATACTTGTTCTTCAAAAGAATACATTCTATTTTGAAGATATAAAAAATTGTTTTATAGTAAGACCAAATCATGATGAATTATTGTTACAGCTTGATTCTTTTAATGTCAGATTAAATGATAACCAGACATTAAAAGCAATAAAACTTACTCAGGAAAATGAAGAAATTGATTATGAAGAGTACAATCAAGTTGATTTTAGGGATTTTTATAATAATCATGATGAGATCAAATTCAGCATTGTAAATGGCGATTCAAAATTAAATTTAAATATCGAAGCTTCCAAAGAAGATGAAGTTATTTCAATTCCTTTTTTATTTAATATTACTAAGCTAGACAAGTTATTTGGCATTAATAAAGACATAGAGTATAAAAAAAATAAAAATAAAGCAGTATTTGAAAATAGAGAATTTAGTTTAATAGCTGATAGACTCCAATATATAAAATATGAGCAAAGATTTATCGATGAGCAAATGTTTGCATTTGTTGATGATGAGAAAAAAATAGAAAAATTAAAAGACATCAATCAGGAAATATATGTATCATTTAAAAACTTAATTGATTATTTTAGAAAATATAAGACTACACCATCTTTATGTGCTTGGAATGATGAGTTATATGAGCTTTCAAAAGAATTCACTAGTTGTTATTTAAAATATTTTGAAAATATTCAGGAAAATACCTCGCTGAGTAATGAAGCAAAACAACTGTTTGAATTAGGTTTTATGCAAGTAGGAAACAAAACTTATGTATCTCCATTTTCACCGCTAGTTTTATCCTATATAGTATATTTAATTGAAGAAGCGAAAAAAGACAATACATATAAAGATTTATCAGAAATAACTTTAAGTAGATTAAATCCTAAAGGACTATTTCCTTATCTATTTATTGATAATGACAATTATGCTTTTACAAAGTCAGTAAAAGAAAACAGTATTTGGCTTGAATTTGTACCAAACGAAGATAATGAGTTTTCATATGTAAAAAAACTCACTTTTGAAAAAATTAATGAGTTTACGAGTTCTTTCAAAAAATTATTTGAATTTAGACATGATGCACCACTGATTATTAATAGTATTAACAATAGTAGCAATAAAGAACTTTTCGAGGGGATTATAGACTTTTATCAAAAAAGTACATTACCTAACCCTATTAAAATAATAGTTAATTTATATGATGAGCAATATGTGGAAACTTTTTTTGATATTTTTGCTGATTTGGATAGTTATGATCAAATAAAGAATAAATTTAATCAATTCAACAATGATTCTGACACTATCATAGATACAATAAGAACACATTTATCTTATAGTAAGCATCTTATAAGTGAGCCTCAAACTTATTGTCATCTCTCATTTTTTAAAAATAATGAAAAAGTAGTTATTCAAAATAGAACTTTAGAACAAACAAAATCAGGTTTAGTAGCCAATGGATTAATTTCTGGAGAAAGTTCACAAAAAGAAAATGGGTATTATTTTAGTGGTTTTGGACTTCATAATATATATAATCCTGACCAAGCCCATTTAAAATTGGCTAAACTCTATAATGCTCTTCAAAGACCAGTTTATGAGCAAGGAACAAACTACGAATCAAATAAAACTATTGCATTGATGATAAGTGAAAATTTTAAAAATTTACTCAAAGAATCTTATCAAAATGCTTTATGGACAGTCATAATTGACCCAAAAGTAACATTAGAGTTTTTCGATAATGAGGATGATATCATCTTGATTCATTATTCAGATCAATATAGCTCATCTGCAAATTATGATGCAGTAACTGTAACGGCTCAAAAAGAGCTATATTCCAATGTGATATTTAGTGGGAATCAATCACTTGATAAAGAAAATATCGTTAGACAATTTAATGCTTTTAATGGTGAATGGCTCATTAAAATGATTACTGAGAATGACAAAATTAAAAAAGAAAGAATAGGGATTATTTGTGCCTATAAATATATAACTGCTTTACTCAATAATTCTGAAATCACATGGGTACCGATATCTATTGCAGAAATGATTAGGGTATCAGGAAATGTTGGACTTTCAATGTCAGGGAGTGATTTTAGTAGGTATAACCTCAATAAGAATCAAAATGAAAAACTGCACAAAGGAGAAATTTCTGATGATATTCTACTTGTAGGACTATATCAAGACAAAATCATTTTGTACCCTGTTGAAGTCAAAGCAAGTAGTGCAGATATGCAAAAAGCTTGTGAACAAGCCAAATCATTAAAGCAATTCTTTTATGATTATTTATTTAGTGGAAATACATTTAAAACAAAACTTTTAAAAGGTTTATTTATTAGACAAGTTTTCTTACAAATAGAAAAATATGAGTTGTATAAAATATTTGATGAAAACTATTTTAATCCATATTATCAAAAAAGAGAAGAACTTCTAAAAGGTACTTTTGAGCTTGGTGAATTACAAGATCACAGTATTGGGAGTGTAGTTGCATTTTTGGATAACAATCAAGACTTTACTAATATGCACTTAAAAGATGAAGTTCTTGAAATCAGACTACCATATCAATTTCAAAATCAGATGATAACTATTGGCTATGATGATTTAAAACTAAAACTAGAATCTGAGCAATTTGGCACAAATACAAAATATCTTCTGAAAAGTGCTGTAGTGATTGAGTCAAAGATTAATGAAGATGAAGGCACTATTGAAGAAGAAAAAAACGAAATTATAGAAGTTGTAGAAAGGGATCAAGTTGAAAAAATTGTTGTAGATGAAACTTTGAAATCTACAATACCAATTGAAGTGAAGTTTGGTATAGATAATACTTATAAAAAAGATATTTTTTGGCATCCTACTAATACAATCGAAAACCAAAATACGAACACTGGTATCATTGGGACCATGGGTACAGGTAAAACTCAATTTACAAAGTCTTTAGTCACACAATTAGTAACTCAGTCACATAATAATGTAAATGGTAAAAAGATTGATATGATTATCTTTGATTACAAAGGTGATTATATTGATGATAAATTTATTACTGCTACAAATGCAAAAGTCTTAAAGCCATATAATTTGCCTTTTAATCCATTCTCTTTATATGGTAAATTAGATCTTCTACCTATCCATACAACAAATCAATTTGTAACAACTATTTCAAAAGTATTTGGATTGGGAGAGGTTCAAAAAACAAGATTAGATGATATTGTAACTGAAGCATATGAAGCATATGGTATCTCTCCTGTTGATGAAGAAACTTGGGCAAACAGTGTCCCAACACTAAATGATATATGGGAAATATATAATTCTTCTGAAAAAGCACCTGTAGATTCACTTTATGCAGCTTTGAAGAAAATACAAAAATTTAAGATTTTTGAATCAAAATCTGAATTAACAAAACCATTATTTGACATCATAGATGGTGTAACTGTTATCAAACTTTCTGGATATGACCCTGATATACAAAACTTAATAGTTGCTATCACTTTAGATTTATTTTATACTCAAATGCACAATCGTGGATCTTCTGAAATAAATGGCGATTTTAGACAGATTACAAAAATGATTTTAGTCGATGAGGCAGATAATTTTATGTCTCAAGACTTTGAAAGTTTGAAGAAAATTCTTAAAGAAGGTCGAGAGTTTGGTGTCGGAACAATTCTATCAACCCAAGAATTAACTCATTTCAAAACTGCTGAAGATAACTATGCAAACTATATTTTTACTTGGATAATTCATAAAGTATCAAATATCAAAACACAAGATATACAATCTATCTTTAATATTAGCAATAAGTCAGAAGCAGAAAATTTAATGAGCCAAGTAAGAGAATTAGATAAACACTTTAGTTTTTATGTAGATGGCAAAAAAACTGTCAGAAAGATGCGAGATTTGGCATTCTGGGAGTTACTAAAAAATAAGTAAAAAGGATATCAATGCAAAACTCAGAAATAAAAACTGTAATAATTGATTTAGACACTTCTAAAAGTGCCAATAAGTTTGGGAATGATCAATTAATGCATAAGCCAGCATTTGAACAAATAAAAAGCTTGATTACAGAACGAATAAAGCATGTAAATGATATTAGATCTGATGATAGAGTACATGAAACAATTAGTATTTTAGGGAGTCGAGGGTCAGGTAAATCGAGTTTATTATTAAGTATTGAAAATAATATTTCAGATGAAATTAAAAATAATGTTGAGATATTACGTCCAATTGATCCTACACTTTTTGAGAGTAGACAAAATATACTGATAACTTTGATTGCTCTAATTCAAGAACAAGTCAATAAAATTTCAAATTGTGAGAAAATGGATGATCAAAAACACAATGAGTGGCTTAGAAGTCTAAGAAAATTGGCAGAAGGTTTAAATGCACTCGATGGAGTTGGAAAAAATTCTTTGGAAACAGATATCTGGAGTGATCCACAAATAATATTAGAAAAAGGATTAAAACAAGCTATTTCTGAAGAGCAACTTGAAACGAATTTTTACAACTTTATAGAAAATAGCTTAGAACTTTTGAATAAAAAGTTTTTACTTGTATTGTTTGATGATATAGATACATCATTTGATAAAGGGGAAGAAGTTCTAGAAACGTTAAGAAAATATTTACGATATCCAAAAATAATCTCAATGCTTGCAGGAGATATGGATTTATTCATAAAACTAGTAAGACGAAAAAACTGGCCACAATTTGAAATACTTTTAAAAAATGAAGATTATAACAAACAAGAAATTCGAAGTACAATTGATCACTTGGAAGAACAATATTTACTCAAAGTATTGCCATCTCCATCTCGTATTGAATTGTCAAACTTATATGAACTGGTACAGCAGAATTGGCAGTTTGAATTTCGGCAAAACTCAAAAAAATATATAGATATAAATTCTAATTATAAGGATTCCAGCAACTTACTTGTTATTCTTGACAAAAAGTATTTTAAAACATCACCTTATAATTCTTTTGACAAAGAATATTTTGTAAAAGCCTTTTTATCTCTTCCGATGAGAACAATCATTCAACTTATTAGGACACACTATGAATATAAAGATGAGTTATCAAACGTTTTTCTTTTGAAAATACTTACATTATTTTCTTCACTTTCATCTAGCTATCAAATGCCAAAAACTCACAGTCTTCTAGACAGGCAGCGATTCGTTTCAGAATTGGCAATGTTGTTAACAAAGAATTACAAAAAAATAGATATTGCTGAGTCTTACCGATTAAAACCTATTTTTTCTGAAGATGAAACTAACACATTGATGCTCATTTTAAATATGCTTGCCAATCATTATCTTAGTGATTATAAAGCAAATGTTTTTGGCTATTTCATTAAAGTTGGTTTGACAAGAGAAACATTACTCTCTTGGCCATACAATGAAACAGCAACAGGATTTGATTTCATTAGACATATTGGTCTGAATGAAAATGAATTACCTATTAAAATGACACGTAGATATTGCGGTTTTATATATGATATGACTTCAACTAGAAGCTATTACAATGGATATATAAAAACATATATGCATCAAGATTATTTGACATCTAAATCAACTCTTAAATCATCAGATAAAGAGCCAAAAACAATTTCTAAGTATGTTTCAGAAATGATTACAAAAGAAAAAATCACTTCAGACCATTTTACCCAAGATGTTGTAAAAAAACTAGATGTAAGTAAAGCTACAGATGCTTATCAAGCTTTTATGCAAAAACTAGTAAATAATAACATAGAATATAAAAAAAGCTTACTGGTAAATACACATATAACACTTAATAATAAACTTGAAAATATTACAGATAAGTTTTTATTGAATTTACTATTTATGCAAGTTAGTAGTGCTTATGCATCTACCAATAGTTATGCATCTATCTTTCCATTGGTGGGATTGATGTCTGAATTAATGATGAAAGAGGGAGATGATTTAGAAACTTTCATTATTAATCATATTCGGACACTCTCTCAGATCAGAACATTTGTAGCTTTTAATGGGAAAACAGATAAAGTTGCTTATGGTTTAAATGCATCTAGTGAAGAAAATGAAGAAGATGAGTCTAATAATGAAATAGAAAATGAGGTTATATTTGATTTCGATATTGTTACGGAAATAAAAGAATGGATTTCACAATTATCAACACTTTCAGAATCATTACCAGTACATATTCTTGCTAAGATATGGACAAGATTTTATTACTCTTTAGAGAGTATAGCTACGCATAAAAATAATAAACATCTTGGACGCATTATTTCTTTACAAATCACGCAATTTTTAAATGCCTGGATTATTGAAACATTAATATATACACAACCAAATGTGAATGTAAGACTAACCAATATTGTAACTTCTGTGGATGACTTTAAGCACAACTTTAAAGAGTTTGAAGGGAAGAGGAAGGAGCAATCAGAGTGCAAATACTTAGCATTTTGTGATCTTGTATTAAAATTTCCTCTATGGAATTATTATCTTGATGAAAACACTCAAAAAATACTAAAACCAGATGAGAAAATACAAGACAGAATAAAATGTACAATTAACAAAAATGAGTTAGGATTTGCATCGCTAGAACCTTTGCTAAATACTATTCTAATTGCTAAATTAAGATGATAATTCAAAGTGCTAGAATAGAAGAGTTACCTGCTGTACTTTTCTTATCATCAAAATATTATTGTCAAAAATATATGTCTGGGAAATGGTATACTCATGAAGAATATAAAGATATATTGTATATTGAACACCGGAGAAATCGTTTTGATCTTCCTGATTATATTCATAAAAATAGATTACAGAACTATTATGATAAGTTAGATAATGAAGCTCCTATTTCAGAAGTACTATTAGAAAGTTTTAAAAAATTAAGTGACTGCTATATAGAGTTTATTGAAAATAAGCCTTATATAAAACGTCAGCGTTTTGAATTGTGGCAAAATCTTATTGCATTGACAAATCCTTTATTAGTTTTAAGTTATGCTGTTTATGAAGAATATAAAGGACATCGATCATATCTTCCTATTTTAAAGAACATTTTTGATTGTTCAACACTTCCAACGACCTATAATACATTTATAGATAATATTTTTACTAATGAAGGTGCTTCTGAATTACATATGCATTTTAACGGCACAACTGAAAGTACTTTTGTCTGGTTAGATGCTTTAAAAGATCCTTACAGTTATCAAAGTGATTTGAATAAATCTCAACAGATTAGCGAAGTCCGTGAGCTTTACAAGCAATTTGACTTACATTTTGACAGTACTGATCTTGTGGATATTTTGAATAAGGCTAAAAATGTTCGTGAATATCTAATTGCACTTGTATGCTATAAAATGCCAGATGAAAAGAATTCAACAGTTCATACATGGAGTAAATATTTACAAAAACAATCCATGAAGTCAGTTCCATATAGTGTTCCTTTAGTTTATCAGCTCCATCCTTGTGAATTACAAACAAAAGAAAAAAATGAACTAGTAAATGAGTCATACTTTTTTCTTAGTATGTTTCAATATCTACAGGACTCTAGATTATCTGAGTTACATGCAAAACTTTTTCATTTTTATATTCTTGCACAATCAATTTTTCAACAACTGTTAATTCAGCAACAGCATCAATATGGCTTCGATCAATTCCAAAAGATTACTATGAACGAGATACGAGAACCCATTGAAAGAATGTATTTTAAAAGGTTTCAACAACTAGAAACACTTTATAAAAAGCCTTTGGAATACCTAGAAGTTAGATTTGCCCCAAAAGCTACATATGATAAAAACTATAATTTAGTTTCTCAAATTCTTGATGATTATCAAAAATATATTAAAGACAAAAAAACAAATCCTGAACTGGTTCTTGTAGCCCACTTTATAAAAAGAAAAGATCAGCGAGAAGAAAAGAATAATTTTAAAGATAATATGGAATGCATTATACCCTATAGGCATTATGATTTAAGATCTGATCTCAAAAAACAAGCTAATGCTTTTTTGCAGTTGATAAAAAATTATCCAAAATGCAGACAATATATTAAAGGTCTAGATGCTGCCGCAAATGAACTTCATGCATCCCCTGAAGTCTTTGCTCCTATCTTTCGATATATTAAAAGACATTATTCGGATGCTATATTACATGAATTCAATATTATTGAGTCAGATTTATTGTCTTCACAAAGCATGAATCTTTATATGACATATCATGCAGGGGAAGATTTTATTCATATATTATCAGGTATTCGTATGGTATATGAGGCGGTAATATTTTTAGATATGCCACCAAAAAGTCGTATAGGTCATGCTACTGCACTTGGATTAGCACCTAAAAGATGGAGAGAAAGAATAGGCTTCCGTCTTGAAATAAAGCAAGGTGAATGGCTTGATAATCTAATTTTGTTTTATTCTTTTTTATCTAAAAATCATCAATTAATTTCATTGGCAAATCAAGTAAAAGCACAAATACATTATTACTACTACTTACTTTACAATGATGAAGCTCCAAATGACAATATTTTACTTCTAGCATATCATATGAGAAAATTAGATCCGGAGATCCTTTTAGGATATAAACAAAAACATCATAGTTTGAGTCCACTGGATGCCATTGAATACGAATGGAATAAATTACTCGATGGATTAATTAGTCCAAAGATACTTCAAGAAAAGGCAATAAAGGAACTGGAAAAATATCATTCTCCTAAATATTACACACAATATAATACTTTAGTAATTGTTGATTTGAATGAAGAATGGGATAATGGACTTTTTTTCTTTCAGCAAGAGCTAATTAAGATTTTAAATAATAAAGAAATAGCAATAGAAACTATGCCATCTAGTAATGTACGGATTAGTTACTACGAGCATTATCATGAGCATCATATTTTTAATTGGTTTCATCCTAAAGAGAACATAAATTCTCAAACAGAAACACCATATTTAGTATTAGCAAGCGATGACCCAGGTATTTTTGCAAACAATTTGAGAAGTGAATTTGTTCACTTGTATGAAGCTGCACTTGAAAATGGCGCAACAATTCAGGAAACAGAAAAATGGTTGATGTCACTTAATAATAATGCAAAACGGTTTAGATTTTAATCCAAGTTCTAAAAAAAATGGCATTTTAGAGAGAAGTGCTACAATCCTAAAGAAACTCTTGCTTAATCCACTCAAAAATATCACTATTCTCGTTCAATGAAGAGGCTAATATTGAAAAGCCTCTTTCACAATGTTGTTCTAAAAGAAGCTCTAGTCCTCTTAAAGTATTGATTTTTTTATGTTCATTATTTGCTATAAATAAAGCGATAGTATCGGTATAATCAGCTTGCTCTCCATGTAAATCAACTTTGCCTTTTCCTGTAATAACATCCAAAGGATATGTTTTTCCATCCGTATAATCAATTTTTAGTTCATTATCTAGTTTTTCATTTATAGATAATGATATAAATATAGCAAATCGTATCGTAACCCATTTTGGTTCTTTTTCAAAACCTAATAATTTAGCTATACGTGGAAGTTGCTGCTCTGTAAAGTTTGTAGTTCTCATTTTAGATGCCTAGTATCAAAAAAATCTGTTATATTTTGCTCTTGAATAGATGTAGATGAACCTTGATTTGACAATTCAAATATTTGAGAAATTTGACTTTGTAAATGTTTAAATCCATTATGTCTTAATTCACTTGGAGTTGGTAGTACAATTACCTGCTTTGAAGCATTTGGATAAAATTGGTTTAACACTAACGATTGGTTTTTTTCATCTAATCTTCCAAGAGGAGTATCGATTATCATAGGAATTTCTTCCGAAATATATTCTGAAATTCCCCAAATTAAAGCAGTAGCTATAATTTGTTTTTGTCCAGATGAGCTTGATAGGATATCCATAGGAAGTGATTGTTTATCGTAGACATTAATATTAAAATCTGAATCAAGCTTTATGCAGTCAGCTTCGTACCCTTCTTTTTTTAGAAGATTGAATTTTGCATTGATTGTATTTTCAAGAATCTCTTTTTTATCTTCTTTGATTTTAATTTTCATCTGTTTAGCTATTTTAATTGCAGACTCTAAAGACTGAATTTTTAATTTAGCAACGGAGCTTTGATGTTCTTTGATGCTAATTCTTCCTATCTCTTTTTCTATCTCTCTTTTATTAGCTGTTAGTGTAGCTATTTCATGTTCTAAATTTTCTATATTTGCTTTATATTGTCCTATGCTTTCCGCAAGTGTTTTGACACGAATAAAATCTTTTTCGTATTCTTTTTTGTCTAGTTGTAAACTTCTTTCTAAATCATGTATGTTATCTTGAGTTTTAGCAATATTATCTTTTACTAAAATTAGATTGTCTATGAGTTCAGATATATTCTGTTTTTGCATAGTTTTGTATTGATACTCAATTTTTTCAGGATCAGCAAATATAACACTTTGTTTGTTGTTGTCTGAATTAAAAACTTTATCAAATACAGCTTCTATACCACCTTGTTGAGATTGGTCAATGAGAGATAAGAACTCTTTCTTTTTTAGCTCTATAATATGTTTTGCTATAGTTACATTGCCTTTGTAATTATCTTCTATATCTTTTTTAACCAAATCATTTAGCTTTGAATTTAGCAGTAATGGAAGTTGAAGGTACACAACTTCTTTGAATCTCTTTTGATAATCAAGTTGTATATTTTGATATTGTATTAAACTAGCTCTCTCTTCTTCTATCTGTTTTTTATACTTGCTATTGAGCTTTGATAATTTTTTGTCTAAATCTTTTTGCTCTTGTGAGAGTTGATTTAAATATGATTTTTTAGCCATCAATTGAAGTGATAAAGTTTCAAGAGTTAATTCTGCTTGAGAAAGCTCTTCTTCTTTTTGAGAAACAACATTTTGAAGGTTTTCATCCAACTCTGATTTATTGATTTTTTTGATTACACTCATAGCATCAATAGCTAGCTGATCATATAAATCAAGTTCTAAAACATCTTCTAGCATTTGTCTAAATTCAGTCTTACTAAAATCTGCGATAGTTTGTATTTTTTCACCATCAAAAAAGAAAAATTTTGCAAGATTAGGTGAAATTTTAAAATTTATAAAATCTTGAGCTTCCAAATCACTATAAAGTAAATTATTATCTTCATCATAAATATTCAAATTTTCTGTATAAGAATTATTCCATATTGTGTATTCTCTCACTATCGAAAAAGGTTCTACATCTTCAACTTCAATTTTAACCCAAGCTTTGTTTTTATTGTTTAGTTTAGCAAGACGATTTAACACACCACTAAAATTTTTATCTTTATTTCCTAAAACATAGTCTTGTTTACTTAAAATCATTTCACCCATAGATAAAAGGTCTTTGGTGATTCCATGAAGTGCTATTTTAATCGAATTTATAAAAGAGGTTTTACCAAAACCATTCTCCCCAATAATTAATGTTATAGGTTTACTTGTGTCTTTGAAATTGAAAGTAATAGAACCCTCATATGAGAATAAATCGTTTATTGTAATAGATTTAAATCTCATTTATTTTTCCTGTAGCATATGACTCAACAATGCTTTCAATACCCATCAAAATACCAGAACGTTTTAATTGATGTCTATATTTATGTTCTGTTTGAAGTAACTGATCCATTAACTCTAAAGATATATTGTTTTGTTCACATAGTAATGAAAAATATTTTTTCTCTTCAGAGGAAAATGCTTTTTTTGATTCAAAGTAGATGTTGCGACCTTTGTCTTTGGCTATACTAATAGCTGTTTCAAAAAAATCTCCATCGTGAAGCCACTCTTTTTGGATTTGAATAATTTCTTCATTTGAAATTAAATATTTTCCATTTAAATTTGGTAATAAATCTTTTTCAATTTCCAAAAGTCTTCCAAGCAGTTCTTGTCGTACGCTCATCTTAAATGGACCGACACCTTGTTGCCCATTTCTTCTTCTGTCTTGCCTCATATCATGGTTATATCTATATTCTTCAAGTTTATTTCTAAACTCATGCAATGGCTTCATCCATTGATCTTCTTCACTTTGAAGCATATTCTCCATAGATTTGTCTTTTGAAACTACAGTACATACCCAGCAACCAAATCTAGTTTTCCCACAAGTAGGAGCTTCAGGGTTTAATGCAACATTACAATCAGCTTCGCCACTACCTTTGTTATAGAGTTTTAACATATCATTATGATTACCCCAAGGAGCTTTATGTGTCATTAAAAACTCCCAAACTTCACTATTTGTCCAGTCTTTAATTGGAGATAATACAAATGTATTTGGTACTGTATCGTGCTTTACAAGTCCCCTGTGATTTCTATCTCTTTTTTCAATTGATTCTGCTCTTGTTTGGGATTCATCACTTCTAACACCTAAAAGCATTAGAATAGATCTATTTTCATTCGAAATACTTGTTAAAAACCTAGTTGCTGGATTGATTTTTAATCTATCAGTGCACCATCTAAAGTTTTGATTTGGAGATGGATATCCTTTTCCTAAAAGAAGAGTCCAAAAGGTTTGTTCAACTTCTGGAGCTACAACTTGTACTTGCATATTTAGGTTTTCATTTTTAATAAAAACTCTTAATTGGTCAAGTTTGTCAAAAAAATATTTATCAATTACCGGCATTTCTACACCAGTATCAGACGAAACTATATATACCGTTTTTGAGTCTTTGCCTTCTTTTTTTAGTTCAAGTAAAACTTCTACAGTTAAATGCAAGACAGTAGAAGAGTCTTTCCCACCAGAAAATGTAACGACCCAAGGTCTTGAATCTGCTAAATATTGCTCTTTTAATAATTGTTTTGTTAAATTTATTTTATTCATTATACTCATAATTAATTTTAATTTATTCTATTATATCCAATATAGAATTTGGATATGATTATCTTTACACTAAATCTATTTTTTGCTTAAAAATATGACGGATATTGGAAAGTTTGTCAGCCCTCAAGAACTAGCAGAGTCGCTCCCGTCTTAGGGCTTGATATTCAAGGCAAATTTTACCAAAATTTAGCTCAAATATCACTGTTTTAGCAAAAATTTTACTTCAATCTTTTCTCTAAGAATTCTAGCATTTCAGCTCCTGATACCATTTTTACAGGCTCTTTTTTATCAAGAACTCTTTCTTTTATGATTTTGGCAATTTCCAAAGATTCCTCGATTTCATCTTCTTTGGTTACTCTATCGCCAATATAAACACTATAATCTTCTGGCTTAATATGAAAATATGATGCTATTTTTTGATACATCAGCTCATTTACTTCACTTAAAATCCCTTCACTTTGTTCATCTATGATGTTGTCTTTGATGTCATAGGCAAATAGCAGTTTGTTTTCTTCATCAAGTTTGATAGCCGTTAAATACTCTTTGATAATAAGTGGTTGCATTTGTTTTTCCTTTGTAATGGTTTATTTTTAATGTCCAAGATAGTGTTCTGTTATACTTGCCCTATAGTGTTTCATCTCCCAGCTCACACCTTGTAAGGCTTGCTCATAAGTGTAGCCATGGTTTTGATACTCCCTTACACGATTTTGTGCAAAAGTCCATCTAAATCCATGTGAGCCATGATGAGGAATGTTGAGCTTTTGACAAGTTGTTTTAATATCATCAATGTACTCTTGGTAAGAGATTTTAAAATATGGAGTATCATTTTTTAAAAAGAAGTTTTGCAAACTCTCATAAGTTTTGGTTGATACAAATACATCACCAACTTTTCCACCTTTTTCTTTGGTTTCTATCACACCGACACTTTTTTGGGTTATTTCATCAATTTTTATAGCTTTGAGTTGCTCCTCTTTGATAAGTGTCACACCTTCACTTCGTGCACCACCTTCAAGCTGTATGGTTGCAGCTAGTTGGTGTTTTGGATTGGATAGATTTTCTATGATTAGATGTGGATTAGCATAAACTCTGTTATGATAGTTATTTGCCACAAGTTTTAAATCTCTAGCATTGTTTAGTAGTTCTTGTCTTATTTTAAAATCATAGATAATTGGAAATTGATATTTCTCTTTTGAATAGCGATTAAGTGCAATCTCTAGTTTACCAAGAGCCGATGTGATTTTTTCTAAATACTGTTTAGAGGGGTAGTATTCTATTTTGTACTCAATATAGCTTTTGATATGCTCATCTGTAATAAGCTCACAGTTTTTGAGTTTAAAATGCTCTTGTAGGTAGTTAAAAAAGTTATTCCAAACATTTCTATAACTCTCCATCGTTTTAAAAGATGATACACATCCATAATGTTCATGCTTTGGATTAGTTCTATCAGATTTTTTTGCACCTTCAAAGAATATGAGCTTTGTAAGTAATGCTGTTTGATAATATACACTTCCTCTCATTTTACTTTTTCCATTTATCTATAGTTTTTCCTGCTTCTACTTACAGGTATGCGTTGAGTCCTTCTACTTTTTTTCACTTTGAAAGCATCAAACAAAGATTAGATTTTTCATAGATCTAATAAAACTAAATTTAGGCATTTCTCCTACCACCAAGGCAGCTATACAGTTTTGAAAAGTATCTGAAAACTTTACATTTTGCTTCACAGTTTTTAAATAGTCTAAAAAGAAAAGATTCTGGCAAACTCTTCCACCTAGCTCAACTTTGGTCATTGTTTGAATCAATGCTTACTTTTTGTAAGGGTTATAAAAAAGAAAATTCTAACACCTATTTTGTCAAGTATAACCGCTCTTATAAGAAAATATTTGCAATAAGATTTTTTGTTCCCCGTTTCCTTGTTTTTTTAGACGGTTACAAAAGTGGCTTGTTTTAGGGGATATTTATGGAATAGTTTACAAAAAGAGAAGAGATGCAATTTACACCTTTTTTTACAAGGCTTTACAAAAGAGTTGACAGCCATTTATAGTAAAGCTATGTATTTTTCTGATAAAATTTATCATAATAATAAGGAATTTTCAAATGAAACCATTTATGCATAGTCTTATTTTCTCATTTATATTTATCATCTTCACCACGACAACTCTTTTTGCTAATGAGCTCAATCAAAAGATAGAAGAGGTTTTTAGCAAAGCAGATACCAACGCAACCTTTGTGCTTTATGATATGCAAAAAGAGAAGCTTATCATCCATAATCAAGCAAGAGCACAAAGAAGATATACACCTGCATCAACTTTTAAAATTGCAAATTCGCTCATAGGATTAGAGGCAAAAGCAGTCAAAAGTGTAGATGAACCTCTCTCTTATCTTGGACCAAAAAATCCATTTATTGCAAGTTGGAAAGAAGATATGGGACTACGAAAAGCAATAGCGATTTCAAATGTACCAATTTATCAAGAGCTCGCTAGAAGAATCGGCTTGGAAAGAATGAAACATTATTTAAAAATTTTTGAGTATGGAAACGCTGATACTGGAGAGGTAGTAGATCGTTTTTGGCTCGATGGTCCGCTTAAAATTAGTGCTCTTGAGCAAGTGGAGTTTTTGAAAAAATTAGTACAAGAGAAACTTCCTATCTCCAAAGAGGCTCAAAGAGATGTAAAACAGATTTTACTGCTTGAAAGTGCTGATGATTATAAACTCTATGCAAAAACTGGTTGGCAAAATGCCCCGGGTAGTGGAATAGGTTGGTTTGTAGGATGGGTTGAAAATGCTGAGGGCAGTTATATTTTTGCTTTAAATATCGATATGAAGGGTGCAAATGATGCCCCAAAACGAATAAGCTTAACTAAAGATTGCTTATTCGCATTGGGATTGTTGAAAGATTTATAGACTTTTAGATTTTTCATCTCGCTTTATAGTATTGCTGATATTTTTTTCCATAGCTGCATTAAAAATAATTTCCGCAAACTCTTTATAAAGCTTTTTAATACGCTTTGGTGCTTGCTCTTTTTTAAATGCTTCTTTTACTTCACCTTGTACCATAGCTTTAATTACAGGTAATGGATAAAATGCTCTTAAGCAACGCATTGCACTATAGAATATTGTTTTAGAAGATGACTTTGGATTGCTATTTGCAAAATAAATTATCACATACTCTTTTTCATTTTTTGTAAAATCTTCACCAGTTTTCTCTTTGAACATATCTTTGAATTTATCGAATAAAAATGCCATTTATCGCTCCTTTTGTTTGTTTTGTCGTTTGATAATATTTTTTAGTTTTGTGATCTCATCTTCTAAAGATTGTCTCACATAATGGGTTGACTTTATCTCTGCATGAAATTTTGAGAGGCTGTTATCTATAAGCTTGAAACTATCTTGAATATCTTTTTGCTCTTTTGCATTTTCACTAGCCATTTTCAAGAGATATTTTTTGTACTCACCAAATTGCTCTTCAATCTCATCAACATTTTGAGCTAATTGGGTTTGAAACTCCAATGAGTAGTTCATAAGAAGCTTTTGAATACCAAGAGCAAATCTATCTTGTAAAAAGTAAAATATTCCAGCTCCAGCAATCACTCCACTAAAAAATACAACTATTTGCATCATCATAAAAGTTGTTTCGTTATACATGTTTTGTATCCTTTTTTATGATGTACTCGTTTATATATTGGGATAGATAGGTATGGGAGATAGTTTTTTTATATTTACTTTGCAGGTGTTGTTTTATATCTCTTAGACTATGTCCATCATCATGCAGTCCTAAAATAACTGAGTGCATCGATAAAAGCATTTGAAGCTTTTGTTTTGGTTTCTCTTTTTTAAGCTTTATTCTTTCAATCTTAGCGATACCTCCAAGCTCACTTAAAGTCTGAGATTTATTCTTTGATTTTAAAAGCTGCTCTTTGTCGTAAAAGTGCTTGATGGCAAGAAGATATGAAGCCAAAGATAAAAGCTTTTTATCAATTCCTTCATTTTTGAGTTTAAAAAACTGATTTTTTTGCTCATCAAATATCAGTATTTGAAATTCGATGTTTTGTTTATTGAACCAGTTTATAAGTGTTTTTCTCTGCTCTTTGGAGAGCTTAGTGTGAAACTCTAAACTTGAGAGAGTTTCACTGTCAACAATGTTGTTTTTTTGTTCCATGTTCACCTCGTTTGATTTATTTACAAGGTATTCATAATTTTTAGTAAATCAGAAATTATGAATATGGGTAAAGATTCAATATAGGAGCAACAAATGGCAGCAAAAAGTAGAATGGAAAAGTATAGAAGAGAAATCAGAGAGTTAATTGATTGCGGAGCTTCAATAACATCAACATGGAAAATTATTAACTCGAAAATAAATTCCGATACAAAAATTAGCTATACAGCTTTTTATCATTTTGTAAAGAAAAATATTAACTAAGAGTTATTTTTCAAATGGAGGAAAAAGAGTTTTAATATCAATTTTACGATGTGCTAACACTATCATTGGAGTCATTTTTGATTCCAATTTTTTAATGGTTTCCTCAGGATGCGTAATTAATAGTTTACACTCTTTTTCGGTAAAGTTCAGTTCAATATTTGCTTCAAATTCTTGTTTGATTTTATTCGTAAATGCAGGATTGTTTTTAATCGTAAAAACTTTATATCTACTCACTAGATCAACGATATACTTTTTATAAGATTCAATATTTTCTAATTCAGCCTTATTTTCAGCAATATATCTGAAAATATAGTATAAAAATAAAAATGGTCTTACTGGAATATGTCCTTCAAGTTTCAAAGCTTTGAGTAATTTTTCAACTGTTGAGCTTTCTTCTTTGTTGTGAATAAACTTATCAAGTACTTTGTTAATCAGAATACTGTTTAATTCAAGATTTAATTCATCTTGAGACAAAAGTAAATTTAAATCTTTCAATACTTCATGGTTTTCTTGAGTTAAATTATTGTCTTCAAAAGTTAAAAATTTTGGCTCTAAGCCTAAAAAAAGATAACTTGGATTTGCAGCAAAAACATCAATATATTTTTGAATTACTGCACTTGTAGGATTCATTTTATCTGTTTCATATCGGGCAATTGTAACTTGTGTTAATTCCAGTTTCTCAGCAAATTCTTTTTGTGATAAGCCAGTCTGCTCTCTAAATTCTTTTAAATACATATTCTTTCCTAAATAAACAATATTCAATCAATTTCTAATAATATCTTAAAGTATATAAGTGATAGCTTAAGGTATATTTAAATTTATAGATGATAAAGTTTCAAATACTAATAATATCGTAAACGATATAGAAAGGATTAAAAATGCATTCAAAACAAATAGCCGTCGAATATCTTGCACCAAAGATTAGCAATCCTGCAATGATATTCAAAGATATAAATATTTTTAAATCAATTCTACCTTGGGCAAAAGATAGTGCTAAAGAGTTTTTTGAGACACAAACATCTAAAATGTTTCTAACTTCATATGTTGATGATGTAGCACCCATTGTGGATGAATATCTCACAAATAGAGCTACTAAGATGTATGAAAAAGCGATTAAATCTCAAAACAAACTCTTTAGCAATCTTTGTTCAAGTCAAAAAACCGTTGCTTGGATTATTGATAGATGGATTAACACTTTTATCAATCTTACTTCAAATCCAGCCTATAAAGAGTATATCGATATTTCTAAAATCAAAATCGCTTTTAATGATGAGATTAGTACAACTCATAGCAATATAGAAGATATTTTGGAGTTTGAAAAACTGCAAAAACTACCAAAAGAGCAAATAATAAAAGCTTTAAAATTTATCTGGGAAGATGGATACTTTGATAGTTCACTTGATAAAGAGGACATTGAAGAGCTTTGTAAGAAGTTTGATTTGAGTATCAAAGATGTTTTTGGAACTGATGACTTAGTAAAGCTAAATTTGAAAAAAGAACAAACTGAAAGCGGCCACTCTCAGCTTGTTTTTGTATTTTGATAACCAGCCTTGGAGACCAAAATGGATGACATACTAACAAAAATAGAAGAAAAAATCAAAAAACAACAAAGGATTCCAGAGCTTATTGAAAAAATTGATTCAATCCTTTTAAATAAATACCACTATTTGAATGATAATGAAAAAGAAGCTTTGGTAAATGAAAGGCTAAGACTAGAAAATAGTCTTATGCAAGTGAATTTAACACTAGAGGAGAAGCATAAAAACTTTTTTTATACTTACAACGACATTCAATCCGCACCAAGAACAAAGTGGCTTATACAAAACCTTATACCGCAAGGAAGCATTGGGGTGCTTATAGGACCAAGTGGAAGTGGTAAAACAACTTTGGTTCTGCATCTGTGTTCAGTTATTTTAGATAGCTATAAAAATGCTTATATTATCTATATTGATGGGGATATGAGTGTGAGTAAAATCAAAGAACTTGGCATTGATAAAATGATGCATTGGTATGATAATAGATTTATGTATGCAGGAAAAAATGCAGATTATTTTTCAGAAGCATCACAAAATCTACTGCGAGATACCGTCATAGAGCAAAAAAATCATCCAGAGCGGACTTATTTTGTAATAGAAGATTCGCTTACTTTAACTGCTAAAAAAAGACGAGGTTTTATCGATACAGATCATTTGTACAAATATGAAAAAATGCTTCGTGATGTAGGTGGTGGATCACTTTTGATACATCATACAAACAAAGCTGGCGTGTTTGCAGATAGCCAACAGATTGAAAATTATGCGGATTATACCTATATGATTGAGCGAAATGAATTTAACTCATGTATTTTACTACACCCTCAAAAAGCAAGTCGTTATGACATTACGGGAAGAGCATATCTCACAAACAATAGAAAAATAGACAAAGAAGTGGATTATGATAGTTTTAATATCAGTCAAAGGGAATCAAAATTTGTGATGTATGTAGTTGATGCACTTGAAGATGGAGAGATGAACCAAAGTGAGGTTTTATCCTATCTTGAAAAAGTGAAGTTTTTTAGTGAGTATAAAGTGGGGCAGAAAAAAGCTATCAAGTGGCTCCAAGTATGGGGAGACAAAGGCAAATGGATATATGAGCAAAGACCAAGTGAAAAAAATGCAATTTTCTATCGATTAGAGAGCGAAGCTGAAAAACTTGCGAAACTGCCAAAGTGCGAACCAAGACCTATTGAAGAGCTAAAACTTTTTTAAATTATGAATATATACAAAGAATTGGAGGAAAAATATGTTTGAAGATCTTGAAAATACATTAAAAGATATCAGAAGTGAACTAAGCCTTTATAGACAACTTTTTGCATTAAGTATGACAACATTGAGCACAAAAAAGCAAGTTGCTAAATTTTTGGGTGTATCTACATCAACAGTATCAAAATATATTGAAGATGGTCGTTTCACAGAGGAGATACACTATTTTTATAACCATGATGGCAAGGAAGAGTTTATCCCAGAAGGAATTATAAAATTCAAGCAAGAGTTAAAGCATCGTAAATATGAGGTTAAAAAAGTAGAAAAAACTTTAAATCCAATTGCTTCAAAATTTTTGAATAATCGAAAGGTTGTTTCAAATGGCTAAAAGTATCAAATATGTTTATGGCGAACTAAAATTTACTATCAAAGAGCAATTTGGTCATTGGTATTTGGATTTTTATTTGCCATCTGGAGAAAGACAAAGAGGTACGACTAAGCTACGAGCAACTGCTGAAAATCTCAAAGTCATCAAACGACAAGTAATTCCTGATATTTATGAAGGATTAGGAAAAGAGCCTATTGGTATAGAAGAGGAGGCTAAAACTTGGACATTACAAGATTTTGCAGAGGAGTTTTTTGAGTTGCAAAAAACACAAATCAGACCACACACTTTGGAGCGAAATATTATGCACTACAATAATCATATTGCACCATATTTTGGCAAAAGAGAGCTAGGAAGTATTACCCCTTTAGAGATAGAAAGATGGCAAAATCAACTTTTACAAAAGTACAAACACTTAACGGTTCAAAAGTTTCGATCTATTTTATTTTCTATCTATGATAAAGCACTTCATAATGATCTTATTTTGAAAAATCCGCTAGAAAAAGTTACTGCACCAAAATTGCAACACAATATCAAAGTAGAAGAGATTAATCCATTTACGGAAAAAGAACTCAATCAAATTATAGAGCATGCCAATGGATACATGAAAAATTTTATAAAACTCATGGCGACAACAGGTATGAGACCAGGGGAGATTATTGCTTTAAAATGGAGTGATATAGACTTTGAAAAAAGAACCATAAAAGTAGAAAGAACTAGGCTTCGAGCCAAAAAAGGAGAGGATATAGTTGATGGACTAACAAAAACAATGTCAAGTAACCGTTTTGTTGATATGCTAAACGCAACTTATGATGCATTGATGGCACAATCTGAACTTACTAATGAGAGTGAATATATCTTTTTAAATCAATCAAACATGCCATTTTATAATCATGATATCATCGGTGTAAACTTTAGAAAAATCTTAAAGCAAAGCGGTGTAAAAGCGAGACCCTTGTATAATTTAAGACATACTTTTGCCTCTCAGATGATTAGCAAAGGTGCAGATATAACTTGGGTTTCTAAAATGCTTGGTCACAAAGATGTTTCAATCACACTCAAAATTTATACGAAATTTATTCAAGAAGATGATGAAACGAGATTGAAAAAAATTGCTCAAATGGACAAGTTTATGGTCAAGTTTGATAATGGTGATGATAAGAATACCGATAAATAGGGGTTATAAGGTGCAGATACGAGTTTATTACGAAGACACCGACACGGGCGGGGTTGTGTACCATTCCAATTATCTTAATTTTTGCGAAAGAGCTAGGAGTGAGGCGTTTTTTAGGCTTGGCATGTCGCCGGAACTCTCAAGCGGGCA
>Ga0265295_1002000_pt1 | contig 33869 bp, 29 predicted proteins | sample Munlansysbiofilm_FD_192503 | JGI IMG/M metagenome (GOLD analysis project Ga0265295, IMG submission 192503) | Leachate microbial communities from a municipal landfill in Southern Ontario, Canada - Methane capture system biofilm | ecosystem: Engineered > Solid waste > Landfill > Unclassified ... | reverse complement strand
CGACCGAAGGTAAACGCGTCCAGGTCCGAGACGGTGCCGTGGTAAACAGGCATTTTCGTCCAAAATCCCATATCCTCAGCGCGGGCATTTTTGCCGGGCGGTTCATCCCCGCGCCTGCGGGGAACGGAGGCCAGCGGGTTTCAATCCACTCGCCCGCACGGGGCGCGACAAAACGGCAAAAGTGGTTAAGGACCTGTTTGATCCGGTTTCAATCCACGCGCCCGCACAGGGCGCGACTTTTAAACTGGCCATTGAATTATTAGTAACAATGTAATATGTTTCAATCCACGCGCCCGCACGGGGCGCGACCGTATAGGGTAATCCGGTCTTCGCGCTCTTTGGCTGTTTCAATCCACGCGCCCGCACGGGGCGCGACTAGCCGTCATCCGTTAATCATCAACCCAATGGAAGAGTTTCAATCCACGCGCCCGCACGGGGCGCGACCGGCCCGGCCTGCCGACGCCCGCGATTTCGAGGCGGTTTCAATCCACGCGCCCGCACGGGGCGCGACGCGAGTTTGGTCGCATCTGCTGCGACCCGTGCCGCGGTTTCAATCCACGCGCCCGCACGGGGCGCGACCATACGCCGCCGGATAGTTGACCGCCACCTGGCCGTTTCAATCCACGCGCCCGCACGGGGCGCGACCAGATAGGGCGTTTTCCAGGTCCGCAACGATATTTTTGTTTCAATCCACGCGCCCGCACGGGGCGCGACTAACTATAGTTTACTGTTGTGTCCTTTAGTGTTTAAGTTTCAATCCACGCGCCCGCACGGGGCGCGACTTGCCTGATCAATCAATCAAAGCCCAAGTAAGGAGTTTCAATCCACGCGCCCGCACGGGGCGCGACCTATACCCGGCTGCCATTCGGGCCGTCAGTACCAGTTTCAATCCACGCGCCCGCACGGGGCGCGACCCCCGCAGGAAAGAAAGTCGATCGCCCATTCCAGGTTTCAATCCACGCGCCCGCACGGGGCGCGACGCGGGTTGTCTGTAATCCTTCGATAAAGAGGGATGTTTCAATCCACGCGCCCGCACGGGGCGCGACATGGGGAAAACGGCGCTGGCGGTAAATATTATGGAGTTTCAATCCACGCGCCCGCACGGGGCGCGACGGATTTTCGCGGTGATCTTATCCGCATCCACCAAGTTTCAATCCACGCGCCCGCACGGGGCGCGACACGATTCAGGCTGGCTCAATTGGTACTGCTACACGTTTCAATCCACGCGCCCGCACGGGGCGCGACGCCTCGACAGGGTTGCCTGTCGAGTCGTACAGGTGTTTCAATCCACGCGCCCGCACGGGGCGCGACGTTTTCCGACCAGATGCACCGCCAGCAAGGGGCAGTTTCAATCCACGCGCCCGCACGGGGCGCGACCCCGATTGCCGCGGGCCGAGGACTGCTGCGTGATGTTTCAATCCACGCGCCCGCACGGGGCGCGACTGTTGTCCTTGCCTTTTTCCATGGTCGTGATGATGTTTCAATCCACGCGCCCGCACGGGGCGCGACCACTCTCTTCTTCAAAATCTGTGTGCATGGGCTGTTTCAATCCACGCGCCCGCACGGGGCGCGACGCACCGTTGGCGGTATCGAATCAGTTTAAATTTGTTTCAATCCACGCGCCCGCACGGGGCGCGACCAACGACAACGGTTCAGATTGGGACGAGGTCGAGGTTTCAATCCACGCGCCCGCACGGGGCGCGACCATGATGCCGGGTCGGTTGGTGGCGTTCCACTGCATGTTTCAATCCACGCGCCCGCACGGGGCGCGACACTCGTGGATTGTCTGCTCATGGACCCCTTTGGTTGTTTCAATCCACGCGCCCGCACGGGGCGCGACCGGCCATGAATTTGCCCAGAGTGTTTTTCTGCAGTTTCAATCCACGCGCCCGCACGGGGCGCGACCCACAGGTCGATCAGGTCGCCTCCCTGGCTGGCGGCGTTTCAATCCACGCGCCCGCACGGGGCGCGACACCCGATTTCCCTCTATGCGGCCATCCGGCACATGTTTCAATCCACGCGCCCGCACGGGGCGCGACTCGCGGACATCGAGAAGGCCCTGGCCGAGTTGCGGTTTCAATCCACGCGCCCGCACGGGGCGCGACAGATGGTCCGTCAGGCGTTTGCTTTTTTGCAGGCGGTGTTTCAATCCACGCGCCCGCACGGGGCGCGACCGCGCGCGCGTGCGCGCACGGGAGGGTTTCTAGGAGTTTCAATCCACGCGCCCGCACGGGGCGCGACGGGTGCCCGCAGGCCGCAGTAATGGACCGTATCGCGTTTCAATCCACGCGCCCGCACGGGGCGCGACCTTTGTCATGAGCGCCGCTGTCTTTACTGATTGGTTTCAATCCACGCGCCCGCACGGGGCGCGACGTCTCCGGCGGCGCCATTCCCAAGGAGACCTCCATGTTTCAATCCACGCGCCCGCACGGGGCGCGACATTTTGTCCATGGTTGGGCCAACGCTTGATAATTGTTTCAATCCACGCGCCCGCACGGGGCGCGACGGGTGGCGTTTCTTCCGTTTTGGTGGTTTCACTGGTTTCAATCCACGCGCCCGCACGGGGCGCGACTTGGGATTTTACTGGATTGCTAATCGGGGCAGGGTGTTTCAATCCACGCGCCCGCACGGGGCGCGACAATAGCCTAGTCATTTCATCGGTACCAAACGCACGTTTCAATCCACGCGCCCGCACGGGGCGCGACAGCACACCGACGATTGTCCCGATAACGGTATAGTCGTTTCAATCCACGCGCCCGCACGGGGCGCGACAAACGAAAATTGCCACATTGTTTACCTGTTGGACGTTTCAATCCACGCGCCCGCACGGGGCGCGACCTTTGTTATTTGTAAACGACAAACACAGTGGGCTGTTTCAATCCACGCGCCCGCACGGGGCGCGACAACGCACAGTCCCCGGCATGACATGCTATTACTGTTTCAATCCACGCGCCCGCACGGGGCGCGACTTAATATTTGGTCAAAATCGGCTTTTAGGGGTGTTTCAATCCACGCGCCCGCACGGGGCGCGACCTCAATGACATCAACACCCCTCTCCGTGTCGGCAGTTTCAATCCACGCGCCCGCACGGGGCGCGACCTTAGTTGAATCGGGGCAACTTGATGGTCAGGTTGTTTCAATCCACGCGCCCGCACGGGGCGCGACCCGTGGAACTGTGGGGACAGATGGTAAGGGTTGCTGTTTCAATCCACGCGCCCGCACGGGGCGCGACACACCGGACCCAACAGCCGTTTCCATGCGACCGATGTTTCAATCCACGCGCCCGCACGGGGCGCGACCTGTCCTGGATAAGACCGGCAAGCGAGTGATGGTTGTTTCAATCCACGCGCCCGCACGGGGCGCGACATTCGCGACATGGCTTCAACACCTTGCGTCATTAAGTTTCAATCCACGCGCCCGCACGGGGCGCGACTATTCGCATACAAACAACTATTTTTATTAGTTTTTTTCTTCTAGTTCCGCGAACCGTAATTCTCAAGAGCCATCAATGGTATTTTTCAAACGGCACATGAGGCTTTTCATAAAAAAAACAACCAGTTACAAAACTCGCGAACCCCTTGGTTTATTTTGTATTACTTCAGGTTCGCTAAAAAATGAGTGGCCCTTCTTGATCTATTGTTTCTTTTGCTCCGACATGCTCAACCCTTTTTCGCCAATTGGCACCAAGAAAATAAAATCGCAGGCTATCCTGAGAATTATCAATAGCCTTTACAAGTTGTTGGCGAAAGACAACCCACTGAGCAGGGTCCACAATACATTCGAATACGGAAAATTGAACCCTCTGCCCATGATTGGTGCAGATTTTTGCTACTTTTCGCAAACGTTTGGCACCAGCCGGATCCGATGTGGCCACGTCGTAACTTACCAGCACCATCATTGATCACCTCCAGATGAATGGCGGGTAGTCATCCAGATCGCCGCGCAAATATCGACTAAGCAATTGCGCCTGAGCGAACATCAACATTCCGAGAGGCATTTTTTCCTTGATGAAGGGGTGTTCTATCTCCACCTGCTTTCTTTTCTGGTACTCCGTCAATACCATCTTTCGCGTGCTATCATCCATAAGGACCGCGCCCGATTCTGTGACGTTGAATCCATTTTTTCTGACCTGGCCAAGATTTACTAGCGACAGTGCAAGCCTATCGCCCAGAACAGGACGAAATTCCTCCATCAGATCCAGGGCCAGACTCAATCGACCGGGTCGGTCTCGATGCAAGAAGCCGACTGCCGGATCGAGGCCGACGGCTTCAAGAGCTGAGCGCGCATCGTGATAAAGCAACGAGTAGAGAAAAGAGAGCAAGCAATTCACCCGATCCAGGGGTGGCCTGCGGCTGCGGCCGGCAAAGACGAAATCCTCCTTCTGAGCCACTATCAGTTCATCGAACAGAGCAAAATACTCGTTGGCCACCCTCCCCTCAATACCACGGATATTGTCCAGATCCTCCTCATGCATCAGGCGCCGGGCAACCCTGGAGAACTGCCCCACTGTCCTTTCCATAATCTCGGCAGGCACTTTCGCAGCATGATCACGCAGGGCCCGACTCAGCACAGCTCGGCAGTTGCTGACTTTGCCCAGCACGAACATCCTCGCCAGCAAGCCCGAGGCCTGAGGATCATCAGCCTGACGGTATTGCGTCCGACGCAGCAACACATTACCGGATACCGGCCCCTGGACCCTGGCCAGAAACTTGCCGTAGCCGGTCATGAAACTGACTGACACATCGTTTTCGGCGCAGTGGCCGAGCAGAAACGGGCTGCAAGTCACCTGCCCGAAACAAACGATGGAGCTCAGGGTATGAATCGGCAGTCGCAGTTTCGTCTCGCGCTCGATATTGACAACAACCGCTTCCCCTTCTTTATTCAGATAGGCTCCCTGAGTCGTCACATACAGCGTGTTGAGCATCTTTCTCATCCAGCCCCCTTAGCATTCCCGCCAGATATTTTCTGACCGACCGGCTGGCCGTGCAGCTTTGCGGCAGGCAGGCAGTTTTCAATGAACATTGATCGCATTTTTTTGAATAAATGGCTTTGGGCGTCACGCTGCCGGTAAACAGGTCATGCACCTGAATAATGGTCGATTCGGTCAACGCTCGAAGCTCATTGTCAAATGCAACCGAATGTCTTCGACGGCTCTGCCCATAAAAAAGAGCCCCTTCACGAATAGTTATATTCAGCATCTCTTCCAGACAAAGCGCCTGGGCGCAAAGCTGCACCTCATCACAGCGGTTCTTCTTCGGCCGGCCCCGTTTGTATTCCACAGGGAAAACCCTGCCATCCTCATGGAATTCAACCACATCAGCCTGCCCGCTCAGACCGAGGCGCCGAGAGCAAATTGGCAGGGTTCGCACAGTGCGAACCCTGCCCTCTCGTTTTGCCTCTCTACTGTCGGATCGCTCATGCAGCACTCGCCCTTCCGCCGTGAAACGGTTTTCGCTCCAAATCTGTTCCAGATGAATCAGGGCACACTGCCGCGGGCAGTACTGATAGTGCTGCAGGGTGGAGAGCATGATGTAATCGGCTTCAGTGTACATTTAGAGCATTTCGATGATCTCGACTCCTTCCGGAGCCTTGCCAACCGTTACGGCGTAATCTTTAAAAGCCCGTGCGGGGCCTTCGGAGCCCTCTTTCCGTTGAATATCGATCAAGTTGAACAGTTTGTGGGCGGGGGCGTTGCCGAGTTTGTCCCGGTGTTTGAAGACAATAAGCTTTTGTGTGCTCATAAGACCGCGCGCTGCGGAGCGGTCATGCTCGAACATGTTGACCAGCGCATTCCAGAGTAACTTCAGATCCTCTTCACTGAAGCCAGTTTTCTCCGCCAGTGGCGCGGAGACAAACCCTTGGGCGACATACAGACCGTAAGGAACGATATGCTTGCGTCCCATGGTACGCTCTTTTTCCAGGTCTTTTACGTTGGTCACCGCCATGCGGGTGATGCTAACTTCTTGGGATACAATCGGCTCGACGCTCCTGGCGAAAGCCAACTGCACGGGGCCGCGCACCTGCCCGCAGTTGATCTCCGTGGTCATGACCGCGCCGAAACTCCGGATATCGTAGAAATTCGCGCACATCCAGCCGGTGACGTTCCGGGCGTCCTCAGCCTTTTTAGGCAACTTCTTGGCTTCAGGCTTCAACTCAAATGCCTTGTAGGCCATTTCGTTAGTTTGATTGAGCACGGCCTTTTCCTGCACGTAAATATTGAACCCCTCTGCACCCTCTTTGGCAAGCGCCACATGATTGCGGATTTTGCGTTTCAGGCACACATCCGTCACCAGCCCATGTCCGGTTTCGGGATCGAAACGCGGCATGTTGCCAGCATCGGGGTCACCATTGGGGTTGCCGTTTTGGACATCAAACAACAGAGCAAATTCATAGCGATTGGCGATTGCGGTCATGATTATCCCTCCTGGGTTCTTTTGGTATAGAAGTCTTTCCGCTGATGGTAGTAACCGATCATGAACAGTCCCTGTTCCTCGGCCTTCATGGTCTTGGGGTAATCGGAGAATCCGGCAATGATGTCCTGCGTCATCACATCAAAATGGAAGGCCCGGCCCTTTTTCTCCGGGTCTTTTTTCAGTTTGGCGATATGGTTGGCCGAGTTCTTCAGCAGCATGTGAAACACCTGCCCCGGCGTAGCCGCGGCGGATGCCAGATAGCGGTCCTTGATGGTAGCGTTTGCGCCGGGGACAGCTTCTTCCTGGGCTTTTTCCAATACAGCGAAGAGCCTCCCCAGCAGGTAAGGCCGATCGGTCCGGTTGAGATCGAGAGACACGGGAACCTCCATTTGTTTATTGCGTTGCAGATAGGCTTTGAGCAATGCTGCGCGAAAATAGGTGACGTTGTGCTCGGCGCGGATGCGCTCAAGCAAAACGGGCAACAAATTCTGTGGATAAAGCATACCTGTCAGAGCAGCACGAGCCATACCGCCGGCCAGAACTGGTGAGACGTTTTCCGTCTTACCGAGGCTGGCGGTCTGTGTGAGCAGCCGCCACAGGGGCGGGAATTCCGGATCACTGTCGAACTGCCGGACGATGCTCATTTGCTCGTAATGCTTTCCGACGCGTTTGAGCAAAGCTCCCACACTGTTCGCCTCCCAAAAGCGGATCGACAGCCGCGCGGCATTGGGCGCCAGGCCAAGAATGAAAAACTGCACGTCCTCATCCAGATCGGGAAGGAAATCGGTCGCTTTTCGGCCGTCTCGAATGGCCTTGAGCAGATCGCGTATCTGGCCGGTTGCTTGTTCATCGTCCTGTAGGACGGAAGCATTTTCCATATCTTCGGCAGGGGGGTCGAATAAGTCGGCAAAGATGGTTTCCACCGGATTGCTGCAAGCAGCCCAGAACAGGTAAGTCGCATCGCCGATGGTGATTTTCTGGCGGCTGTCACCGGACAGCATGGCATTCAAGGCGGTGGTGTACGCAAAGGCCGCTTTCTGACTTACCGGAGCATTGAAAGATTGTTCTTTGCCGTACGAGCCAAACGCGGACAAATTGAAGGAAACGATGGAAGCTCCGGAGGATTGTGCCCCGCGCACGCCCTTGATGGACGGATGCAAACGGGCAAGGGGCTGACCTTTAAGCCCCGAAATCAGGCACTGCCCTGACATTTCAGAGCCTCGACTTGCCCGACAGATTTCCCAGGCTTTGCGCGCCGCCGGTCGATCATGAATAAACCCCGGCACGCCATCCAGACGAAAAGCCAGATTGGTGTCACAAATTTCAGGCCAATCATCCCGGCAGATGACCGCATCTCCCTTGTTACCCTTTAGAAAACCCAAAACGGCTTTCAGACCGGGGTCGGTATCATCGCAATAGCCTCTTACCAATTCAACAAAAGCTGCATGGCACCGATCAGTACGTTCCTGTTTTCCCTTACCGTCATGCCCCAACACGTAACCGGTAGCATCCCAAAGAAAATTGGCCTTGATACCGCTGGCTTTTTTCTCGGCCGCCGGAACAGGCATCTTTCGCGGCCGCAAATTTTTGCCATCCGACTCCCGCAAATCCTCAACATCCCGCAATGTGCCGTCCTCGGCAAGCACCAACGCATAAGAAATGTTTTCCATGCTGGTACCAAACGAAGGCATCCCGGAGTCGGGAGTATCCAGCATCCGTTCGTAATAACAATTGAGAGCATGCAGGATCATGAGCACACCTCCACGGACAAGGGTGAGGGCGGCGAAATGATGCCGTTCTCCATGGTCGCCCGAAAAAAGAGCGGAGTCATCTTGTTGGCGAAGTCGATATCGAGCAACATATAACCCAGATCCCTGGACTGGCCCGCGTAGCAGGAGTCAGGCACCTCATCCTCGACCAACTCGAAGGAAGCCGGAAATTCGCGGCATCCCAAACAGGGCTGATGGAAAAACTGCCCCCTTCTAGCCCGTCTCCGGAAGATATCAAGATGCTTCCCTTCGTTGTCTTCGGCGCCGGCCTTGTCGGTCATATCGAAATGGGCCTCGATGACATACTCGACGTCCCGCAGCAGGGTTGAGGCCCGCTGCTGACGGTTGCCGCCGTCATCAACGAGAAAGAAAAGCGGCTTTTTGTCCCGCATGGCGGTAGCAGGATTCGGTTTGGGAATTTTTGAACTGACTTCATTGCGACGAACGTTGTCAAACTTGATGGGGCGTAAAACGTGGATCTTGTCGATCACCCAGCGAATGGCGGGCTTCCAGTGAATCGCCTCCAGAATCCCCCGCGCCGCTGAGGGGGTTATTACGTCGTAGGAGACGCGCTCGACCTTCATTTCCGGGCGGGTGAAGCAGGCATAGTCGCCCCACACCCGCAGTTTGATGCCGTACGCCATAGGCTCCTCCTTGATTATGAGATTTGTGGGCCGCCGTTCTGACGGCCCACACTTGCCTCAGCTTGCTTCCTTTTCTGTTTCAATCCACACCCTACTTGGGTGACACTCTTGACGCCTCTTATGGGCGACTCCACGTTAACCTCCAAATCAAAAAACTCCCTTTCGAACATCCATAATTTCGCGCTAACGGCATATGGCCCTCAGATTGTTAAGCAATGCTTAAAATAAATAATTGAAAGAGCTCCCAGTGTCAACATTTTTATTTTAGAAAAGGTAGAAAGCTAAAAAATAAGATCAGAGCAATTCCAGACCTCTCCCCCCTCAAGGCATAAGCCAATATCCTCACGATACGCCTCAAGATTCCGCAGGACCGGAAATTCCTCACGAACCATCTCCAAGGCTCCGGCGGCATCGAGAATCGCGAACTCCCTGGTCCGCACCCCGACACTGTACTGCTGTAGCTTTCTGATGATTGCCCGCGGAAACTTTACATACCGCAATTCCTGAACCAGTTTCTCCACTTTCGGGCCGTTCGGGATGATGACCCCTATGCTCTCCTCCTCAATAAACCTGAAGTCGCCAGCGACCTCGCGAAAGGGGAAATAGAGGTCCCTGGTCAGGGTGTTCAAGCGGGCCATCACCTGTTTTTTGTCCAACTCCTGCACGTCGTAAAGCAGTTCGAAATACCTGCGCATCGCCTCAAGTCCCAAGGGATCGGCATTCGGTAAAGCCCGCAACGTTTCGGCGGCACGGGACATACAGCGCTTGAGCCAGGGCATGGACGGCAGATTCTCGATATCAAAAACAAAAACTTTCCCCTTGCTTTCCATTCCCCCTTCACGGTTGCAGCGGCCAGCCGCCTGGGCAATGGAGTCCAGACCAGCCATGGCGCGATAGACTACGGGAAAGTCGAGATCGACCCCGGCCTCGACCAAGGAGGTAGAGATTACCCGACAGGGTTTGTCTTCATTCAGGCAGATGCGAATCTCATCCAGTACCTGTCTACGATGTTCGGGATACATGTTGGTTGAAAGATGGAAAAGGCCATCGACTCCGCGAAGCTGCTCGAACACGGCCTTGGTCTGGGGTTTGGTAGGCAGGATGCAGAGCGCCTGGGATTCCGCCCGCAGCCGCTCCGCCAAAACATCGTCCGAGAGCTTGCCGATGAATTCGACCTTGGTCCGCGAAAGCTCTTGATAGAGCCGGGAAGGATCTTCGACAATCTCGGTGACGCTCGGCAGCGCCATGCGCAAGCTGCTTTTGTCATCCAGTGCGGGCTGGGTGGCCGTGCAGAGCAAGACCGTACAACCGTAATGCTCCACCAGTTCGCGCAGGGCCGCCAGACAAGGCTCAAGATATTCGGTGGGAATCGCCTGGGCCTCGTCGAGCACAATGATGCTTCTGGCGATGTTGTGAAGCTTACGGCAGCGGGAAGGCTTGTTGCTGAATAAAGATTCGAAAAACTGCACATTGGTGGTAACTACCACGGGCGCGTCCCAGTTCTCAGCAGCCAACCCACGCCTGCGGTTGTAAACATGGTCCTCCGGATCGTCACTCTCCTTGTAATTGCATTGGTGCTCCAGGACATGCTCCCGCCCCAGAATATCCTGAAAAATTCTGGCGTTCTGCTCGATGATGGAGGTGAAAGGGATCGCATAGACGATCCGGCGCAAGCCAAATTCTGCCGCGTTTGCCACAAGATGCTCCAAGGCAAACGCGAGGGAAGAAAAGGTCTTGCCGCCACCGGTGGGAACGGTAAGGGAGAAAAAGCCCGGTGACATCCGAGCCTTTTCCCGGCATTGCGCCAGAATGCTCTGACGCCATTTGTTGACCAGAGTTTTAGCAGAGTCGCGTAACTTTTCAGAGAGGTGTTTGTCAAGGCTATCCTTGAGGTCGACAAATAACGGAGTGGCCGCTGAGGTCAGTCGAAAATCAGCTTTTTCGGGATCACAAAAGTCCTCCGTGTCAAGAAAATCGGCATCAACCAGGCAGGAAAAAAGCATGCGGGTGAAAAAGGACAGGCTGAAGCCTCCCCGATCCCTAGAGGATTTAAATGGCGGCAGCAGTTCCCTTGGGAAGTCTATCTCGGGAAGAAGCTCAACATCCTCCGGCACCTTGCCATGTTTTAAACGGTAGTGGAGTTGCCCCTCCTGTTCACCTCCATCGGGAAGACCTCCGTGGTGTCCGGCAATAACATAGGCTAGCAAAAGCCCCAAAACCCCGTATTTTTCGCTGCTTATTCGAGCACCGAAAGTGGAGTGATCCACCCGAGCTAGGTTCCCCTCAAGTCTTCGCTGGAATGCGTGAGTCGCTTTCCCTGCATCATGCAAAAAACCGGAAATTTCTCCCCACACCCCGGCGCCGAAATCATTAGCAAACGATCGTGCCAAGCCAGCCACCTTTTCAAGATGTCGGGAAAGGGGCTGCCAGTCATCCTTGTTTTTTGACTCTGTCGAATGTGCATAATAGTCCGGCATAGGCATCTCCGTTCTCTCATCCAAGCCGTTTCCTACCACCCTACAACCCTACCTGAGACATCTACCGTCCTACATCCAAAAATCTTCACCATCTCCCCAGTCCCTCGCAAATCTCGACCAGCAGACGCCCGTCACAAAAATATTGAGGTTACACAAGCAGGAGAATTCACGCCTCAGCCATCGAAATTTTAACCTCTATCTGCAACAAAATACGTCACGCCGACGCCGACCTCACCCAACAGACATTCCCGATTCTAAAAACACATGGTCACGAAATATGCCCCCTCGGCGGCATACTCGTATGCCTTCAGGCGGATTGAACGGCGGCGGTGACGACGAGGCGGTTGCGCAGGGCTCGCCGACCGGACGGATGGTTGCCTGTGGCGGGAAGAGAGTCGTTTGTCTCGACGGCAAAGACGCTTTGGATGGTGTTGCTGAGGAAGATGGAGGTTCGGCCACAGAATGCTCCTCTGCGGCCCGGGACGCGTGCAAGCGTAGCGGGTGATTTCTAATGAATGGCCAATGAATCTCTTTATGGAAAATAGCAGAGGACGCACCCTCTTTCAACGGCTTTAATATTAATTTCCCGAGCCGCGAAAGCCAACGCACAAACGCCGGCATCTCCTTGGTGGAGAGCCGGCGCCGTGCCGTGGTGCATGGGTGATGGGCGTGCATCCTTGCCGACCCGAAACGGCAGGCGGCAGCGGAGGCGCTGTTACCGCCCCCGCTGCAGGTTGCAGATGGCAGGATGGTGGAGCATTATTTGGTGAGCAGTTGCAATACCACATCCTTGAAAGGATTGGCGAACAGCAGGATCATGACCACGACGAACACGTAGATGGCCAGCGATTCGATCATGGCAACGCCGATCATCATGGTGGTCAGAATCTTGCCGCTGGCGCCGGGATTGCGGGACACGCCCTCCAGGGCGGTTTTTACTGCCATGGCCTGCCCGATGGCGGGCACCATGGCGCCAATGGCCATGCCGAAACCGGCGACAATCACAACCCAGGTGTAAAAATCCATTGTTCTTCTCCTTGTCTGTCTCTGGATGGGACGGGCTTGAGCCGTCACTGCGTTTTTGTTTCGATGGTCTTGTTCCCGGATCCGGGGCCGGTCTCCGACGTGAAGTCAGTGTGCCTCCTCCAGCGCCCCGGCAATGTAGATCATGGACAACAGCGTGAAAACAAAGGTCTGGATGAAGGCGACAAAGATGCCCATGATCATCATGGGGATCGGCAGCAGCAGCGGCACCAGGGTAAAGAAAATCATGAGAATGATTTCGTGGCCATACATATTGCCAAACAGTCGCAGGGACAACGACAGAGGCCGCGCCAGATGACCGATGATTTCGATGGGCAGCAGCAGAGGCACCAGCCACCAGATGGGTCCGGTGAAATGTTTCAGATAGCGGATGCCGTGTTCGCGAAAGCCGATGATATGGGTCATGGCGAATACGGTGAGGGCCAGGGCGAGGTTGGTGTTGAGGCTGGCGGTGGGAGGCGCGAACCCGGGAATCAGGCCAAGAAGGTTCGACACCAGCAGAAACAGCGCCAGCGTGGCGATCAGGGGAAAATAGACCACCCCTCTGGAGCCCATGGTTTCACGGGCCATGCGCCGCAGTTCGACCAGTATCGCTTCCACCAGGTTCTGCAGACCGGTCGGCACCATGTCGGCCCGTCGCGTGGCCAGCCAGCCGATGGCCGCGAGGAAGGCCATCACCAGCCAGGTGTGGGTGACATGCTGGAAAAATCCGTGATGCGCCAGCATGTCCGTGGACAGACCAAACCGCACTTTTTCGAGCAGCCAGTTGAGAAATATAAAGGGATGTGTCATGGTTTGCGTCCCGCTTTACAGGGTTTGTCCTGCCCGTCAACGCCGTCTGCCGCGAGAAACGACCTGGATGCGCACCAGGGCGCGTCGCAGGGCGGCCTGCAGGTTGTGGTATTCCTTGTCCATCGGGGTCAGCTCCTTGAGCCGCGCCTCGGCGCGACCCAGCGCCGTCCGCGCCCGTGCAAGGTCGATATGGTCCTGCCGCTCGGCAGTCTCCACCAGTACCAGGACCCGGTCGTCGGCCACTTCCACGTAGCCCCAGTTGACCGCCAGATAGGTCACCTCGCGCCCCTTGCGGTAGCTGAATTCGCCGACCTGCAAGGTGGTCAGCATTGGCGTATGGCCCGGCAGCACGCCAAACTGCCCGAGGCTGCCCGGCGCGGTGATCTCGTCCACCTTTTCGCTGAGCACCTGACCGGCCGGCGTCACCACTTCCAATTGCAGTTTCTGCGCCATGGGGACTTTCCTTTTTAAGGTGCCATCCGGGCGGCGTTCTCCAGCACTTCGTCAATGCCGCCGACCATGTAGAAGGCCTGCTCGGGCACGCTGTCGTGCTGCCCTTCGACGATTTCCCTGAACCCCCGGATGGTCTCGCTCAGTTCCACGTACTTGCCCGGCGTACCGGTGAAGATTTCCGCCACATGAAACGGCTGCGACAAAAACCGCTGGATCTTGCGCGCCCGCGATACGACCAGCCTGTCCTCTTCGGACAACTCGTCCATGCCCAGAATAGCGATGATATCCTGCAGGTCCCGGTATCGCTGCAGCACGTACTGCACGTCACGGGCAACCCGGTAGTGGTCTTCGCCGAGCACCTGCGGATCGAGGATGCGGCTGGTGGAATCGAGGGGGTCGACAGCCGGATAAATCCCCAGCTCGGCGATCTGCCGCGACAGCACCGTAGTGGCATCCAGATGCGCGAAGGTGGTGGCCGGCGCGGGGTCGGTCAAGTCGTCGGCCGGCACGTAGATCGCCTGCACCGAGGTGATGGAACCGTGCTTGGTGGTGGTAATGCGTTCCTGCAGCTCCCCCATCTCGGTGGACAGGGTCGGCTGGTAACCGACCGCCGACGGTATGCGCCCCAGCAGCGCCGAAACCTCGGAGCCGGCCTGGGTAAAACGAAAGATGTTGTCGATGAACAGCAGCACGTCCTGGTTTTCCTGGTCGCGGAAGTACTCGGCCACGGTCAGCGCCGACAGCGCCACGCGGGCGCGGGCGCCGGGCGGTTCGTTCATCTGCCCGTAGACCAGCGAGGTCTTGTCCAGCACCCCGGACTCCTTCATCTCGTTCCACAGGTCGTTGCCCTCGCGGGTGCGCTCGCCGACCCCGGCGAAGACCGAAAAACCGCCGTGTTTCTTGGCGATGTTGTGGATCAGCTCCATGATCAGAACCGTCTTGCCGACCCCGGCGCCGCCGAACAGGCCGATCTTGCCGCCGCGGGCGTAGGGCGCCAGCAGGTCGACGACCTTGATGCCGGTCTCGAAGGCTTCGACCTTGGTCGACTGGTCGACGAATTCGGGAGTGGGGCGGTGGATCTCCCAGGTTGTATCGGCCTCCACCGGTCCCTGTTCGTCCACCGGCTCGCCGATGACGTTGAGGATGCGCCCCAACGTGGCACGGCCGACCGGCACGCTGATCTGGCGGCCGGTGTCGAGCACCTGCTGGCCGCGCACCAGCCCGTCGGTAGAGTCCATGGCAATGGCGCGCACGGTGTTTTCCCCGAGGTGCTGGGCGACTTCCGCCACCAGGTTCCATTCTCCGTCGCCAAGACCCGGATTGGTCACCTTCAGGGCATAGTAGATCTCGGGTAGCTGTCCGGGCTCGAATTCGACGTCGATGACCGGACCGATAACCTGGGTGATTCTGCCTGTGTTCATGATATGCCTTCCTTTTTCACCGCCCGTTCGCTCCGCCTACTCGGGCACGCACAGAACGCGGAGGAAAGATCATTTATTTGTGGATTTTTCTGCGCCCTCCGCGGGCTCTGCGGTGAACGCCGCTGTTTCGGTCAGTCCTGCCTAATTACTGTATGGACGCCGCTCCGGAGATAATCTCCACCAGTTCGGTGGTGATCACCGTCTGGCGCACCCGGTTGTACTGCAACGTCAGCCGGTCGATCATCTCGGTTGCATTTTTGCTGGCGCTGTCCATGGCGCTCATGCGCGCGCCGTGCTCGGAAGCCATCGATTCCAGAAACGCCCGGTAGATCTGCACCTCGATATGCTTGGGCAGAATCGAAGCCAGCACCTCGCCGCGCGTCGGCTCGTACAGCGGATGCACCGGAAATCCGGTATCGGCCGGCGCAATGGGCACGGTGGGCGCGATGGGCAGCAGCCGGTCAATGACGACTTCCTGGCGAATGGCACTGAAAAAAGCGTTGTAGATCAGGTACACGGCGTCGCAGGTGCCCGCGCAGTAGTTTTGCACCACTTCCTGGCCGAGCAGCGCGGCAGTGGCGTAGGTGGCCTCGGCGGTGATGTCCTCATACACCTGATCGGCCTGCAGACCGCGGATTTTCAGCTGTTCACGCCCCTTGCGCCCGATCACCACCAGTTCAAAACCGTCGAACCCATCGGGATTGTTTCCAATCAGCTGCTCACAGGCCTTGGCGATATTGAGGTTGAAGCCTCCGCACAAGCCGCGGTCGGAACCGAGCGCCAGCACCATGGCGCGGCCGCGCCGTTCGTGCTGCTGCAGCAGCGGATGCGCCTCCGGGTCCTCATGCAGCGCCAGAAACGCCAGCACCTGCTGCAGCCGCTGCGCGTAGGGCCGCGCCGCCACGATAGCGGCCTGCGCCTTGCGAAACCGTGCCGCCGCCACCATTTTCATGGCCCGGGTGATCTGCTGGGTGCTCTTTACCGAGGCGATGCGCTTTTTGATATCCTTCAGGTTTGCCATTCTTTTGGTCCGTGGTCAGTTGTCAGTCATCCATTGCGGAACATAAGGCCTCGCCCTTGAGCCTTAAACCTTTGGCCTGATGGTCAGGCTGTGAATTGCTCCCCGAATGCCGACAGGGCAGCCTTGATGCGCCCGTCGAGTTCGCCATCGATGGCTTTCTTCTCCGCCAGGTCGGTCAGCAGCGCCCCGTGATGGGTTTCCAGATAGCTGTACAGATGTTCTTCGTAGCGCCGCAGCGCCCCCAGCGGATAGGCGTCGACATAGCCGTTGTTGGCGGCATAGATGATCAGGATCTGCTTTTCCACCGCCAGCGGCTGGTACTGGGGCTGCTTGAGGATCTCCACCAGCCGCGCGCCCCGTGCCAGCTGCTTCTGCGTGGCGGCGTCGAGGTCGGAACCGAACTGGGCGAAGGCCGCCATCTCCCGGTACTGGGCCAGCGACAGCCGCAGGGTGCCGGCCACCTGTTTCATCGCCTTGACCTGGGCGCTGCCGCCGACGCGGGACACCGACAGGCCGACGTTGATGGCCGGGCGCACCCCGGAGTAGAACAGGTCCGCCTCCAGAAAAATCTGCCCGTCGGTAATGGAGATGACGTTGGTCGGGATGTAAGCCGACAGGTCGCCGGCCTGCGTCTCGATGATCGGCAGCGCCGTGAGGCTGCCGCCGCCGAGTCCGTCGTTGAGTTTGGCGGCCCGCTCCAGCAGACGGCTGTGCAGATAAAAAACATCGCCGGGAAAAGCTTCACGGCCGGGCGGACGCCGCAGCAGCAGTGAGAGCTGCCGGTAAGCCACGGCGTGCTTGGACAGGTCGTCATATACGATCAGGGCGTGGCGGCCGCTGTCGCGAAAATATTCGCCCATGGTCACCCCGGCATAGGGGGCGATGAACTGCAGCGGTGCCGGCTCACTGGCCCCGGCGCACACCACAATGGTGTAGTCCATGGCGCCGTGCTGTTTGAGTTTGTCCACCACCTGCGCCACCGTCGACTGTTTCTGACCGATGGCGACATAGATGCAGACCATGTCCTGGCCTTTCTGGTTGATGATGGTGTCGATGGCCAGTGCGGTTTTGCCGGTCTGCCTGTCGCCGATGATCAGCTCACGCTGCCCGCGCCCGATCGGCACCAGCGCGTCAATGGCTTTCAGCCCGGTCTGCAGCGGCTGGTGCACCGATTTGCGCGTGACGATACCCGGCGCCTTGATCTCCACCTGCCGCGCCGTGGCATCCTGCAGCGGCCCGCCGCCATCGATCGGCTGCCCGATACCGTTGACCACCCGCCCGACCAGCGCTTCGCCCACCGGCACTTCGACGATGCGCCCGGTGCGGCGCACGCTGTCGCCTTCCTTGATGTGATGCGTCTCGCCCAGAATCGCCGCCCCGACGTTGTCTTCCTCGAGGTTAAGCACCATGCCGATCACGTCGCCGGGAAATTCCAGCAGCTCGCCGGCCATGGCGCGATCCAGACCGTGGATGCGGGCGATGCCGTCCCCGACGGAGATAATGGTGCCCATTTCGCTCAGTTCGATCCGACTATCGAAGTTCTCGATCTGCTGCTCGATAATGGCGCAGATTTCTTCCGCTCTGATGTCCATGACCTGTTTCACCCTTTATGCTTTCCCGGGAAAGCCTCTTCGTTGAGATATACCGCCATGCGCCGCAGCCCGGCCCGCAGTGTGCCGTCGAGCACCTGCCCGGCGACTTCGATACGCACCCCGCCCAGCAACTGGGCATCCACGTGCGTGTCAAGCTCGGCTTTGCCGCCGAAACGACGTTCCAGCACCGCCTCGATGGCCCGTGCCGTATCCGCCTCCAGCGGCGCGGCACTGTCCACCCGCGCCCGCACGATGCCAAGTCGCGCATCGATCAACTGCCGGCAGACGTCGACCAGCGCGTCGAAACTGTCGAGCCGCTGACGCTGCTGCAACAGCCGCAGCAGACTGCGCAGTTCCGCATCCAGCTGCAGATAGTCGCAAAGGCCCGCCAGCAGACCGGCCTTTTTCGTGCCGTCCAGCGTCGGGCTGCTCAACAGTTTAAGCAGACGCGGCTCGCAGGCAAACGCCCGCTGCAGACGGGTCAGCTGCTGACCAAGCCCCTCCAGATGCTGCCGCCGTGCCGCCAGATTCACCAGGGCCATGGCGTAGCGTTTTGCAATGACGCGGTGTTTCATGACTTGTCCTCCACCTCGCGCAGGCAGGTATCGATCAACCGCGACTGCTCCTGCGGTCCGAGCTGCTGCTTGAGATGCTGCTCCGCCAGTTCCATCGCCAGCCGCACCGCCTCGGCACGTAACTGCCGGCGCGCCGCCTCGATTTCCCGCTCGGCGCTACGCGAGGCCTCGCGGCTTATCTGCTCCGCCATCTGGCGCGCCTGTTCTTCAATACGCGCACTTTGACCGGCGCTCTCCGCGGCCAGCTCGGCACGCAGCTGCGCGATGCTGGTGTCGGCATCGGCCAGCTGCCGCTGGCAGGCTTCGTAGCACTGCTCGGCAGCCTGCTGCATCTGCTGCGCCTGTTCCAGCTCTTCGGTCACGCGCCGCTGCCTCCCCTCAAGGGCCCGCTTCAAGGGACCACGCAGTATCAGGTACAAGGCCCCGGCGGTGATACCGAAATCGAGCAGGCGATAGGCAAAATCCTTCATCTGGCCGCCACCGTGGCCGCCAGCCTCGGTCGCCAGTGCCGTCGCCGCAAACACCAGCGTCACCAGCAGCCCGCAGCCGCCGGCCAACACACCGCACCGTAACCCCTTCACAACGGCCTCCCCAGCAGCCGCGCCGCAGCTGCTTCTCCCAGACGCGCGGCCAGTCGCGGCAGCTGCTCGGATTGCTGTTGCAGCTGCCCGGCCACCTCGTGGCGCACCTGCGCCAGCACCTGCGCCGCCTGCGCATGGGACTGCTGCAGCAGCTGGGACTGCTGCCGCTGAGCCTCGGCCAATACTGCGGTTCGCGCCTGTTGCGCCTCGTTGCGTACCTGCGCCAGCCGGGCGTCATAGGCCTGCTGCTGCCGCTCGGTGTGTTCCTCCAGCTGCCGGCTGCGCTCCAGAGCCTGTTCCTGCCGTGCCTGGCGCTGATCCACAACCGCCTGCAGCGGCCGGTACAGCAGACGCTCCAACAGGACTATCAACACCACGAAGTTGCCCGCCTGCAGCCACAGCGTCCAGTCGATATTGTCCACAGTGCTACCTCACGTGAATACAAAAATCAGTACTGACGGTCCCGGTTTGCGCAGCCAACAGCGACAAGCACAAAACGGTGAACCGCTAAATTGACCAAAAAAAAGGCAGACACGCCGAAAAACCGTGCAACAGTTTTTGGAATGGCCCACCCTGGTCACCAAATCTGAAACTTCCGCAGCCGCCAAAATGCATTATTTCAGCCTCCACGAGCACGGTGAAACTTGCCCGGGTCGCCTGGAAGACAGCGGCTCTTGCCGGCGCGGCCAGCCCTGTCACGATGTGCAAAATCTGCAAGATTCGTGAATCGGCAGGCAGCGCCCTGCTGCCCTATGAAGCCGACTCAGCGACGCGACAGGCACCGCCGCATTTCAGCATATTCCATGCCACTCAGCCATGCTTGACAATCCGGACGGGAAGATCGTACCGGGCGAGAATCGCATCGACTTCCGCCAGCTGTGCCGGGGTATGGGCAGGCATCTCTCCCATGGGGTACTGCATATCGAGTTGACGGTATTTGGTGACGCCGAGGCGATGGTAGGGCAAAACTTCGACGCCCCTCAGATTGGCCTTACCCTGCGCGGCCCGCACCAGCCAGTCCAGTGTACCAGACAAGGCTGCGACGTCGTCGTTCACCCCGGCAATCAGGGGCATGCGCACCACAACATTGGCGCCCATATCCAGCAACATGCCCAGATTGGCAAGAATACGCTCATTGCCGGCGCCTGTAAAGGCCCGATGTCGTTCGGAATCGATGTGCTTGAGGTCGAAAAGGAAAAGATCGGTGCAGCCGGCCAGCTCGCGATACACCTCCGCCGCAGCCTGGCCGCAGGTTTCCATCGCGGTATGCACGCCGTTGCGCCGGCACTCCCGCAAAATAGCGCCGGCAAAGTCGTGCTGCATGGTGGGCTCGCCGCCACCGACGGTCACCCCGCCGCCGGAAGTCATGTAAAAGAAGTGATCCTCCATGACCACCTCGACAACTTCCCCCACCGTCATCTCGCGTCCGGCAACACGCAGTGCCCGGGCCCCGCAGCTCGCAACACAGGCGCCGCAGCCCGTACAGGCGGCCTGCCTGTCGATCCGATGTTGCATCGGACCATTATCGACCGCGACCAGGGTGTGAACGCCCGCGGGGCAGACCTCCACGCAGCGGCCGCAGGATACACACTGTTCAGCCAGGCACATCACCTGGAAACCGGGGGCGAGACTCTCAGGGTTGGAACACCACTTACAGCGCAACGGACACCCCTTGAGAAACACCAGGGTCCTGACACCGGGCCCATCATGCATGGAGTATTTCTGAATATCGAAAACCATGCCTTGCAACTGTCCCTGTTCGCTCATGGTGCAACTCCTGTTGCCGGCGGGTTCCCATCTGATGGAAAACCCTGGTGGAAACCGGATAAAACCTTTCGGTTGTGTGAATCGTGACTGAAAAAACCGCTCATGGCAGGGTACCGCTTGTTCGCATCGTGGCCGCCCCGAATTGAGGGGCGGCCACGATGCGCCGTATCAGACCTTCCAGGCTTTGGGCAGATATTTGAGACGCCCCTGCCCGAATTCGGTAATGGCATAGTTCACCACCAGATTACCGTCCCGGTCCAGTTCGATATCCCGGGTTTCGATCAACCCGCCGGCCCTCATGGAAAGAAGGTGTTCGCCGATGACATTTTCATTGAACTGCCCTTCAGCACCATACTCGGAGCGCAACGCGTTCATCAGTTCTTTGATCGAAGACTCCTTCACTGTCGAGAAAAAGTGAAGAATACGGAATCGCATAGGAAGTACAGCTGCCATGTTAAGCCTCCGCCCGCAGGTTGATCATTTCTTTGGGATTGCCGACAACCAGGATGGCGCCGATGGTGATAACGATCGCGCCAACCACCAGATTGCTGGTAATCGCGACATCGGTCATGAAGTAGGAAAATACCAGACCCCAGATAGCGTAGGTGATATTCAGAGCCATGCAGCGACTGCAGCCGCACATGCTGAAAGCCTTGTACCAGAGCAGATAGGAAAAGCCGCCGGCCATGCCGGCCAGAGCGATGACCCAGATAACATTGGGCGTGATCAGGGCCTGCCCGAAAATGGCCAGTCCGGCGACCAGGGGCAATACCGCCAGTACGGAAACGACACAGGAGGTCGCTTCACGGATATTGATGGCCACGGCGGGATCAACCATATCCATGCCAAAGGTAGCCAGTACGCCTTCCGTACCCCAGCCGAAAGCGGCCAGCAGGGAACAGCCGATGCCGAGATAGAAGTTGGGCATGGTGCCGCCCTCGGGCGGAACATAGCCGAGGATAACCGCGCCGGCGACGCAGGTGAGAATGCCGAACCACACGCGGGGGCTGATCTTTTCCTTGAGAATCAGCCGCGCCATAATCGCGCCGACAACCGGATAGCCGGCTGATATGCCCATGGCGTAGGCGGCCCCGGCGAAGTTGATGCCGAGCAGATAGGCGCCCATGCCGATAGGCCCGCCAAGCAGGGCGGCCACACAGACAATGAAGCCGGGAAAGGTCTTGAGAGAGCGGCCGATGTCTTTCCAGCGCCCGGTGAACAGGTTGTAGAGAGCCAGCCACAGTCCGGCAAAGCCGTCATGCAGAGCCGACCCGGCCAGCGGGGCCGCATACATGGTGGCCCCGGCGGTAAAAGGGGCCATGGCCAGCGCAATGCCGAGAACAACCCCGTCCAGCCCCCACAACATGCCGGAGCCCAGGGCCGTTGCCAGGCCGCGTTTGACAAACCCCAATTCCTTTCGTTCGAAAACCTGCCTTGCCGAAACGCGGGTTCCGGCCATACTTGCTGTTTGCACCCCGTTAGCCATAATGCCGTCTCCAATAAAATGGTTGTTTTGTCCTGCCCCCGATGTGACCCCTGCCACAGGCAAAGGGCATTGCAATCATTTGTGCGACCGTGCAGCTTTTCAAACCATCAACCGTCGGACAACGGATCCGGAACACCCCGACGGACCGACCCTTGTGCCGAAGCCGGCGACGGCGCAACGCTTTGAAAAGACCGTCGCACCCGGATGGGTGAAACGTTCATATGAACACCTGAATCGTATGGCATGTTCGTTTATGTTGTCAAGTGTTATTTCGGACACAACCCAAGCATCTTAGAACACGCTTCCACACTTCCCAGCTGAAGGATTGGCATCCTGCCGGGAGCCCGGCACGGCGCTCAATATATTTTTGTAAAGCCCTGTTTTTGAAAGCCTTAAATAAAACAAACCAGACAACCCGACAGCTGAAAACGGACATCTTCGACGCGCCCAACCCTTTTAAGACGGTGTACACTTTCATACCAAATCGCTCATATTTTATCAGAAAAACTACCATCGCATCTCACATCCCCGATATTTTGCGGGCAATAATCACCCCTGAAACTCCAGATCAGTTGCAATCCGGGAGTTGAAAAAGAAAAACACCGTTGAAAGTCTCCGGGAGAGAAAACTTTCATTGCTCTGAAGCGGTTGGAAATGTTATAAAAGAACAAAAACAGAAAGGATCGAACAAATACGCGATGCTCGAAGAGAATGGTAAAATCACGAGATCCGAGAGTGCTTCCGGCAGCAACGACCAACTGCTTCCGGCCGAACGGCACATGCGCATCCGCAACCTGCTGCGCGAACGACTGACCATCCGGGTCACCGAATTGAGCGACATGATGGGCGTTTCAGAGATGACCATCCGTCGCGACCTCGAAACCCTTGAGCGGCAGGGCCTTCTCGAACGGACCTACGGTGGCGCAGTTTACCGGCAGGAGCGCATGACCCACGAAGAGCCCTACGAGACCCGGCTCAAGGAACTGCCCGACATCAAGGACCAGATCGGTCGCAAGGCCGCCTCCCTGATCGAACCCCATGACACGCTGCTGCTGCACTCGGGCACCACCGCACTCTACGTCCTGCGCCACCTCGACCCGGAAATCCCGGTGCGTGTCTACACCAACAATGTCGGCGCCATCCAGGAGGTCAAGGGCAAACGGGCCGAACTGATCCTGCTGGGCGGTGAGTATCGTCCCGAGACACACTCCATGGAAGGTCCGCTGACCATGGAAACGCTACAGGAACTGCACCCCAAAAAGACCTTTCTGATCCCCGACGGCATCAGCTTTCGGGACGGCATCACCACACCGTCCTTCACCGAAGCCGCACTGGAACGAGCCATGATCCAGCAGACACGGGGACAGGTCATCGTGCTCGCGACACACAATTCTTTCGGCAGGGTGGCGGACCTTGTCGTCGCCCCCATCGACAAAGTCGATCTGCTGATTGTCGATCACAAGCTGCCCGAGGAATACCTGCGAGACCTCAAGGCCCTCGGCATTCGCGTCCTGGTGGCGGATTAAATGCCCGGCGGGGGTCCTCTGATGCAAAGAAAACGGCACCAGGTTTCCACGGTGCCGGATTTTTCCTACCCGACCCAGCTTTCCTGCAGGCTGATGGCCGAACAGGCCGCGCGGGTAGCCAGGGACTGCTACGATATCGGCGAACTCCAGGACATCGTGCAGCTGTACGGGGGCTATACCAACCTGAGTTTCAAGGTCATCACCCGCACTGCCGGCGGTTTTCAAAAATACTTCTTGCGCATTTACCGACAGGGAACCCCCATCGAGCATATCTGCTTCGAACATTCCCTGGTGGAGCATATCGTCGACCGCGGCGGCCACATGGTGGCTGCCCTGATCCGCACCAGAGACGGCGCCAATTTCGTCCGGCGCCCGATTCCCAATCCCAACAGCAGCGGAGAGCTTTTGTACGCGATGTTCGCGTTTATCGGCGGCGAGGACAAATATTCCTGGACCTGCAACCACCTGAGCAGGGAAGAATACATCTACTCGGGCCGCATGCTCGCCGAGTTGCATCGATGTGCCGCCGGCTTCGATCCGGGGGAGCTGACATCGATGCACCGACCCATCAGCGAACGCCTCGTCACCCTGCCGGTCGAGTTTGCACACTGTGCCGAACAGACGCGGCAGAGTTGCTTCGACCGCTACTTCCTTAAAAACCTCGAAGACATGGCAGCGGTCGCGGAAAAAATCCACAACCGTCTGGTTGCGGCTTCAAACCTGCCGATCATGGGTATTCATGGTGATTTTCACCCGGGGAACCAGAAATACAATCTCAACCGGGTGATCGGCGTGTTCGATTTCGACCGCGCCTGTTACGATTTTCGCCTGTTCGATGTGGCACTGGCGGTTATCTATTTCTGCTGCTGCTGGGAAAAAAAGATGGATGGCAACCTGTGGCTGCGCAAGGCGGATCTGTTCCTGCGGGCTTATCAGAAACGCGCCGCGCAGTGGCCCGCGCCAGGGCCACTAAACCGCGAAGAGATCGAAACATTCTCCCCCCTGCTGACCGCCGCCGCCCTGAGCCTGATCCGCTGGGCCACCGTTGAAGCCTACTACCTTGAGCGGGAGAACTGTCCGGACCAGGAATATCTGTTTTACCTGAAGCACAATGTCCGACTGGTACGCTGGCTCGAGCATAACCGCGGCCGCGTCGAGAACATGCTGCGCAAGGCCCTGGCCTGACCCTCCCTGCCCGCCTCCTGCCGACGGCACACCCCGGCAAACCCCATCCATCAAACCATGCCTCAACGGCAATCCCTGTCTCGTACACATTTCGCAAAAAGGCTCCCCGCAAGCCGATCGGCCCGAGCGGGGAGCCCGTAAGAGAATTGCCCTGCGGCCATGACAGCCGCGTCAGGGTCAGAAAGTGAAGGTTACATAGGCTTCAACCACCATCATGGCCTGATCGTCGCCCCAGTACTGCTCCGCGGCTTCGCCGGGGAACGCGCAGCCAAACACGCCACTGAGCCAGACGTTGTCGTTGAGGGCATAATCGGCGTACAGATTGATTTCGTCGGCATACTCGTCGCTGGTCACCGGCGTGCCGAAAATGTTGTTTTTGTCGAGCTTGAAGTTGTAGTAGATGGCGCCGACGGAGAGCTTATCGGTCGGAACCAGGTTCAGATGCACCATCTGGATCTGCTGGTTGCTGTTGAACAGATGATATTCGCCAACCACCTCGCCCATGAAATGGGTGCCCCAGCCGCGCAGAAAACCGTAAAACAGCGGATCGAAGGATTCGTAATCGGAGGTATCGGCATCGTCGCCGGAGAAAAACGCGTACCGATAGCTCAAGGTCGGCGTCCAGGGCAGGTTGCCGAAGGTCCAGCCCGCCTCGACATAGTAACCGTAAGCATCGACGTCGGCCCGGTCACCGCCGGACTGGTCGGCGTATTCGCCGGACAGGAAGAGCTCTTCGAGGCCCCAGGCGGTCAACGGATTCCCCTGAAAACGCACGCTCCAGACATCCATGCCATCGCGGTTGGCATAGAAGTTCTCGGTCACGCCGTCTTCATAGAAGGCATTGGCGTCGGTGATGGTCATCCAGGAAGCACCGAGGGTGCCGAAACCTTCCTTGATGTACTCGACATTCACCCCGTACAGTTCGGTATCGGCATAATCCTTGTCGGCCTTCAGATAGAAGAAATCGGCCCGCACCGGTTCGGTGTTGACTTTGAGGATGGCGGTCTCGCGGAAGGATTTGTGGGGCGCGATCCAGTAACAGCCTTTGGCGCCGTCGAATTCGCCGTCGGCGATCAGAAAACCGTCGCCGACGGAAAACACCTGTTCACCGAAACTGATGTCGATGACGTTTTCAGGCAGGCCGGGGATCAGGTTGCCGGATTTCCAACCGGCATAGAACAATTCGGATTCCCAGTCGCCGGGGTTTTCGCTGCCGCCGAAGGTCTGTGAGAAACCGGCGGGATCGATACCGCCGAAGGTCTGGGTGCCGACATAGGAAAACTCGCCGTAAAAGGTACCGAATTTTCCGGTGTCGTAGGACATGTTGAGGCTGGGCATGATATAGACTTCAAACCAGCTGTTATCCTTGTCGCCGTTCTTGACGCCGCCAGCCCCGAAATTGGAATTGTTGGTGTGAAAGGTGCCCATGGCGGCACTCAAGCCGGCGCCGGCATGAAAGCCATTGTAATCGATTGCGTAGATTTCCGCACCGGCCGGCGCCGCGCCGAATCCGACGCCCGCGGCCAGCAGTCCGAGCAGCAGACTTTTAATCCACCTTGCTTTGCTCATTGCCTTGTTCCTCCATCGAGTATTTTCTCGCCCAGTGCGCCGGCGCGCCACAATCCGCCAGCGACTGCCAAGTTCAAATGCGAGTTAACCTGCCGATCGTGCAACACCATCAAGACACGCAAACGCCATTCCTTCCTGATGCATTGCGGCATAACACCATAAATTACATTTGAAAAACCGTGCCACCCAGAGACTCAACGCTGTAAAGTTCAAATTTTCATCACTATCTTCCGTGACAGGTTTTTCGGCAACCCTCCGGCGGGCCATATGCCGGCCCGCCGGGAATCTTCTTACCTGGTCGCCATCCGGAAACTCCGGATGGCGGCCCGTCTAAAACCCCTGCAGCGTGGTGCGGCTGATGATTTCGTCCTGCACTTCCTTGCAGAGTTCCACGAAGAAGGCACTGTATCCCGCTACGCGGATCATCAGGTCGCGATATTCTTCCGGGTTCTGCTGAGCCTGCTTCAGGGTTTCGTTGTCGACATAGCTGAACTGCATCTGGCCGTTGCCCAGAATGGAGGCGGTGCGCAGCAAAGTGATCAGGCCGGCCTCGCCTTCGGGGGTCTCCAGGACGCCTTCCATCAGCTTGAAGTTGTGCACCATGCCGATATTCATCGATTCCACATTCATCTTGCTGACCGACTTGATGATGGCGGTGGGGCCTTTTTTGTCGGCGCCCTGCACCGGGCTGATGCCGTCGGACAGCGGCGTGAAGGCCAGGCGGCCGTCGGCGGTGGCACCGGTGATTTCGCCGATGGGGGTGTTGTTGGAAATCGACAGGGTCCCGTGGCTCATGGTGGAATACAGCATCTTGAACTGACGGCAGGCCTTCTCGGTGTATTCGACCAGGTCGGCAGCGATCCTGTCAGCGTAGTCGTCATCGTTGCCGTACTTGGGTGCGCTCAGGCAATCCTGGCGCATCTGCTCGTAGCCTTCCCAGTTGGCGTCAAGGGCCTTCTGGAAATCGGACAGGGTGTATTTCCTGTCGTCGAAGACAAGCTTCTTGATGGCGGCCATGGAGTCGGTATAGGTGGCCAGACCGGAAAAAATCAGGCCGGGACCATGGTTGAGGACAGCGCCGCCGGCGGTCACATCCTTGCCGGTCTCCATGCAGCCTTCGACAAACAGGGACATCAGAGGCTTGGGCGCCACGTCCCGGTGCACGCGCTGGCTGATGACGGTACCGATAGCCGACAGCTTGCAGATATATTCGATCTGCTTCTTGACGGCAGCGTCAAACTGCTCGTAGGTGGCGAACTGATCCAGATCGCCGGTATCGAGGCCCTGCCTGGTGCCGTGCCACTTCATCACGCCGCGATTCAGAACAAACTCGATGGCGACCGGCCACTGGGTATAGCCGGTGGAGGTCCACTGATAGATACGGCCCGATTTCTGTGGCTCGACGCAGCCCATCAGGCAGTAATCGCGGGCGTCTTCGAAATCGTAGCCCTTGCGCAGCATCATCTTGATATGGGCATCGTCGAAATGGCAGGCGGGGAAGCCCAGACCCGCCTTGACCACTTCCACGATCTTCTGCAGATACTTGTGCGGCGACTGGTTGTGGATGCGGCAGGCCAGAGACGGCTGATACACGCCGAGCTTGCGCACCACGTCCATCACCAGATAGGTCAAATCGTTGGTAGCGTCGCCGCCTTCGCGTTTCTGGCCGCCGACGCACAGATTGATGAAAGGCTGGTAGCCGGCGAAATACTTGGCGGCCAGTTCGCTGGTCAGCCACATCATTTCGGCGCACTTGATAATGAAGCAGCTCAGCAGTTCAAAGGCCTCGGTTTCTTCGAGTTTACCGGCTTTGACATCCGCTTCGTAGCAGGGATAGACGTACTGGTCGAGACGGCCAAGAGACAGACCGGTCTGGTTTTCCTCGATGACAAACAGCGACTCGATGGTCCAGATCGACTGCAGGGCTTCCTGGAAGGTCCGCGGGGGATTGGCCGGCACGCGGGCGTTGACCTCGGCAATCTTTTCGAGTTCGGCCTTGCGCCCGGGATTCTGCTCCTTGCCCGCAAGTTCTCTGGCGTAGGCGGAGAGACGACTGGCGTAGGTGATGATACCATCGCAGGTATGAATGGCGGCTTTGTAGAAATAAATCCTGTCGATGTCTTCCGGCACGTCCATGGACAGCGTCGCCAGGTTGGCTTCGGCCTCGGCCTTGATGCCGCTTACTCCCTTGGTGAACAGGATCACGTCGAAACCGGGGCAGGTGTCGCCGCCGCCGTTTACCTGATGGTAGGACAGATCGCTGACGAACGCCTCGGCGGCAAATTCCCACAGTCCCGCTTCGCGATACTGGGTTTCACAGACTTCATCGAGGGACTTGCCTTCCCAGAAAGGGAAGATCTGCTCACGCATGATTTTTTTGTCTTCATCGCTGATCTCGAAAGGATCCTGCGAACGGGTACCGATGCTGTCGAGTTCGTCGCGCACCCATTTCCAGGCGATATCCGGGGAAAAGGCACCGGCACGAGGTTTGCCGCAGGGATGCCCGACGATCAGCTCGTCGTCCTGGATCAGCAGCGGCGCATCCTCGCAGGCCTTCTTGAACGCCAGGGCGCGACGCAGAATGTTCGGCAGGCCCGGGTTCTGTCGGGTGATTTCCGTAAAAGCCAGGGCGCGACCGACGGCAATGCTGGGTTTTACTTGCAGGTAGGCATCCTTGAGACGCTGAATCCGTTCGGGAAGTTCGTACTTTTTACGGGTGGCGCCTTCAGCCATTCCCCCACAACAGGTTCCTGCCATGATCAACCTCCGTTATTTTGGGTGTAAAAGGTTAGCAACCGTGGTTAGACACTCTCAACCAGAAGCCCATCCTCTCCGGCCGGCGGGGCCAGGCGCTCAAAAGAATGAACTGTTGTGTTCGAAATCAATGTAAATGATGTTCGTTTTTGTTGTCAAGAGTAAAAACCTAACCACAACAAAACATTTTTTGCAAAGAACCTTTCACGCACCGCTCTTCTCCATAAACCACCAAAACCCACGACTGCCACGTTTTTTCAATACCTTAAACCGCAACCACAATTTTGATCACCCGCCGGGCGCAAGATTATTCGCGCCCTCCGACGGACAATACACCTCACAACTTATCGGACAAACCTTAACAAAACAGCAAGCGACAGCAGCCCGAAGACGCCAACGACACCGTTTCAGCGGCCTGAAAAGTCGTATACATTCAGACGCCTCCACGCCACATGCCCGCCCGATGGCCAGAGCAAACACATTCAACAGCATTGCGGGCTCCAAAATGTTTGACTGCTCTCAAAATAACGTTCATTTCCTATTGAGCCCAGGCCTTGTTTGCGGCAGAATGAACACAGCAATTCCTTGCCATGCAAGCACGCCGTTCGCGACCGGAGGTTCCATGAAAAACGACACCGCCGCCGACAGGGCAAAATCCTTTGCCGATTCAGGCTTCGGCCATTTGAAAACCGCATCCTATGATGCCGCGCTTGACGCTTTTGCGGAGGCCGCCAGGCTCTGTGAGCAAGCTGGCGACAAGGCCGGCGAGGCGACGCAGCGCATGATCATGGCCGACATCTGTTTTGCCACAGGCCGCCAGGGCCAGGCACTGGATATTTATCGGGAGGTTCTTGCCATTCTGAGGCCCGACGCTGACAAGGCACGTATTGCCGCCGTGCAGAACAATATCGGGCTGCTTTTGAGCCGCCTGCAGCGACACGCGGAAGCCATGGCAGCGTTCGGTGAGGCCAGGGCTGGATTCCAGGCATGCGGGCAGACGCAGAGAGCAGCCGAACAGCTGGGAAACATGGGGTCGCTGTGCCGCGACCGCCAGGCCTACGAAGACGCCCTGAATTATTACCAGCAGGCATTGGAGATGTTCGAAGAGATGGCCCTGGCGGAAAAAATCGCGGATCAGCACGCCAATATCGGCTATATCCACGCCATGCGCGGCGACAAGGACGCCGGTTTGTTACACTTTGAACAGGCTCTCACGCTATATCGGCAGTCGGGAAATCAGGACAAGGCTCTGGAAACACAAAAAAACATCGACACGCTCAACAACTGAGGGCACAGACCATCATGCAGGGATTACAACTGGCGCGGGAATTTTTCCTGGCCCACGGCCAACCGATGCTCGAAAGCCGCTTCGGCGATCTGTGGCCAAGGATCGCCGTCGGCCTCGTCGGACCAGGCTCGGAGTGTTACGGCTTCGATGACGCCATCTCCCGCGATCACGACTGGGGACCGGGCTTCTGCCTGTGGTTGACTGGAGAGGATTACGCGACCTGGGGCGCGCAGCTGCAGGCTGGCTACCGCAGCCTGCCACCAACTTATGCCGGGTACGGTCCGCGCCGCAGCAGCCCCGGCGAGGAACATCGCGTGGGGGTCATGAGCATCGAGAATTTTTATGGTCGCTATACGGGCCTCGACCATCCGCCAACAGCATTGCGGGAATGGCTGCGGCTGCCGGAGCAGAATCTGAGCGTCTGTACCAACGGCGCAGTGTTCCATGATCCCGCGGGCGTTTTTTCGGCATGGCGCCAGGCGCTGCTCGCCTACTACCCGGAAGATATCCGTCGCCAAAAAATTGCCTCGCGCTGCATGACCCTGGCGCAGAGCGGCCAGTACAATCTGGCGCGCAGCATGCGGCGCGGCGATCCTTTTGCCAGCCGCTATGCCGAAATGCAGTTCTGCCACGACCTGATGTCCATGGCATTTCTGCTCAACCGATGCTACCCGCCATTTTACAAGTGGCTGCACCGGGCCACGGCCCGACTGCCGATTCTCGGCGCGGTGATTCACGAAAAAATCACCTGCCTGGTCACCAGCACCGAGGATGCGGAAAAGCTTTCCATCATCGAGGAGCTTTGCCAATTCATCATTGACGAATTGCGCAGGCAGGGGCTGAGCGACGCCCGCGGCAACTTTCTGCTCGACCACGCGTTCCCCGTGCAGGCCGGTATTGCCGACCCCGTATTGAGAAAAAACTTCTCTATTTCACCCTGAAAACCAGGAAAGGTGCTGTTTATGAGCCATCGTGCAACAATCACCGACCAGATTCTGGAATGTGAACTGGCCATGTTCCTCGCCGTTCCGACCGACCAGCCCTATCGCTGCCAGCAGGACCCCGAGAGCTTCAAACTGCACCGGCGGGCCCAGTTTGCGGCCTGGTCGCTCGCAACCCTCCAGAGCTACCTGGCCGACCTGCAGCAGGCCCGCAAAAACAGCCGCAATCTTCTGGCCATCAAATATTCCCGCATGGAGAATCTCATCCCCTGCGACAATGCCAGCCCGGTTATCGACACCATCATCGCCATGGCACTGGACGGGCAAAAACGCTTCATTGCGGCGTATCCCTTCCTGATGCGGGGCGGGCGGCCGCTGGACAAGGCTCAGGACAGCCCCGGCGTGACCTCTTTTGAAACCTACCTGCGAGGCGAGCTGGAAACCTATTCAGAGAGCACCCTGGCGTTGCTGCTTCAGGACCTGCAGGAGCTGGAGCGGGCCGGATCGAGCCTGTCCGAAGCCACCTATCGCCACCTGGCGGCAGAGTGGGGATTCGATTCGCTGCAAGCGCTTGAGAAGACCCTGGAGGAAAAAAACAAAACTTCCGACAGATAAGAAACGCCGGCGCCGAAGCGACAGACCTTTCCTTACAACCGTTGTCCGCGGTCAGGGGCGGCTCTCAGCGCACGTTTCCCCCGGCTGACCCTGCAATGCCGCCCTGGATCTGGTACGCTTCGAGAAGACGCACTGAAAGTGACGCTATTCCAGAACCGGAGGTCGAACATGGGGAACAGACACGAACTGGAAAATAAGCTCAAAGGCGAATCGCTGGTGCGCAAAGGGCTGATGAAATCCCATGCGCATATCAAGCCGATCCGGCTCATTCCCGATCTGCACGTGATCAAGATCGGCGGACATGGCACCATGGATTACGGTCGTGAAGTGGTGATCCCCCTGGTACAGGAACTCGGCGAACTGTCCAGGGACCACAAACTGCTGGTCGTCACCGGCGGTGGCGTACGGGTCCGGCATATCCTCGACATCGGCATCGACCTCGGCATGCCCACCGGTGTGCTGGCGGAACTGGCCGGCAAAATCAGCGAGCAGAACGCCGAAATCATGGCATTGCTGCTATCGCCCTATGGAGGCACCCGTATCAAGAGCGACGATCTGCTCGACCTACCGATGATGCTGAAGCTCGGTTTTCTGCCCGTCACCCACGGTACGCCCCCCTACGGCCTGTTCGAGCATCCGCCCGGAACCGGGCTGATCCCCCCGCACCGCACCGACACCGGGGCGTTTTTGATGGCCGAGGTGCTCGGCGCCCAGAGCTGCATTCTGGTCAAAAACGTCGACGGCCTGTTCACCGAAAATCCCTTTGTCAATCCCGAGGCGAAACTGATCCCCGAAATAACCGCGGAGGAACTGCTGGCCATGGACATGGAGGACATGGTTCTGGAGCGCAAACTGCTGTACCTGCTGAAAGACGCCGCCAACCTCAAGGAAGTTCGCATCGTCAACGGCCATAAACGCGGAACCATCATCCGGGCGATGCGCGGCGAGCCGATCGGGACCGTAATTCGCGCCTGAAACCTGCTCTCGAACCGGCATTTAGTGATATACTATACATGCAACTGTATCTACCGCTATCCAGAGCGGTACAACGAGAGGAGGACACCATGGCAGGCAAGATTTTTTACCGTGAGCGGGAAAAAATTGTGGACGGCGCCAAAACTCCGCGCTACATCGTCGGTGCCGTGTCGGACGTGAACCTCAAGGTTTACAGCAAGCACATGCGCATGTGCGAGCTGAAACAGATTGCCGAAGAGCTCGGGGCGGAGCTTATCGCCCTGAAACGCGGCCCGAAGCACTAGGTTAGTATCCATCCGGAAACTCCGGATGGATACAGCGTAGTTTTCATATGGGGAACGAGCAATTTTTCGTTGTGGCAAGGAAATCAAGGGGTTGCGCGGAGGCGTACATCGGTACGCCGCACAAGCAAGCCTGCGGATTGACGCCGCCACGGCGGAAAAGGGCCGTTTCCGGAGGAAAACTAGACTAGAGGCTGTGTAAACAGGCAAGGCAACGCTGCGGCCCGCCACAATTGTGGCGGGCCGCTTTTTTATTGCCGCCCGATGGCCGCCAGAAAGCACTTCGTCACACGGGCCAACCTGTCATCGAGGCGACCGAAGGCTTCCCCGGCGATGGCGTCGGGCACCCCGCCGTAAAAGGCCTCGGCCACCGCCCCGGTGATGCAGGCAATGGTGTCGCTGTCGCCGCCAATGGAAACCGCATTGCGGATGGCATCTTCGAAGTCGTCGGCCTCGAAAAAGGCCTGCAGAGCCTGGGGCACCGACCCTTGGCAGGTTACGTCGAAGCGATACCAGGGCCGGATGTCTGCGAGGGTCCAGTTGAAATCGTAACCAAAGCGGGCAGCGACAAAGTCCCGGATGGCGGATTTGCACTCACCGCTGCGGGCCAGGAAAATGGCCGACGCCACCGCCTGGGCCCCCTTGATGCCTTCGGGATGGTTGTGGGTCACGGCGGCGCTGCGGCGCGCTTCGTCAAGAA
>Ga0265295_1001999_pt1 | contig 33882 bp, 28 predicted proteins | sample Munlansysbiofilm_FD_192503 | JGI IMG/M metagenome (GOLD analysis project Ga0265295, IMG submission 192503) | Leachate microbial communities from a municipal landfill in Southern Ontario, Canada - Methane capture system biofilm | ecosystem: Engineered > Solid waste > Landfill > Unclassified ... | reverse complement strand
GGGAACGGGAGCGGGAACGGGAACGGGAGCGGGAACGGGAGCGGGGAGCACGCTGAAGCGTGTACTACATACGGGGGACGGGAGCGGGAGCGTGTACTACATACGTGGGACGCTTGGAAACGGCGGATTTGACATATATCGTCGTTTTCAGGTGTTTTTTTTGTCTAAGGCATTATATTTTCTAATTGCTTTGTTTTTTTGGGCACAGGAGTTTTTATGACCGTAGAACCATATACGATACTCTACAAGGAACAGCTTTCTGCGCAGGTTTATCTTATGCGCGTGAAGGCTCCGCATATAGCGCAAGAACGGCAGCCGGGGCAGTTCATCCTGCTTTCCATAGACCAAGACTATGGCGAGCGCATCCCTTTGACAATTGCCGATGCCGACCTTGACGAGGGCAGCATCACGATCATTTTTCAGACTGTGGGCTATACCACCAAGCGGCTTGCCACTCTGGAGCAGGGCGATGAGCTGGCAGTGCTGCTCGGTCCGCTGGGGCAGCCCACCAAGATAGAGAAGCTGGGCAGGGTGGTCTGCGTGGGCGGCGGTGTGGGGATCGCGCCCCTGCATCCCATCGCCAAGAGCCTGAAGGCCGCCGGCAACCAGGTTGCATGCATCCTGGGAGCGCGCAATAAAGAGCTGCTCTTCATGGAAGACCGTTTTGCCGCTTTTGCCGACGAGCTGATTATCTGCACCGATGACGGCAGCGCCGGGCGCAAAGCCCTGGTGACCGCCCCATTGAAGGAGCTTTGCCAGGCCGCCGAGAAGCCGCAGCTGGTGGTGGCCATAGGGCCGCCAGTGATGATGAAATTCTGCGTGGAGACGGTGCGCCCCTACGATGTGCCGGTGGTGGTCTCCTTGAACACCATTATGGTTGATGGCACCGGCATGTGCGGCGGCTGCCGGGTGAGCGTGGGCGGCGAAACCAAGTTTGTCTGCGTGGACGGGCCGGAGTTTGACGGCTTGAAGGTTGATTTCGACGGCCTCATACAACGTCTGCAGGCCTATAGGCCGCAGGAGCGCCGGCAAGAGGAGCAACACGCTTGCCGCATGCAGCAACAAGCCGCCGAGCTGGAGAAAAAGAATGTCTGAGAATAATACCGCGGCCTTGCAGGAACTCGCCAGGCCGCAATACGAAGAACTGAAAAAACTTGATTTTCAACTGAAGCCGGCGCAGCGCGCTAAAATCCCCTTGCAGGAGATGCCGGTGCAGGACGCCGAGTTGCGGCGCAAGAACACCAGCGAGGTGGCCCTGGGCTATACGCCTATGCAAGCCGTGGTGGAGGCTAATCGCTGCCTGCAATGCAAAAATCAGCCCTGCGTAGAGGGCTGCCCGGTGCGCCTGCCTATACGCGACTTTATCAAAAGCATCGCCGTGGGCGACTTTGCCGAGGCCATACGCCTTATCAAGGTGGACAGCCTGCTGCCGGCGGTCTGCGGCAGGGTCTGCCCGCAGGAGACGCAGTGCCAGGTGAAGTGCACCCTGGCCAAGGTGCTCAAAGACCCGGAACAGGCGGTCTCCATCGGAAGGCTGGAGCGTTTTGTGGCTGACTGGGAACGCAACCAGGGCAAGACCGAACTGCCCCAGTGCGCGCCCGATAGCGGCAAAAAAGTGGCGGTGATCGGCAGCGGGCCAGCCGGCATCACAGTGGCGGCGGACTGCCGACGGGCTGGACACGCAGTGACGGTCTTCGAGGCCTTTCACAAGTTCGGCGGCGTTATGATGTACGGCATCCCGGAGTTCCGACTGCCCAAGGCGATTGTCGAGGCCGAGGTGGAGCTGCTCAGGCGCATGGGCGTGCAGATGCTGCCTAATTTTCTTATCGGACGCAGCCGCAAGCTGCAAGACCTGCTGGATAAGGACGGCTATGACGCCGTGTTTATCGGCATAGGCGCCGGCCTGCCTAACTTCATGGGCATCGAGGGCGAGAACCTGATCGGGGTCTCATCGGCCAACGAGTATCTTACCAGGGCCAATCTGATGCGTGCCTATGAACGCGGCAAGGCGGCCACACCTATAGCGGAGGCGAAGCGTGTGGCGGTGCTAGGCGGCGGTAATGTGGCTATGGACGCCGCCAGGACGGCGCTGCGCCTGGGAGCCGAAGAGGTCTACCTGATTTATCGACGCAGCGAGAAGGAAATGCCGGCACGGGTTGAAGAGATACATCATGCCCGCGAAGAAGGCGTGCAGTTTCATCTTCTGCGTAATGCCAAGCGCGTGCTGGGCAACGAGGAGGGGCGGGTGACAGCACTGGAATGCCTGTGCTACGAGCTGGGCGAGCCTGACGCCTCCGGACGACGTTCGCCAGTGGCCGTGCCCGGCAGCGAATATGTCTTGCCGCTTGATGCGGTTATCGTGGCCATCGGCAACAGCTCAAACCCGCTGATACGTCAGACCACAGAAGGGCTGGAATTCAACAAGTGGGGCAACCTGGTCTGCGACGAGGACGGACGTACCTCATTGCCCAGGGTTTTTGCCGGCGGTGACATAGTGCTTGGAGCGGCTACCGTCATCCTGGCCATGGGACAGGGGCGCAAGGCTGCTGCTGCCATAAATAAGATGTTGGCGGAGGGAGGAGACTAATTTACACGAAGCTGCACGAAGGCACACGAAGGTACACGAAGGGTAAAGACGGAGGAAACAATGTTCTGGTATATCAAATATCCTTTGATCATTATTTTGACTCTGGCTTTTTTGGGGCTTGCCGGGTTGGTCTGGCGTTCTTGCATTAAGGATGTCTCCAGGCCAGCTGAGCCACCTGTTGTGGGGCACTCAGAAGTCGGCCATGTTGCATCTGTGCCGGCTGCAGCTGAGCCTTCTGAGAGCTTGCCAGCCTCTCCGCCTTTGCCCGCGCAGCAGTATCAGCGCGAGTACTTGCGCATTGAGAAGTTGCTAGACAGTGCCGAGCAGCAGTTGCAGTTTGGCAGGCTTGAGGCTGCCCGCGCATTGGCGCATAACGCATTGAAGCTGCCTGGCCTGGTGGAGTATGACCGTTACTGGTTTCGCGCTGCCGACATCATCAACGAGGCGAACCGTCGTATTATGAACGAGGGTGCCCCCAGCTCTGAAAAGAGGCGCTACAATGTGCGTCCTGGCGACAATCTCAGCAAGATAGCTGCCGCGCTTTACACCAGTGTTTCAGCCTTGAAACGCCTGAATGGCCTCAAGGGTGAGAATCCACTGATTCAGCCCGGCCAGGTGCTTTCCTACATACAGGGAGCCTGGAGCATCAAAGTTTCCAAGCATGAGTACGTGCTCAGCTTGTACAATAACGGCGAACTTTACCGTTACTATCGCATCGGCATAGGCAAAGAGGACCGCACACCGGCGGGCATCTTTTTGATCAACAGCCGCATCCGTCATCCGGCCTGGACCCCGCCGGGCAAAAATATACCCTATGGTGCGCCTGAAAATGTGCTCGGCACGCATTGGTTGGGGCTGGTTCCAGTGGAGGGTACTGACCCGACTCTGCGCGGCTACGGCATTCACGGCACCTGGGAGCCGGACAGCATAGGCACTGCCTCAAGCTCGGGCTGTGTCAGGCTCAGAAACGAGGACATCGAGGAGCTCTTTGACTTTGTCCCCGAGCCTGGCGGCGTGGCGCCGCCGCTGCGGGTAGAAATCATAGAATAAAAAACAAAGACCACTTGCTGTGCCTTAGTGCGCTTTCGTGCGCCTTCGTGCGCCTTCGTGCGACTTCGTGTGCCTTCGTGTCCTCCCCCTTTCGACTGGGTTCAACTTATGGCTTTTTGTGCGTAATACATCATTTTTTCTGCGTTATGATATCCTGTCTTGAAATAGAGAAGCCGATTTTAGAGTTGGAGTGCAAGTTAGCTGAGCTGAGTGCTTCGGGTTTGAAACGCGACGCTGACTTGAATTCCGGCATACTTCTTTTACGCGAGAAGCTTGGTTTGCTGAAGGAGCATTTTTTTCTCAATCTCAGTCCGATTGAGAAAGTACAGATGGCTCGTCATCCTCAGCGTCCCTATCCGGCTGATTACATATCTTTGCTTTTCAGCGATTTTCTTGAGTTTCACGGCGATCGTCGTTATTCTGACGACCAGGCAATTTTTGGCGGTTTTGCTTTGTTTGATCAGCAGCCGGTGATGCTTATTGCCACGCGCAAGGGTCGTGACTTAAAGAGCAACATGGCCTGCAATTTCGGCTGCGCGCATCCAGAGGGATACCGTAAGGCTTTACGTTTGATGCATTTGGCTGATAAGGTCGGCGCTCCCATCATTACTTTGGTTGACACGCCTGGGGCTTATCCTGGCATAGGTGCGGAGGAGCGTCACATAGGCGAGGCGATCGCCTGCAATCTGCGTGATATGTTCGCTTTGTCTGTGCCGGTTATTAGTGTTATCACCGGGGAGGGTGGCAGCGGTGGTGCCTTGGGCATCAGCGTGGCCAACCGTCTGCTGGTTATGGCCAACTCCTATTATTCAGTGATCACTCCGGAGGGCTGTGCCGCCATACTTTGGCGCAACAGCGAGGCCGTGCCCAAAGCCGCTGAGGCGCTCAAGCTTACCAGCGATGACCTCAAAAAGCTGAAAGTCGCTGACGAAGTGGTGCGCGAGCCGGCCGAAGGCGCACACCGGGACTATCAAAAGGCCGCCGAGTTATTGGGAGAAGCTCTGCTTAGACATTTGCAGGACCTGCGCAAAATGTCGGCAGAGCAGTTGCGACAAGACCGGCACGAGAAGTTTCGACAGCTGGGGCTTTTTCTGGAGTAGCCTCCCTGGCTGAGCTTATGTTAGACCGTGTCCAAAAAGCCAGTTGGACACGAAGTCACACGAAGAGACACGAAGGCACACTAAGGGCTTATGCGGCGCCTGCGGCGCCGCATAAGCTGCTTGCCCATTATGGTTTGTTGTGAAAAGGGAGCTGGATAAAGCAGAAAACTCGACAAAATTGCATAAAAACGCAATTTTTTGGCTGAAACTTCAATTTTTCTAAAGGATTTGTCCATTTGGTGCCCCGAAGGGGCAACCTAATGCAGCCCAGGGTAAAGCCCCCCCGAATCCGGCGCCCTGGCGCCCTGTAGGGGCGCTACTAACGGCCTTTCGGCGTTACAACCTTTTTGGACGCGGTCTATGTTAGCGAGCTGCTAGCCCCATAGAAAGCCCCTGTCTTATTCCTGGTTTAAGGCCTTTCCCACGTACTTTGCATAATCAAAACAATGAATTTAGATTTAGTCAAGATTTTTCCCGCGCTTGCCTCCGATGCTGAGAAGATACCCTTGCTTTTGGCTCCCTATGTCGAGCGGCAAATCGTGTTGCCGCGCCAGCCCGATGAGATACTACAGCATTTGGGCAATTTTCTGGTTGCCCGGCGCAGTAATGGTGAGCTAGTCGGTGTGGTTGCGCTGCGCGACTTTGGCAGTGGCCTGCAAGAGATACGCTCGTTGGCGGTGTCTGCCGCTTATAGTGGCAGGGGACTGGGCAGCAAGCTTTTGCTTGCCGCCATCGAGCTGGCGAGAAAACGCGGCGCAAAACAGGTTTTCGCCCTCACTTTAAGACCCAGGCTTTTTCAGCGTCTGGACTTTGACCTGGTCGAAAAGGAGCAGTTTCCGCAGAAGGTCTGGGCTGACTGCAGCAAGTGTCCCAAGCTGGACTGCTGTGACGAGATCGCCGTCAGCCTGACACTTGCCAACAACAAGTCACACTAAGAGCCGGCCTGTCTTAAAGGCCACGTTGTTTTTTTATCGGGGGAATAGTGCAAAAAAACTCGGGATAATTTCGTTTTTACAAAATAAAACCTGTTTTAATACGTTAACTTATAGACAGTCTCTTTCATTTAGCAGAGGTTTTCAACATGTCAAAATCCAGCAAACGTGTCAGTTGTCGCGATCGTCTTTTGCTTGCCGGTATGGAGATTTTTGCACTCCGCGGCTATTCTGGTGCCACTGTGCGCGAGATCAGTTTACGAGCCAAGAGCAACATTGCCGCCATCAACTATTATTTTTCTGACAAGGCCGGTTTTTACGAAACCCTGCGCAGCCATGCTAGTGCTCTCAGTGCGGAGAAGCTTGAGTCCTGCTGGGCCGAGCTTGACAAGGAGCCTTGGGAGGCTCTGCGCCAGCATATTATTCGCTTGTTGGAGAGCAAGCCGGCTAATTTCTGGGCACAGCTCAACTGCATTGAGTTGCGTGAGTTAATGGATGGCCGGTATGACTTATTCAGCAAAAAGAACGCTGATGCCGAGGAGGACGGCAGGGGCAACTATGGCGACTACATCGTCGCTTTACTAGCTGCCTTGCTGGGCGAAAAAGCCGCCAGCGCTGAAAATGTGCGGCTGCTGCGCCATACCTTCCAGGGTCTCTGTCTGTTTTTGGCGATACACGCTAAAAGGGAGAAAACCGCGGGCAAGGGCAAGAAAGAGGCTGAAAAGCCTGAAAGCCTCAGCCATGAGTTTTTAGTTGACTATGTTTGTGGTATTATTGAAAAGATAGTCGCAGACATGCAGGCTGAAAACAAGGTTGAGTGACGCAGGGCAGGGGGGCGCCAAGGCAAATGAAGCAGCACTAGACCGGGCATAAAGCTCAGGCTTAGAAAAACTTGGTGTGACTTTGTGTGTCTTCGTGTCCAATTGACTTCCTGGACACCCTCTAAACAGACCCCGTCCGGAAATGTCATAACGCCGAAAGGCCGTTAGTGGCGCCCCTACAGGGCACCGGATTCGGGGGGGGCTTTTACCCAGGGTGGCGCTCGGCCTGCGGCCTCGCTTACCCTGGGCTTTATTAGGTCGCCCCTTCGGGGCACCAAATGGACAGATTCTCAAGAAAAAATTAAAATTTTAACAGAAATTTGTATTTTTCATGCAATTTTATCGAATTTTCTGTTTTGTTGAGATAATAACCGGTTGTTCGAAACCTTGCAATTACAGTTTGCCTACTTAATCAGCTTCCTTTTAGTGTTTTTTGTGCCTTTTGTGTCTTTTGTGGTTCAAAGACTTTAAGGACGGGGTCTAAATATGGTAAAAACGCAGCTATGTTAAAAAGTGCCAGTCTGATTTTAATTTTTTGGCTTGTTTTTCTTCTGCCCTGTCAGGCTGAGAACCGGCTGTCCACGCCATTGCAGAGCAGTAGTGTCAGCGGTGCGCAATATCGCTGGACGCTTGCCGAGGCCAAGGCGCTGGCTTTGCAGCGCAATCCCAGCATTGCCCAGACGCAGGCCGGCATCGAGCGGGCTGCCGCATTGCTGCAAGAGGCCGAGGCGGCCTATTGGCCCACTTTGGACTTGAATGCCTCAATCACACGCTGGCGCGACCGCGCCAGCCGACCACTGCGAGACTACGATAATAATACGCGCTATGGCAGCGGGCTGGGGGCGCAATGGCTGGTTTTTGACGGGTTTCAGCGCAAGTTCGCAACTCTGGGGGCCAAATACGGCTTGGAAAGCAGCACACAGGCACACTACGATGTGCAAAGGTTGCTGCTGCAAGCTGTTTCCAGCGCTTTTTATGCCGCCTTGCTGGCGCAAGACAATATGGAGATAGCCCGACAGGACGCCGATTTCAACGCCATTTTGCTTGAGGACGCCAAGAAACGCCATGCCGGCGGCATCGCTCCGCCTAGCGAGGTGCTGAATTTCGAGTTGCAGGTAGGCAAGGCTCGGGTCGATTATATTGCTTCTGAGCGTAGCTGGCAAAGCGCCATTGTGGTGCTGGCAGCTTTGTTGGCAACCAGCGAAGACCAGATTTGGCGAAAGGTGGAGCTGGTTCCGCCCCCGGCGGAGCTACTGCGACACGAGATTTCACTGCCTAAGCTCTTGGCTTATGCCCTGCGTCAGCGTCCCGACCTGCTAATGGCCGACAATGCTATTTTGCGCAGTCAGGCCGCGGTGCAGGCGCAGCGCGGCTCCTGGTATCCGCGCATCAGTCTTTTCAGCGACTATTCCTACGAGCGCGAGGCCTCTTTGCACTTCAACAAGCATTTGGACCGTAATGTCAGCTTTGGAGTAGTGTTAAACTGGAATTTATTCGAGGGGCATCGCACTAGCGCGGCAGTGGCTGCCGCCGAGGCCGAGCTTCAGTCCGCCTTGCAGAGCAGGCAGAGCCTGCTGCTCGAAATCGAGTCGGAGCTGCGGCGCAACTTGCTGGCCTGGGATTCCAGCCGCCGCCAGCAGGTTTTACAGGAGGATATATTTTCCACGGCCACCAGGATACGCGACTTGGTACACCAGGAGTATCTGGGCGGCACCACGACGATCACGCGCCTGAATGAAGTGCAGAGCGATGTGACCAAGAGCGCGGCGGCGCGTTCCAGCTCCTATGTGCAGGTGCTTAATAACCTCGAACAGCTTGCCGCCAGCAGCGGCCTTATCTTGAAGGAAGACTATCTGCAAGAGCTAGGGGAAAAGCGCAGCGAAAACTGAGAGTTTTTCAGACACCAAAACCGACAAAGCTGCAAAAAACTTGTTTGGCTTTGATTTTGGGGCGACGCTGACGCATTTGTAATCCGACTGTATTTTATTTATGCTATAGGAAGCTGTTGTCATGAAGAGAATTCTTGTCCCTATTTTCACTTTGCTTCTGGTTGTTGTTCTGCTTGGCGGCTCTGTCTTTATCATGCTGCGCATACAGGCTAGAATCCGTGAAGAGAACAAGAGCAAGGGTGCTCGTCGCGACCTGGCGGTGCCGGTGCAGACCGCCAGGGTGGGGCGTGCGCGCATTGATGAGCTGCTTACCTTTAACGGCGACATACAGGCCATGCAAAGTGTTGAGATTATGCCTAAGGTCTCCGGACGACTAGCCGCTTTGGGGCATGACGGGCAGTTTTTGCTTTCCGAGGGCAGTCATGTGCAACAGGGTCAGCAGATAGCCTTGATTGACGACCGCGAATGGAAGGCTCAGCTTGCTAATGCCGAGGCGGCCAAGAGTGCCGCCGAGGCCAGTCTGGCAGTGGCCAAGGCCGATATTCTTAACAGCGAGGCAGGGCTTTTACATGCCCAGGCTAGTCTCGAACAGCAGAATGCGGCCCTGCTTAGCGCGCAGGCGGCCCAGGCCTCGGCCTTGGCAGCCAGGATTGACAAGGAGCGCGAGCAGAGCCGGCAGCATAATCTCCTGGCGCAGCAAGCTACTACGCAGCAAAACTATGATCAGGCGCAGACGGCCGCCGAACAGGCCAAGGCTGAATATGACCGCTCCGAGGCCGCAGCCAAGGCGGTAGAGGCGCAGGTGCGCTCGGCCCAGGCCGCCATCAAGCAGGCCGAGGCGGCTCTGGAGCGCAGCAAGGCCAGTGTGCAACAGGCTGTCGCCAGCCTCATGCAGGCCAAGGCTAATCTGCAGCAGGCTCAGATAAATCTGTCCGAAACCCGGCTTTATGCGCCCATGAACGGCGTGGTGAGCCAGAAGAACGTGGACCCTGGAGCCATGGTCTCCCCGACTACGCCAATCATGACCATAGTGGCAATGGACCAGGTGAAGGTGCTGCTTTCCGTGCCGGTGAACCACCTTAGCCGTGTGCGCCCCGGCCAGACAAAGGCAAGGCTGAGGACGGTGTCGCGTCCGGGTGAACAAATTGACTGCCTGATCAGCAAGGTGTATCCGGCCATAGAACTGAATACACGTACCGCACAGGTGGAAATAGTGCTGGATAATGCCCCCGACGAGGACGGCGACTATGCCCTGAAGCCCGGAATGTACGCCAGCGTCGAGCTGCTGATCCAGTCGCGCGAAGATGTGCTGGCTATCGCCAGCGCGCTGCCTATACGCAACCTGGGTAAGTTTATCGTCTATGTGGCCGAGGGCAATAAAGTGCGCGCCGTCGATACCAGGCTGGGTATACATTTTGCCGATCAGGTGGAGGTGCTCGGAGGACTGCAGGAAAATGACGAGATCGTCGTGGTCGGACAGCATCGGCTGACCGACGGTGCCGCTATAAGACGAGTGGAGGGAAATAACCTGAAGCTGCCGGGGGAATAGCTTTAGTGGGACTTTTGGGAGCTGGGACAAGCCGGCTTCCAGCCTCTTGGCGCTAACTTAGACCGCGTCTAAAAAGCCCATTAACCACAAAAGGCACAAAAGACACAAAAAAAGAAAGCTGATTAAGCAGACAAACTCCAATTCCAAGATTTCGAACAATCTGTTTTTATTGCAACAAAACAGAAAAAATGATGAAATTGTATGAAAAAAGCAATTTTTGGGCAGAATACATGAGACGGGTACGAGGTCGGAGCGCCGGCTTCCAGCCTATTGGCGCTAACTTAACAGTTTTTAAAGAAGAATCAAGAAAAAACCATTGTTAAAAGTTCTAGGTAAACACTTGCTATGCAAGGTGTCATCCTAAACAGGGGCGCGAAGCGCCTGTTTTAATCCTGCCAACAGTGGCGCGAAGCGCCTGTTTTAATCCTGCCAACAGTGGCGCGAAGCGCCATACTAAAATAACCCCAGGCGCGGAACCCGAAGGGTGGAGCGCCTGGGGTACAAAGCACCACCAAAACCGGCGCCTCGTAGAGGCGCTACAAATGGCCATAAACTGTTGGATACAACGAAAATCTTGTGGTTGATGCCTTCTCACGCTGGCTAAGAGCGCAAGCACTGAGCTTGAACTACGAACATACGCCGGCTAAAGCCGGCGGAGAACAATGCTTTTCAGGCTTTAGTTAGCGCCAATAGGCATAGGGCCGGGAGCTGGGAGCGCCGGCATCCTTGCCGGCATAGGGACGGGTGCTGGGAGCGGGAGCGGGGAGCACGCTGAAGCGTGTACTACATACGTGGGACGGGAGCGGGAGCGGGGAGCACGCTAAAGCGTGTACTACATACGTGGGACGGGAGCGGGAGCGGGGAGCACGCTAAAGCGTGTACTACATACGTGGGACGGGAGCGGGAGCGGGGAGCACGCTAAAGCGTGTACTACATACGTGGGATTTTGGCAGTTTAAAACTTTTGTAAGGTATGATATAATATGCGTCTTCCTGAATTTGGTGTGCAACGTCCAGTTGCCACAGTCATGTTATTTTTGTCGGTTCTTACACTGGGGCTGATCTGCCTTGTGAAGCTGGGCGTGGACCTGACCCCGGAGATCGAGCCTACCAGGGTGACTGTGTCAACCAGCTGGCAAGGAGCCTCCTGCGAGGATGTCGAGCAGAAGGTGACCAGGGTGCTGGAAAAGCGCCTGGGTTCGGTGGCTAACCTGGAGCAAATCCGCTCGGTCACCTCCGAGGGGCGCTCCTCGATATCCTGCGAGTTTGCCTGGGGCACCAATATCGACGAGGCCAGCAATGATGTGCGTGCCAAGATCGACTCGGCGCGTAGCCGTCTGCCCGATGACGTCGATGACCCGGCCATCTTCAAGTTTGACTCCGCCTCCATGCCTATTATGGTGGTCGGCGTCACTGCCCGCGAAAGCATAGAAAAACTATACGAGATTATCGACGACGAGGTTTTTCAGCCTCTGCAGCGCATCGAGGGGGTCGGTGCGGTTGACGCCTTCGGCGGTTTGAAGCGCCAGATCAATGTCACCTTGTCGCGCGAGCGTCTGGCCGGCTACGGCCTTACACTGAAGGATATCGAGAGCGCCATTGCCAAGCAGAACAAGACCCTGCCCGCCGGCAACCTGAAGATCGGCATCATCGAGTTCACCATACGCATCTTGGGCGACTATGTGGACCCGGCTCAGATCAAGGAAATACCGCTGTTGCAGAAGGACGGCGCCATCGTGCGCCTGAAGGACGTCTCGGAGATCATCGACTCCTTCCAGGAGATCACCCAGTTTGTCGAGACCATGGGGCGCGACGGCATGATCATGATGGTGCAGAAGCGCAGCGGCGCCAACACGGTGTCGGTCTGCGCAGAGATTCGCAGCGAGCTGCAGCGCCTCGAGGAGGTCATTCCCCGCGATATCGAGTTTTTCATTGTCAACGATGCGAGTACCTTTATCACGCAGTCGATCAACAATGTGAAGGGCACGGTATACTGGGGCGGCATCTTTGTGGTTCTGGTCTCATTCTTCTTTTTGCGCAGCCTGCGCAGCTCCCTGGTGATCGTGCTGACCATTCCCTTTTCGCTCATCATCGCCTTTTGTTTTATGTATTTCATGGGCTGGACCATCAATATGATCAGCCTTTCGGCCTTGGCCATCGCCATCGGCATGGTGGTGGACAATGCCATTGTGGTACTCGAGAACATCAGCAGCCTGGTGCATCGCGGCGTGAAGGTGAAAGAGGCCTCCATGTTTGCCGCCTCCGAGGTCATGTTTTCGCTTACCGCCTCGACGGCCACCACCATTTGTGTGTTTCTGCCCCTGGTTTTTGTGCAGGGGGCATCCGGCATCATGTTCAGGCAGCTGGGCGGCCTGGTGACGGCCACCTTGCTGGCCAGCCTGGGTTGCGCTTTGACCCTCACCCCCATGCTCAGCTCCAAGCTGTTGAAAACCCTGCCGCGCAGCAAGGCTGAAATCGAGGCGGCCAAACGGAAACGCAGCTGGAGCCAGCGTCTTTACCAGCGCAGCGAGAGCTGGTTTCTTGCCTTCGAGGGAGGCTACGGCAGGCTGCTGGGCTTCTGTCTGAAGCATAAATATGCAGTGTTGGTGTTTGCCACCCTGGTGCTCTGCGCGGCTCTGCTTATCATCCCCTTTGTGGGCGCCGAGTTTACGCCGGACCAGGATACCGGCGAGATGACCTTCCGCTTCCAGTTGCCGGTATCCACCAGGGCGGAGCTAACCGCGCAGACCAGCCGGCGTATCGTGGACACGGTCTACCGCAAGGAGCAGGAGCTGCTGACGCAATATAAACAGGGTATCCCTGATGACGAGGCCGGGCAGCGGCGTTCGAGTGCGGTGCGCTTCACCAACTGGCGTGCCGGGCGCTCCTCTGGCGGCTGGGGCAGCCGCGGCTCGCACATAGGGCAGGTGAACATACGCCTGCTGCCGCTTGAAGAGCGCCCTTATGCGGTCTCGGAGCTGGGCGAGGCGGTGCTCTCCGAGCTGCGCGGCTGGCCTGAGATAGACCGGGTTTTCCTGGGCACCTCGAATCGCCTGATGAGCAGAATCCTGGGCGGCAGCAACGAAAAGCCCATTGTGGTGGAAGTGCTGGGCTATGATCTCGAGCAGACCTTTGCCATCGCGCAGAAAATCCGCCAGATGGCTCTGGATATACCTGGCTGTAAAGACCCGGTGATCACCTTTGACAGCGGCAACCGCGAGCTGGTCATCAATATAGACCGCGAGGCGGCAGCGGTGCTCGGCGTGGATGTGGATAACATCGTCTCCTCCATACGCACACTGTTCTACGGCAACGAGGCCAGCCAGTTTAGGGAGGGCGAAGACGAGTACGAGATTTTCGTGCAGCTCGGCGAGGTGGAGCGGCGCAGCGTGAACGACATACTCAACAGCGAGATCACAGTCAACGGCAACCGCATCCGTCTGGACTCCTTTGCCAGTGTCAGCGAGGAGCTAGGCCCGGTGACCATCAACCGCGTCGGCCAGGAGCGCGTGGTTTATCTGCAGCTCGATGTCTACGGGCGTTCGCTGGGCGAGGTTGGCGCTGATTTGAAGCGCGCCATAGCCGAGAACATCATCCTGCCGCCCGGCATAGGCATAGACTATGACGGTCAGATCAAGGAGCAGGGCAAGTCGTTCAGAGACCTGACCCTGATGCTGGTGCTTGGCGTGCTTCTGGTGTATATGATCATGGCGGCGCAGTTCGAGTCATATTTGGCCCCCTTTATCGTTATGTTCTCCATTCCTTTTGCTTTTGCCGGAGCCATTTTCGCTCTGGCCTTCAGCGGCAAGACCCTGAATATTATGTCGTTTATCGGTCTTATTATGCTGGTGGGCACGGTGGTGAACAACGCCATTGTGTTGATCGACTACATCAACATCTTGGTGGCTCGCAAGATACCGGTGTTGCAGGCCATCGAGGTGGCCGGGCGTCAGAGGCTGCGACCGGTGCTGATGACTACGCTCACCACTATCTTCGGGATGCTGCCCATGGCCCTGTCCAAGGCCACCGGTTCGGAGCTTTGGTCGCCCTTGAGCATCACCATTATTGGCGGGCTGAGCATCTCCACCCTGGTGACCTTGGTCTTTATTCCTATTTTGTATAGCATGCTGATCAAGATGAACAACAACAACAACGGCGGGCAGCAGCAGCTCTCCGGGACGGCAGGCTAAGAGGCAATTGGACACTAAGACACACTAAAAACTTGCATTTTTTGCTGTGATTTTAGCCGCTCAAGTCTTGCATCGCAGTATAAAGGAGTCAACCGACATGAAAATGTTGCTGATCGTTTTTAACATCTCCATACATGACGAAGTGCATGAGCTTATAGACCGGCTTGGGGTTTCCTGTTTCACGCAGTGGCCCAGGCTTACCGGCAGAGGAGTGAGCACCGGGCCGAAGATGGACGACAATGTCTGGCCCGGAGTCAACAGCGCCATCATGGTGGTGACCAGTGAGGAAATGGCCGAAAAGCTGATGCGCGAGATTCAAGGCCTGCGCGATGAGATTGGCATGCATGAGGGTATCAAGGCCTTTCAGCTGGCGGTGGAAAAAATGACCGGCGAGATCTAAGCGCCGCTACGAGGCGCCGCATAAGCCCTTTGTGTGTCTTCGTGTAGCCTTTGTGTGTCTTCGTGTCCAAAATCCTGCCAGACACCCTTTTTGGACTGGGTCTAAGCGATTTCCACTGTTCTGCTTGAAAAAGCTTATTTATGCAATAGATTCAGACTTGTCCATTTGTTCTGTTATCAAGGAGGCTACATAATGGCAAATGAACTAGATGAATTAAGCGGCTATGTCAATGCCGAGGGTCGCGACGTCAATGTCATCGAGAAGCAATTGGCGGTAAAAGTGGGAGCCGGCTCGTTGATTTTCGAGGTGCTGCTCTGGGTCTGCGGCATTCTGCCGGGTTTGATTTTTCTGCTGATGAAGGTTAACGCGGCCAATTATTTCCGCAAGCTGCAGCAGAAAATCCAGGCTGACGCCTCTCAGATCGACAACTATCTGGAGCAGCGCGTGCAGATACTGCAGAATGTCGCTCCGCTTGTCGCCAAGGCCATAGACTTGGACAAGGATGTGATGAAGTCGGTGGCCGCCTTTCGCGGTGGGCGGCTTCCGGAGGGCGAGCGCAACGAGGTTTCACGCCGCATTGACGCCTCTTTTGCCCGTCTCTTCCCTCAGATAGAGGCTTATCCTGAGCTGAAGGCACATTCGGCCATCGCCGACGCCATGCAGCAAAACAGCTATCTGCAAAAGGAGATCACGGCAGCTCGCAGTCTTTACAACGACACCGTCAATCAATGGAACGCCGACATTTTTGCCTGGCCCACCAATATGATTGTGGCTGCCCGGGCCGGTTATACCAGCCGCATTCCATTTACAGCTTCGGCTGAAACCAAACAGAGAGCGCGGGAGAGCTTCTTTTGAGTCTGGATGTCTATGAGCCTTTAGACCAGTATGAGCAGCGTTTCAAGGCCGAGTTTGCCCGTCACAGCGAGGCGGCCTGGGCGGCGCTTTTGGCCCAGTCCGGTGTTGATGCGGAGCTTAACGCCGAGCTTATGCGGAGCATTCAGCATTTTGAGCGTCAGAAGCAGCAGGCCAACAACAACTTGTTTCTTTGGCAGCTTTTCTTGACTCTGTTGATTGCCGCTGCCTTGTTACTGCTGCTGCTCAGTTTTGCGCATCACGCCGCCTGGTTGCTGTTGCTGCTTGCCGACCTGGTGTTCATCATTAAGTATGCCTATCCGGGCTATCGAAGAGTCAGAGGGCAGATTAGCGAGATTGACAAGCAGATACGCCAGAATATCGCTACAGCATGGAAACAGATGGAGCCATTAAACCGGCTCTATGACTGGGACCTGACGCTGAAGATCATCGAGCAGACGGTGCCGCGCCTGCAGTTCGACCCATATTTCAACCAGGCTAGGCTGCTCGAACTGACCCGGCATTTTCAGCTGGAGGAGCAGCTCCCCGATGACCAGTCGGTTTTATTTGCCCAAAGCGGTCAGATCAACGGGAATCCCTTTGTTTTCGGCGAGTTGCAGGAGATGAACTGGGGCAGCAAGACCTATGTGGGGCAGATCAATATTTCCTGGCGGCAGAGAATGCGCGACAAGGACGGCAGGTTTTACTATGTCAGCAGGACTCAGACCCTGAGCGCGAGTTGCAGCAAACCCGTACCCCTGTATGAGCGCCGCCACTTTCTGGTCTACGGCAATGATGCCGCCCCGAACCTGAGTTTTTCGCGTTCGCCCTCGAAGCTTTCCGGCAAGGACAAGGGGTTTTTACAAGGCTTGCAGCGCCGTCATCAGCTTGGCAAGCTGAAGGCGTTTTCGCGCAATCTTGATGATGCCTCCGAGTACACCATGATGGCCAACGAGGAGTTCGAGCTGCTTTTCAATGCCAAGAACCGCGATCACGAGGTCGAGTTCAGACTGCTGTTCACCGCCCTGGCGCAGCAGCAGATGCTGAAGCTGCTGCAGGACCGCAAGGTGGGCTATGGCGATAACTTCCACTTTTTTAAGAACCGCAAGATAAATCTGCTCTTTCCCAGGCATCTGCAGGATTTTTCACTGGACAGCAATCCGCGCAAGTTTCATGACTACAACTTGGCCAAGGCGCGGCAGTTTTTTCTGCGTCACAATGCCGAATACTTCAAGGTGCTCTACTTTGCGCTGGCCCCCTTGCTGGCCATACCGGTCTATCAGCAAGTCAGGAGCCAGGGAAGCATCTATGGCCAGGAGCAGGCCAAGCGGGCCTGCGCCTGGGAATGCGAGTCGCTGGCCAACTATCTGGGCGAGGACAAATTCGAGCACCCGTTCTGCATCAGCAACAGCATCCTGAAAAGCCGCTTTGTCGAACGCCAGGGCGCGCTGTCAATCTGGGAGCTGCGGGCCTTGGGTTACAAGGGCGAAAAACGTGTCGAGTATCATAGCGCCTTGGGCGGAGACGGCAGGCTGCATAAAATCCCGGTCTATTGGACCGAGTATTTGCCGGTGGAGAAAAGCAGCCGGCTCGAACTCTCCGAACAGGATGCAAGCTCGATCAAGGATGCCTATAGCGCCAAGCCGAGCTGGGGCGCTGAGCTGCCCGCCTGGCAAAATAGTAATCGTAGCAGAGCCTATAGACGTAAAATCGTTTCTTTTCTGCAGGAGAAAATTTGATATGCATACCGAAAACAACTATTTAGTCGAGTTGTTAAAGATCGAAGTGCCGCTCAGAAACTATATTCTTCAGCATCCGGAGCTTAGCGATTACTCCGTGTTGAGAGTGTATGAGAATCTGGTGGAGATTTATAAGACTGAAGTCAAGCCGGAGCGCAAGCTCCGCCTGCAAAGGCTGGAGGCTCATGAGCAGGAGATTTTTGATCTGTTGCAGCCGGTTTGCGAGGAGCTGCTGGGCAGGCGCAAAGCCCCTAAAAAGCAGGTTTCCACTGTGCCAATCGGCCTCTCCGAGTTGCTCGAATGTCTGAAACGCCTGATCAAATCGGTCAATACCTGGATCAAGCGTCATGGCCGTCAAGGCTATGTGAGATTTATCTGTCAGGCGCTTGACGAGGGTGCGGACTCCATCCTCAAGGCCCCTGACGATGCGAGCTGAGCAGCAGGCTGCGCCGCCACATAAGCCGCTTGCCCGTTTTGGTTTGTTGGGAAAAGGGAGCCGGACAAAGCAGAAAAACTCGATGAAATTGCATAAAAACGCAATTTTTTGGCGAAATTTTAATTTTTTTTTAAAATCTGTCCATTAGGTGCCCCGAAGGGGCAACCTAAGATAGCCCAGGGTAAGCGAGGCTCCGCAGGAGCCTCGCTTACCCTGGGTAAAAGCCACCCCCCGAACCCGGCGCCCTGTAGGGGCGCCACAAATGGTCCTTCTACGTAATGGCCTTTTCGGACGGGTTTTAAATTAGCGTGTAAGCTTGATGTTCAATTTTATCAAAAAGCAGCGCAAGGCATTGCGTCTCTGTGTATTAGTGCCGCTGATTGGCATTCTTACCCTGGAGCTGTTATTGCGTCTGGGCAGCTCCAGCGCATTGTTCCGCGGCTTGGTGGCGCGACGTTTTTCCTCCGAGCAGGCGCATTGCCGCATAGACTGGCTTCGCGTCAGTCTATTCAGCGGGGTCTTGGCTGAGGGTCTGCATTTGGACTTGGACAGCCCGCTGGGGCGGCTTGAATTCCAGGCCAGGGAGGCCATGTACCGTATCCGTCTGCACAAGGTGTTTTCCAAGGCGCTCTCTCTAAAAAACCTGCGTTTTCGCCATGCCGAGCTTAGCCTGCTGAATGAGGCTGGCCATCCCATACTGCGTTGCCGCCAGCTGGCTTTTTCGGCCAGGCTGCAAAATCCGCAGCAGCTCGCCTTGATGTTAAGCTTCAGGCAAAACGGCATCCGGGTCAATGGTGCGGCATTGCTGGACAATGCCTCCGAGCTGCCTACCCTGTTGGCTCGGCGCCCGGCAGGCAAGGAACGCGACTATCAGAAGGTTCTGGCCTTGCTGGAGAAATTCCAGGCTTATTTCGAGCACTGCGAGTTTGGCGAAAACGACACTCGCTTGGCCTTTAACTGCAGCTCTGACTTGCGCAGTTGGCAGGCTCTGGAGCTGGACGGCGACTTTGATCTCAACTACGGCCAGCTCGGCCCGGTCATGGTGCAAAAACAGCGCGGGCGTTTCAAGCTTAGGCAGCAGGTCTTTGAGCTTTATGACCTGCTCTGGATTTTTGAAAACAACGAGCGTCTGCAGGCTTCGGGCAGCATCGACTTCAAAAGTCAGAATGTGAGCGCCGACTTTCAAGGACGTTTGGCTCCTGAGACTCTGCTGAGCCTGGCTGGCGGCGGGCAAATGCCCTGGCCGGCCTTTATACACTGCCCCCTGCCCATGAGCTTTAAGGGCAAGCTGAGCATTCCGGGACTGGACCTGCAGAATTTTGATCTGCAGCTGGACAGCAGCCTGCGCGCGCTGTCCATCTACGACAGCCGCTTTCAGTTTGCCAAGGCCAGCCTGCGCCTGCATGAGCAGAGCCTGGAGTTTAACGAGCTGCTGCTGGCAAAAGACTACCGCGGCAATAAAACCATTGGCGGGACGCTAAAATGGGACTTTGCCCGGCAGCTGCTTTCCGGCGACATACAGGCCCGCATGAACTTGTATGAGCTGCTCGAAGAGCAGGGCTGGGGCAGGCAACTGCAGGCACTGCAGCATTTTGACGACTTGCAGCTGGAGGCCAGCTTGCTGCCCTCCGAGCCGGACTGGCGTAAATGGCGCCTGAAAGCAAGCCTGCGCGAAGCGCAGGCGCAGGTCTTTGGCCTCAGGCTCGAGGACCTGGTTTTGCCGCTGAGCCTGGAGGATGAAAGCATATATATTAACGATGCCAGCGCCAAACTCAGGCAAAATGGCAGCCAGGACCTGCTTTTGCAGGGCAGGATTGACTTGCAAGACCTGCTGGCAAGCAAACAGCTGCCCGCTGAAATGAAGCTGGAGCTGCGCAAGGAAAGCGAGGGCGAGGGCGAGGCCGAGGAGATACTCAGCACGCAGGCCGGCTGCCGCCTCGATTTGCAAAAAAACAGCCTGGAAATCTTTGACGGGCAGGCAAACCTGGTGCCCGAGCTGCTGCTGCAAGTCTTTCGGGAGCAATTCGAGCGGCTCTATGCCTCCATAGACGAGATGATCGCCGGCTCCCGAAAAATGAGCCTGCAATACAGTCTGCCCGAGTTCGACCTGCGTCAGCCTTCGAGTTGGCTGCTGCTGCTGCAAATGCAGGCCCGGGATGCCCGGTTTCGTAATCTGCGCATACACCAGATGCAGGCCGAGGCGCAAATCAACGCGCGAAACGCCAGTTTCCGCCGCATCCAGGCCCAGGTCGACCAGGATGAGGAATTGGAGTTGGACCTGTTTATCGACTTCAAGGCTCCCAGCCTGAGGGTAGCGAATGCCTTTGTCAAAGCCAGACCGGAACTTTTTGACGCCTTTATTTTCAACGAGGAGGCTAGCCGTATCTATGCGCTGCTGTGGCAAAATGTGCGCTGGGACCAGGAACAGCCGCCGAAAATCAGCATACCAGAGCTGTTTTTCTGGGAGGACCCGCTGCATGGCAAAAACTGGCAGCTGAAAATAGAAGCCGGGCTGCAGCTGGCCAATGCGTTCTACAAAGATTTTCCGCTGCCTGAGGCGGAGCTTAGCCTGCTCTTGGACCTGCCCGAATCCTTGCTTATCGAGCCTATCATCCTGAAAACCGGGCACGGCGATATCCAGGCAAGGATGGAGTTCTCCTTCGAGGGCAACCCGCATTGCAGTTTCGAGCTTTTTGAGAGCGACGCGCCTCTGGACAGCCTGGCACTGCTGAAGTCTATCGACGATGACTGGCGGGACTTTCTAGAACTGATTGACATACATCCGCAGTCCAAGGTGCAATGCCAGGGGCGTTTTGACTTTTCCAGCCCCATGCAGGTTCAAATACAGGGCAAGCTTCTGGCCAAGGAGCTGGGATTCAGAGGCAAGCTGCTGCAAAATGCCGACTGCACTTGGAACTATGATAAAGACAAGCTGTTTTGGCATGTCAAAGAGGCCGGATTCTATGACTCCAGGCTGCAAAACAGCGGCTACTTCGACTTCTTGAGCCGCTCCGGCGAAAGCCTGCTGAAAATCAGAGGGCTTTCTTTGGAAAAAGCCGAAAATGCCTTTCTTGGAGAGGCTGACACGGAGCGCAAAAACTCGCTGCAGGGGCGCATTGACCTGGACGGCAAGGTGGCTTTTTTGCAGGGCTGGGCCGACTCGCCGCTCTACCTCGAGGGCGGCGGGCATTTCAAGCTGCGCGAGGCCGACCTCTGGCAGGTGCCCCTGCTGCACAACCTGGCCTCGCTGCTCTCGCTGGGCTTTCTCGGCAAGGGCAAAGCGGCCTCGCTGGGCAGCATTAGCGAGCTGGAGGCCGACTATACACTGCAAGGCAGTCGTGTGCTGGTGAACCGCTTTGCCACCGACGGCACCATTATCGCGCTGCATGGCGACGGGGAATACGCCTGGGACAAAGACAAACTCAAATTCGCCGTGAAGGGCGAAGCGCTGAAAAATGTCAATCTGCTCTCGTTTATGCTCAAGCCGCTCTCATGGGCCTTTGATGCGGAGCTGCGCGGCAGCATCAAAAAGCCGGAGTGGAAAATACGCTCCGCCCTCAATAGGGTCTTTGACACAGATTAAAGCTGGCCTGGCGGGAATTTGGACACGAAGACACACCGCGTCCAAAAAGCCCCTGAGCCACCAAGGCACACGAAGGGGGGAGGACACTAAGGGACACGAAGAGACACGAAGGCACACTAAGGGCTTATGCGGCGCCTGCGGCGCCGCATAAGCCGCTTGCCCGTTTTGGTTTGTTGGGAAAAGGGAGCCGGACAAAACAAAAAAATCGATGAAATCGCATGAAAAACGCATGAAAAACGCATTTTTTGGCAAAAATTTTAATTTTAGACGAAGACTACTTGGTGTGTCTTAGTGTAGCTTTGTGTGTCTTCGTGTCCAAATTCCTGCCAGACCACCTTTTTTGGACGGGGTCTAAGTTAGCGCCAATAGGCTAGAAGCCGGCTTGTCCCAGGAACCCCACATTTTTTTTTGACGGGGCCTAAGACACACTAAAATACAGCAAGGATAAGCAGTTTTTTCACTAATATCTTGTTTTCAGGATTGTTCTTTTGCCAAGCCGCTACATATTATAGGTGCGCACTTGTCATTTTCAGCCCACAGCCCAACTGGACCCACACTATGTTTCTTGACACCATGAAGAGCTTTTTTGTCAATGATATCGGCATAGACCTGGGCACGATGAACACCCTGGTTTATGTGCGTGACCGCGGCATAGTGCTGGACGAGCCTTCCGTGGTGGCCATTAATGCCGATACGCACAAAGTGCGTGCCGTGGGCGCCGAGGCCAAGGGCATGATAGGACTGACCCCGGAAAACATTCGCGTGGTGCGCCCCATGAAGGACGGCGTTATCGCCGACGCCGAGGTGACTGACGAGATGCTGCGCATCTTTATCCGCAAGGCCACCGGCAAATTCAAGATCATGCGTCCGCGAGTGCTTATCGCCGTGCCCACCGGCATTACCGAGGTTGGCATTCGGGCGGTGCGCGAGAGTGCCTTTAGCGCCGGGGCGCGTTCGGTGCAGCTGGTCGAGGAACCCCTGGCCGCTGCGGTGGGGGTGGGCTTGCCGGTCAATGAGCCGGACGCCAATATGATCATCGACATAGGCGGCGGCACCACGGAGGTGGCCATTATTTCCCTGGGCAACATTGTCACCAGCGGCAGTGTGCAATGTGGCGGCGACGCCATGGACGCCGCCATTGTCAGCCATATGCAGAATGCGCACCGCCTGCAGATCGGCGACCCTACCGCCGAGAACATCAAGATAAGGATCGGCAGCGCCTATGAGTTGTCCGAGCCTATGACTATGGAGGTCAAGGGCCATGATATGGCGCAGCACGGCAACCGCCTGCCGCGGGCAGTGACTATCAGCAGCGAAGAGATACGCCGCGCGCTCGAGCGACCGGTAACCAGCATCGTGCAAGTCATACGCAAAAACATCGATTCCTGCCTGCCTGAACTGGCCGCGCGCCTGATTGACAACGGCATTACCATGGCCGGCGGCGGCTCGCTGCTGCGCGGGCTGGACCGTCTTATATCCGAGGAGACCGGGCTGGCCGTGAGCCTGGGCAAAGACTCGCTCAGAGCCGTAGTCAACGGTACCGGCCTGATGCTCGAACACGCCAACAAGCTCTTTAGTCAGCCGCAAAACTCGCTGATCGGCAGAGGTAGCCGGGTATAACTTTGGACACTAAGACACACTAAGGCACACTAAGACACACTAAGGCTTGGTATTTCCCGCCCTTGTATATTAGCTATTGTTAGCTTTTTCAACTGATGACAAATTCCATGCCAGAGCCTGATTTTCGTTATTGGCATTATGAGCTTGGTTCCGGCTGGCAGGTTTTTGCCGGGAAAAGCTCCAGGGACAACGAGCGTCTTTCCTTGCATTTTGCGCTTCCTGGGGACTACTGGTTTCATGCCGGCAAGCATGCCGGCAGCCATGTCATTTTGCGCGCTCCTGAAGCGGGCATGCAGCCTGAAGCCGGCTTGCTGCAGCAGGCCGCCGCGATTGCCGCCTGGCACAGCAAGGGCAGGCATGAGGGATTATGCCAGGTGGACTGCGTACTGGCGCGACAGGTGGGCAAAACCAAGGGCAGCCCCGTCGGCACGGTCAGCATTGGCAAAGCGCGCAAGCTTAAGGTGCGCCCAGCTCTGCCCGCCTTGGGACAGCCGGACTAAGTCAAAGACTGGACAGCTAGCCTGGGCCACTCGTTTTTTATAGTCAGCGGTATTACGATTGTATCCTTTATGAGTTTTATTGGAATCTTACTTTTAGCCTTGGTACAAGGAATTTGTGAATTTTTGCCGGTTAGCAGCTCGGGGCATCTGCTTTTGGCGCAGGAGCTGCTTGGCATTGACAGCGGTTCAGGACCGGAACTCGAACTTTTTTTACATTTAGGCACACTATTAACCATTTTGATTTTTTACCGGGTTAAAATCCGCTCCTTGTGTTTTGGTCTTTTATCGGGCCGCAAGGCCTCCTGGCATTATGCCATTGCTCTTTTACTGGGCTGTCTGCCTGCCGGTCTTCTGTATTTAGCCTTCTCGAGTCGTCTTGAGTCCCTGTTTGACTCGGCCTTGCTTGCTGCCATCATGCTGCTGTTCACCGGCCTGCTTCTGGTGAGCAGCAGGTTTTTGCGCCGCGAGACTCCCGCCTCAGGCCTGAGCTGGCCACAGGCCTTGCTGGTTGGTTTGGCTCAGTGCCTGGCTCTGATACCCGGTATTAGCCGCAGCGGCACTACCATCGTTGCCGCCCGCGCCTTGCGCTGCCCTCTGCCACTGGCGGTGGAGTTCTCCTTCCTTATGAATGTTCCTCTGCTGCTAGGCGCGTTGCTTTTTAAGCACAAGGAACTTTTGGCTCTGGCTGACAGCGGAAAAAAAGCCGGCCTGATGCTAATTGCCTGCGCCATCGCGGCAGCGACGGGCTTCTTGTCCCTGAAAATATTATACAAAAGTATAGCCGCCAAGCGCTTTTGGCAATTTGGCCCTTACTGCATCGTAGCCGGAATGCTGGCAACGGCACTACTGCTGATGAAATTGCACGGCGCGACTTAGGGTGACTTGCTGTCCTAAAAACAGCAGATTGTTTTTGTTTTCAGCATTTAAGAATTTACCTGGTTTGGATTGCTTAAGGCTTATTGCCGTGCTATATTATGTGCTTCCTGTTATGTTTTTTAGTCTCAAGCCGGATGCTATAACCAGATAAGGACGATTTCCAAGATGAGCAACGCATTTACTATTTCTGTTCAGCCCCGTGAGGCTTTGGGCACTGCCAACTCCCGTCGTTTACGTCGCGGCGGCCTGGTGCCCGCCGTGCTTTACGGCGCCGGCGAGGCCAACCTGAGCCTGAGTGTCGAGCATGAGCTGGCCGAGAAGCTTTACAGTCATGCCGGCGTAGTTGAGTTGGTCATAGACAGCCAGGGCAAGCGCAGCGCTATTACCAAGGAGATCGTGCGCCACCCAATCAGCAGTAAAATCCTGCATGTCGACTTTTTGGCGGTCAGGGCCGACGAGCTTATCATACTGCCCGTGCCGGTCATCAGCGAAGGTACGGCGGCGGGCGAGCAGGAGGGCGGACAGCTCGAACAAATCCTGCGTGAGATCGATATCGAGTGCCTGCCGGCAAATGTGCCCGAGGCAATCAGGGTGGATGTGAGCGCCCTGGGGTTGGACCAGTCCCTGCTGATCAAAGACTTGCAGCTGGGCGAGGGAGTAAGCGCCGTGGGCGACCCCGAGCAGACGGTCTTCCAAGTGAGAATACCCAGAGTGGCCGAGGAAGAGGAAGAGGTCGAGGAGGCCGCCGAGGGCGAAGAGGCTCAGAGCGACGAAGCGTAAATCAGCCAATATCGGGTAACATAAGTTTGACGCTCTTGTGCAAACGCATAGGAGCGGCATAAATGGATAATGGATAATCCGCCAGCCTTTGTGAATGATACGGACCTGGTTGATCTGCTGGTCTGCCTGGGTAACCCCGGCGCCGAGTATGCCCAAAGTCGGCATAACGCCGCCTGGAAAGTGGCAGACAAGCTCAGAGAAATCATGCCCTGGAGCAAGACAAGCTGGCAGCCGCAGTCCGCTGAGTTGTGGGAGTCACACAGTGAGGCAAAAGCGCAATACCTGCTTTTGCCCATGACTTACATGAACGACAGCGGCAAGGCGGTGCAGGAGATGCTGGACGCGCTGGGAATCTCCCCCCGACGCATAACCGTGGTCTGCGACTGCATGGACCTGCCCCTGGGAGCTTTGCGCTTGCGAAGCAAAGGTTCCAGCGCAGGACAAAAAGGATTGCAGTCCATTATCCAAGTTCTGAGACGGGATGATCTGCCCAGACTCAGAATAGGTATTGGGAGACCAGAGCCTGGAGCGGCCAGCAAAGTGGAATACGTGCTGGCACCCTGGGCTTCCACAGAAATAGAGACGATGGACGAAACGTTTTCGCGCGCTGCCGAGGCGCTGCAATGCCTCCTGCAAAAAGGCTGGCAGGCTGCCTTGGAGCGTATTTCCATGCATTCTGTGGACAACATCAATGCCGAGGCAAAAGGAGAAGCTTAAGGTGATCAAGTATGAGGCAGTGTTTATTCTCGACCCGCGCAAGGTCGAGGGCAACGGCGAGGAGTTTAGCGCCGGCATCGTCGAGCAGATACAGGCTCTGGGCGGCAAAATGCACCGAGTGAAGTGTCTGGACAAGCGGGTGTTTGCGCGCCCCATCGGCAAGCACAAGACCGGTGTTTACTGGGACTTTGTTGCTGAGATGTCCCCTGGCAGCGTTGAGAAGCTGCAGGACAAGTACAGGCTGAACAAGACCGTGTTGCGCCTGGCGGCCTTCAAATTTGTCGAGGGCCAGGATGACGAGGTGTTCAAGCCGCGCGAGGAACGCCTTTTCAAGGAAGAGAACTTCCAGGATGATATGTTCGAGGAGCGTTCCTATCGTAATTATCGCTCGCGTTGACCAGTAGACTTTAGGAGGCTGCGACATGGCTAATTTCAACAAGGTTTTTCTTATGGGCAATTTGACTCGCGACCCTGAAAGTCGCCAGTTGCCCAGCGGCAGCACAGTGTGCAACTTTGGCATGGCCATTAACCGCAACATTACTTTGGCCAGCGGCGAACAGCGCGAGGATACCTGCTATGTGGACCTGGCCGCGTTTGGACGCAGCGGCGAGGTGATCCAGCAGTACTGCCGCAAGGGAAGCCCGCTTTTTGTCGAGGGGCGTCTCAGGTTTGAACAATGGGATGATCAGGAGAGCGGCAAGAAACGCAGCCGTTTGTCAGTGGTTGTCGAGCGTCAGCAGCTGCTAGGCGGCAGCCCTGCACAGCAAGGCGGCTATGGCGGCCAGCAGCAGCAGGGCGGCTACGGCGGCCAGCAGCAGCAGGGCGGCTATGGCACCCAGCAGCAGGGCGCTTATGCCAGGCCGGCAGCGGCCAGGCCGCAAGCGGCCTACGGGCAAGCTCAGCCTGCTCCCCCTGCTTACGGACAGGCTCCCCCGGTCTACGGGCAGCAGCCCTCCGCCTCCGCCGCGCCTCCGGTTTACAGTCCCCCCGCCGGTAATATGCCGGCTTTTCAGCCATTGCCGGAACAGCCTGGCAATGCGCCGGCCCAGGACGCTGGCCAGAGCCAGGTCGAAGGCGGTGACAGCGTGGTGGACGATCTTCCGTTTTAAAATAAATTACTTATAATTTGATTGCTTTAGGAGTTTTAAGATGAAGAGTACCAGACCCAGAAGAAAACGCCGCAGGGTATTGCGCATGAAGACCTGTCGGCTTTGCGAAAATAAAATCCATGTTATCGACTTCAAGGATGTCGACTTGATTCAGCGCTATCAGACCGAGGGCGGGCGTATCCTGCCCCGCCGGGTCACCGGCAACTGCTACAAACACCAGCAGCTGCTTTCCGCGGCGGTGAAGCGCGCGCGTATTTTGGCCTTGGTTCTGTGACAGAGGAAAAGGAGTAGCACAATGGCAGTAGAAATTATTCTCCTGGAAGATGTTGCCGGGCTTGGCAAGATAGGCGAGCAGGTTCGCGTGGCCGAGGGCTATGCGCGCAATTACTTGTTTCCCCGCCAGCTGGGGCAAAAACTGAGTCCCGGGCTGATGCGCCAGATCGAGGCCAAAAAGCTGCGGCTGCAAAAAGAGCACAGCGAGCGCCTCGAAGTGGCACGCAGCATGGCCGACAAGATCGCCGGCACCGCCTTGCAAATCTTCGTCGCCGTCGGCGACAACGACAAGCTTTACGGTTCGGTTAATAGCCAGATGCTTGCCGAGGCTCTGTTGGAAAAAGGCATTGAGGTGGAGCGCTCCATCATCAGTCTGCCCGAGGGTGGTCTGCGCGAGCTGGGCGAACACCATGTGGCGGTGAAGCTGCACGCCGAGATCAAGGCCAGCCTGCAAGTCAATATCCTTAAAAAAGAGGACTGAGTTACACAGGCCATTTTTTTTGACAGGATGCTGCAAAAGGCAGCCAAGCTAAAAAAGTCTCGCAGACCTTGCGAGACTTTTTTTTTGCCTTACATTGTAGATGAGTGCCGTCGGATGTAAGCTTTCGCATATTCTATTTGTTTTTATTGAGGAAATATTCATGCAGACGCAATCTGTAGCCGGGGAGCCGGTTGCCTTGTTGAACCTGGACCGTCCCAAGCCGCACAACGAGGCGGCCGAGAAGGCGGTGCTGGGCGCCATGCTCTTGGAGTCCAACGCCGCCGCCAGTGCCATTGCCGCACTGCGTTTTGAAAACGCCTTTTACCGTCCTGCCCATCAGACCATATTCAACGCCATGCTTGAGCTGAGCTCTGTCAAGGGCGAGGCTGGCATGGACGTGGTTTTGCTTACCGATCATCTTAGCAAGAGCGCTCGTCTCGAGGAGGTGGGCGGCCCCAGTTATCTGGCCATGCTTGCCGATGCGGTGCCCACCGCAGCCAATATCGAGTACTACGCCGAGATCGTCAAGCAGAATGCCATCTTACGACGTATCATCAGCAGTTGTTCGCAGGCCATCATGAAGTGTTATGACGCCGAGGACAACGTCAAGGAGTTGCTCGACCAGATAGAGAGCAGCATCTTTGAGGTCACGCAGATGAATGAGAGCCGGGATTTGCAGCTTATTCAGCCTCTGGTTGTCGAGGCCATCGAGTATCTCAACAAGATTTTCAGCGGTCAGGCCGAGGTCATGGGGCTGAAAACCGGCTTTCACCAGCTAGACCAGGCTATCACCGGTCTAAGGCCCGGCGAGCTTTTTGTGCTGGCAGCGCGCCCCTCCATAGGCAAGACCGCCTTGGCCTTGAATATGGCCGCCAATATTGGTTTGAGCAATCCAGCGGTGCCCGTGGGCTTTTTCAGCCTCGAGATGCCGGCGCAGCAACTGGTGTTGCGCCTCATCAGCAGCGAGGCCAAAACCGGCATAGCACGCTTTATCAACCGCGTGCCGCCGCGCTCGGTGCTGAATAATATCAAGGAGGCGGCCAGCAGACTGAGAAACTCAAGGATGGTTATTGACGACACCGGAGCCATTGATATTCTCGAGCTGCGCGCCAAGGCAAGGCGCATGAAGAGCCGAGAAGACGTCGGCGTTATCTTTATTGACTATCTGCAGCTGATCCGGGTGGAGGCCGGCAGAAACGCAAACCGCGAAAATGAGGTGGCCAAAATCTCAGGCAGCCTGAAGGCGCTTGCCAAGGAACTGAATATACCTATTGTTGTGTTGGCGCAGCTTAACCGTCAGGCGGAGCAGGGCGAAAGGCCTAAACTGAGCAATCTGCGTGAGTCCGGAGCCATCGAGCAGGACGCCGACGTGGTCGCGCTGCTGCATCGTGAACGGGAAAAGCAATATACTCAGGATGTCGGCGAGGAAGGCGGCCTGGACGCCGAGCTGATTATCGCCAAAAACCGTAACGGCGCCACTGGCAGACAGGAGCTGCTCTTCTTCCCGCAATACACCCGTTTTGAAAACAAGGCCGCCGTCAGTGAGCAGGAGGTCGAGGAAGTGCAAAGAATATAAGCTGCTCGGAGAAAAACGCGGTTTTTGGGACACTAAGTCATGTCTTCCCTAACTCCAGTAGGAATATCGCGACGTCTGCAATTGCAACTGCGCAAGCCCCCGATTCGTCTGATTCGTCCGATTCGTCCGATTCTTCAGGCTCCGCCAGGCATCAGCAGGCGGGCTGCATTCTTAAAACTGATCAGCTCTTTTTGTCCTTCGGAGACTTCGCAAAAGCGCAGCTTTAACAAGGCTGGCTCTATTTCTTTAAAAGGCGAGCCGCTGCCGAAAAGTATGCGCTCAGCACCCAGTTTTTTAATCATCTTAGCCAAGACTTGTCCGTAGCTGGAACGATAACGCGACATTTCAACGTATAAGTTGGCTAAACCAGCCATCTCTTCGACATAGCCTCCTTCGCACAAAATAAAGTTGACTCCTGGATAACGCCTGCATAACTCTATGATGCTCTGGCTTTCCAGGGGCTGATCAGGCTCCATCCAATGTTTTTGTCTGAAATTCACAATCTCGAAGGGCAGAAACACAGGTATGTTCAAGCTTTGCGCCGTGCACAGCAGCTCATTCAGGCAGCTGTCTTGCAAGCTGTAGCCATGGTATTTAGGCAAGAGACGCAAAGCGCTAAAGCCCAGCTGACGCACACAGTATTGCAGGTCTTTGCAGGCTGCGGCATAGGCTGGGTTGAGAGTGGCCACCATCACAAAAAAATCATTGTAGCGCTCTGTCTCCTTAGCCAGCTCCAAATTGCCGGCTTGTGCATTCATATAGAAAACAGCATGATTATGCCATACAGCCGCTTTTTTTATGCCAAAAGAACGTAAGTGCCCATATAGCTCTGCGGCACTATTGCGCAATAGTTTACGGAAAGGCCAGTGGCCAATGGCGGTATTGACATCAAACATGTTAAACCTTTCGGCGCTTTAGTATGTGCATAAAATTATCATGGCAAATCTGTCTCATTTCCTCTTCGCTGAGCTTTGCGGCCATCAGCTTGCCTACTCCTTCTTCCAGCGATCCATCAGTGGCAAAAAGCAGCCTTTTGCTACCTATAGTCTCCACACAGCGGCGTATCATGCCGGAGTCTATCACTGAGCCGCTGATATCCAGATAATAGTTGTGCGAATCCACCCCTTCTAATGTGCGCAGGTTCCATTCCCAGTCTCCGCCGCCGCCTATGTGACCCTGTATAAAAATCGTATTGGGGAATTTGCGCAAGGCCTGCAGAAAATGCCCGGCGTTGCTTAGCCTGGGTTGGGCCGCAATGGTGCCAGGATCGGTACATTTGCCCGCATGCACCAACACGGGCACAGCGAGTTGAGCAGCTAAATCTAAAATTTCTCTTTGCTCATCGGCATCGATGAAATGCTGATGGTAAAGCTTAATGCCGCTCATTTTGCGCTGACTGATGCAAAGCTCGATTTCCTTTAGCGCCTCGGCGGGAAAACGCGGATTCACGAAGCAGAAACCCAGAAATCTCGGCGAGAGTTGCATGGCTTGCCAGACCACGTTGTTATGCTGGTGAAACTGCTGCGCGTCAACCAGTTTCTCGCTGCTAGGCAATGAGACACAGAGCCTGTCTATGCCCAGCAAGTCGGCGGCATGCAAAAGCTCCTGGGCCAGCGACACATTAAGCTCGCCGTGCTCATCAGCGCGCACATGCTCATGCACATTGATGGTCTTAAACTTCCTTGGTATTATCATGGCTATTTCCTAGGCGCATTAATCTACGAGAAACAAGAACAGGGCAGCGGCGCTCAAGGGCTGAGGTTTAGGGCGCCGCAAATGGGGCATTGATATTGAGCAGGGACTGAGGTGAAGCCTGTTCCAGGCCACTGTTCTCGCCTCTGAATTCGCAAAAACGGAAAGTCGCGTCTTTGACATTAAACTTGGCTTGCTCAAATATGCAGCTTTCAAATTGCACTGCGACGGGCCAGGTAACACTCTTCAGCGAACCTACATCCAGCAGCAGGGTTTGAAAACCCCCGTGAGGGGAAGATTGATCAAATCTGCCGTAAATTCCCAGGCTGCCTTTGCCTTGATTGCGAACATTTTGTATGGTAACCTGACTGGGCAGGCGCAGATCATGAGCGTAGTCAAAGTCCGGGCTAACTGAAACCGTCAAAAGAGAAACATCAAGGTCTGAGTCAACAACGATGTTTTTCAAGGTCACGGTGCCATAGAAGTCTCCTATATCCTCGCGCGAGGAGAAAATTGTGGAGGCATTGAAAATATGACAGTTTTCCATATACACTATGCTAATCCTGAACACCTTGCGTACAAAATGCGATGGTACATAGGTGAAATTGCTGTGCTTTGTTTTTTCATGGTCCACTTCCAGGCGCTGCAGCAAAGTGCCGCGACAGTCCACATTGCAACGTATGTTTATTGAGTCGCTGAACACATAAGAGCCGGGGCTTAAACGCAGAAGCTTGCCGCTGCTGAACTGTGCGAGGTCGGCGGCCTGTTGAATTGCCCTGGTGTCGTCGTGCATGCCGTCGGCCTTGGCTCCAAACCACTGCGGCAACACCACGGCAGTTTTAACCATTCCGGACACTGTGCCAGAGCCGCTGAAAATTTGTCTTTCGCCGGCTTTCAAGCCGCCATTTATTTTAAGGTTTTTAGCAACTTCAAGCACTGCGCCGGGCAAAAAATGCAAATCGACATTTTCAGGTATGCTAGTTTCCTCCAGGCGATAAATTCCGGCACCCAGCTCCAAAAGGCCACCGTCAGGCTGCAGGCTTTCGACGGCTGCTTCGAGGCTGCTGTCCGCTCCGGGAAGCAAACTAATTTTGCCATTGGCGGGTTTTGCGCCTAGCCTAGTGGTCAGGCTGAAAAGAACAAGTGCGGTAATTACGGCAAACTTTATAGGTAGCTTCATTTTATTTTCCTGCTGGTTCAAGATACTAAAGCCATAATGCGGCTTAAATATCCTAATAGCTCTTGTAGGCATAAAACAATATTCACAGAACGAGTTTAAGTTGGAGTCCGCCCAAAAAGCTGGACTGGCAGGATTTTGGACACAAAGCCACACTAAGTACTTGCTGACTGATTCATCCGATTCGTCCGATTCGTCCGATTCTTTTCACTGTAGCAGGCTGCGCAATGCCAGGTAGCTATGGTCCGAGCTTTCCTCTCTTATTTCCAGGAACATGGGTGCCTGCCTGGCCTGGCCTTTGCGCCAGGCCAAAAACAGGGAACCTAGCGAGATCATGCGACCGAATAGTTCCGTCAGGGGAAAATGATTGCGCAGTTTTTCCTCGCTGGCTTTGCTTACCTGGTGCAGATGATAGCCGTTGATTTCCGCGCCCAGCTCGGCCAGCCAGCTGGAGATGGGCCAGGTCCAGGAGTACTCGCCGTTATTGCGCGCGTGCCCTATGTCGAAATGGAAGCCGACTAGCTCCGGGCGCGCTTGTCCCTGACGCAGCTCCTCGATCCAGAGCCGGCATTCCGGCGGCGTGTAGCCAAAGCGGCGTTGCTCGCAGTTCTCCCCCGGGTTCATGTGTACATTTTCCAGGCCTATTTGTCGTCCGGCCTGCAGCAGCGGTTTAAGGCTTTCGCGCATAAAACGTCCGAATTGCTCCCGGCTGCGCTCGAAGTCTTGCAGTTGCACTTTTGGCGGATGTATGGTGACCCGGTCGCAGCCTAATTGCATGGCTAGTTCGACTCCCCGCTTATAGTCCTCTGCGCCGCTGATTTTTCCTTCAAGCCAGGCCGCTGTGGGCATATGCAGCGAGAGCCAGGCTCCGCCTTCCTGCCGCCAGGCCTTGACCAGGTCGCCCAGCCTGTTCCAATCCTGGGTATTTGAGTAGCTCAGTTCGAGGGCCGGCATTGCCAGGCCCCGAGTACGCTCGAGCACGCCGAAGGGATCACGATATCCGGAGCAGCCCAGGTGCGCGAGCCAGTGCCGGCGTTCCTGGCTGCTCCAGAGCCGCGGGTCGGCGGGTTGATAGGCGAATTCCTGACGGCTTTTGCCATCGTAGACGACGAAGGCCGGCGGGCCGCCCATGGCCTTGTCCGGATCCAATCCCCTGAGCATTTCGCGTTTGCCCTTGACACTGTCAAAATGGCGGTGTGCGGAGATGATTTTTGCCACTCTTCCCCTGTCCATCGCCTCTTGCAATAAGGCATCTTCCTCCGCCGTCCAGTATTCCGGCGGGCAATGCGTGTATGCATATACTTGCGCGGGCGAGTTTTTCTGCAGTAGTTCCTTGGCACTTTCCGACAGTCTGAGGTTTGAGGTATCCAACAATATGGCGTCTTTGCTTTCGCTTGGGCTAGCCAGGGTCTGCAATACCGCCTCAGTGTCCTGGGGGTTTCTCAGTTCGGCGTTGCCTGGGGTGAAAAGCCAGTCTATGCCGCAGTTATCCAGGTATAGTCGCAGGCGTTTGGCGGCATTGATCTGGCCATAGCCGAGCATGTCACCAATGCAGACAATGAGCTGCACAGCCTCGCTTTTGCAAGTCTGCAAGGCCCATTTGAGCACATCTTCCTTTACCGTGTTTTCATTGTCCAAGAGATGCAAATCAGCAAACACCGCGGTTTTTCGCATATTTTTAACCTGTTTTTATTTTGTGGGTTTCGCTTCAGGTGAAGTCTAGTCTAATGATAAATCTACTCGGTTTTGGGACACCAAGTTTTTTTGCATGAAGTTTAACATAGACCCCGTCCAAAAGGGGGGGGCATAGTAGCGCCTCTACGAGGCGCCGGTTTTGATGGTTGCCTGTACCCCAGGCTGAAGCCTGGGGTTAAGCATGGTTATGCGCCTACGGCGCAAATAGATACACTATTTTATAGTAAACTGTGCCAAGAGACCAAACGGCTCAGTTCTA
>Ga0265295_1001998_pt1 | contig 33886 bp, 30 predicted proteins | sample Munlansysbiofilm_FD_192503 | JGI IMG/M metagenome (GOLD analysis project Ga0265295, IMG submission 192503) | Leachate microbial communities from a municipal landfill in Southern Ontario, Canada - Methane capture system biofilm | ecosystem: Engineered > Solid waste > Landfill > Unclassified ... | reverse complement strand
TTAAATTGCAACGAGGTGTTCCCAAAATTTATTAGCAGTCCTATTTCCATACCATAGGCTTCTAAATAGTTTATGGCTTGTGCCAAATGGACATCTTCTAATTCTTTAACTGCCTTAAGTTCTAGCATAATTTTGTCCTCAATGAAAAAGTCCACTCTTCTTTTTCCTATATCATAGCCCTTGTACTGCAAAGGCATTTCTTTCTCCCTAATATGAGAAATTCCCTGTATTTTTAATTCTATTGATAATGCTCTCTGGTACACCACTTCTTGAAATCCATTTCCCAAATACCTATGTACTTCCATAGCACAACCAATTATCTGACCTGTTAATTCAGAATATTTATATTTATTGTCAATCATAGCAACTTAATAATCAGAGTATTCATCAAATCACTTTTAAATCATAGTTCAAGATTTTTTTATTATTCCCCAACCAACATCTCAATATTGTATCCACCGTGTCTCCTTATGTTTAGCACCGTGTTTCCATCAAACATAAGGTACTGCCCCTTAATGCCTGTTAGTACGCCATTGTACTCTGGTTTTTTATCGAAATTAACCGATGTTACCTTCGTGGGGAACTGCTCAACGGGGTAGCTTATGGTGTAGATAACGTTTTCGGCTTCCGTGAACTCTATGTCCCTATCCTTTATGTGCTCAATGGCTTTTGCTTTTTGTTCCATAAGCGGAATTTCGTTATCGTTACCGGTAAGCATTTTCCGCCAGTTGGTTTTATCGGCAAAAATTTGTTTTAATGACACTTCAATAACCCCAGCGGTATGTCTGTTTTTAGCAATGGCCAGCTTTATGGCGAAGTTTGCCCCTTGGTCCACCCAGCGAGTGGGGATCTGATGGTATCGTGTAACGCCCACCTTTAAACCACCCGAAAGCGCCAGGTAAATGTACTGGTCTGTTAGGCAGTGTTTTTTAGCGTACTCCATATCCCGGGCAATGCCCTCATGAGCCCTGCATAGCTCGGGGCGTATAACGCACTCTTCGGTTTGCGGAATGCTGATAAAGCAGGGGTAGCAGTACCCCTGTCCGTACGATTTTTTGGTAAGCTTCCCGCAGCTCATGCAGTTTATTTTACCATCGTACCTAATGGTTATCTCTTTACCTATAAGGTTGTTCATGTGTAGCTTTCCGCTGTCAGATTGTATAAAATATTCGGGTTTAATCTCAAGTTCCGATCCAGCGTTGGTGAATTGCATTTTAGAAAGTGATCCTGTAAATAGCGTTTTCATATTTATTCTGATTTTTAGCGTAGTAAAGGTAGGAATTTCAGTTGTTTTTATGAAACAGGTTCTTTTAACCCGCATTATTCATTTCTTTTTGTTAAAGATGAATGAATAATTGGGGTTATAATTAGATGCTATTTGCTATCGTTTAGCTTTGATTTTTGTGGTACTAGTCAACTATATTTTGATGGAAAAGTGCATCCTTTAGCTGTATAGCGTCATTATCAAAATAATTATTTTAAATAAAGCATTCTTTTATCTGTCTAAATATCAATTAAATAGAACACGTTTCTCTAGGTTTACTCGAAAAATTACATACCATGTATTGCAAGGTAGTGTAAATAAATATATATTTGCAATAAATTAGAACTGTATAAAGCAAGGTAGTTCTTATTAACAACGTGTAGAATACAATAAAACTCATTTTAAATGAAAAAAACTGTTACAGTTAGCTTGGGGGGCATGGTTTTTATCCTTCAGGAGGATGCCTACTATAAACTTGATAGCTACCTTAAAAGTTTAGAGGCGGGATTTGCTCAGGATCCTGACCATATAGAAATAATGGCTGATATTGAGGCCCGAATAGCTGAGCATTTTAAGGGTAGTTTTCCCAATAGCGATGATGTTATTGGTCTTTCGGAGGTTTTAAGGGTTATAGAGATAATGGGAAATCCCAACGACATTGGTTCGCAGCAACATTCGGGTAAAGCCAGCGAGCCATTCTTTAGTAACCGAAGAAAAAAGTTGTATCGCGACACCGAGGGCTCGGTTATTGGAGGGGTGTGTTCTGGTTTAGGTTACTATTGGAACATTGATACGGTACTTATCAGAATCCTTTTTGTTATTGTTGCGCTGTGGGGTGGTGGTGGTGTGCTGATATATGTAATTCTTTGGATTGTTGTGCCCGAAGCACGAACAGTTGCCGAGAGGCTCGAAATGACGGGTAATCCTGTTACGGCCGAAAATATTGGTAAGTCTTTTCATGGGTCCGGAAAACGGACAAAATAAAACGATGAGCTATGAATGTAGAAAACTCTAAGGCGCAAATGCGTAAAGGGGTACTAGAACTTTGTATCCTTTCAATCCTTTCGCGGGGCGATGCCTATACAACCGATTTGATTAATATGCTGAAAGAAGATGAAATGTTAGTGGTTGAGGGCACGCTGTATCCGCTGCTAACGCGCCAAAAAAATGCAGGGCTATTAAGCTACCGATGGGAAGAATCGCCACAGGGGCCTCCGCGTAAGTACTACTCACTAACCCAAAAAGGCAGAGAATATCTCAGCCAGCTTGAGGAGGGCTGGGCTAACCTTGTTAATACGGTAGATGCCATACGAACACGAAAAAACGCTTAAAAAATAAGTAATGAAAAAATCACTAAAAATCAGTCTGGGAGGTGTTGCATTTACCGTTGAGGAAGATGCGTACGCTGCCCTCGAATCGTACCTCAACCTACTTAAGGAACATCTGGGTGAAACCGCAGAGAGCGAAGAGGTTATTGGCGATATTGAGGAGCGTGCTGCCGAGTTGCTAAGCAGTATGCTAAAGGGAAAAGAGGTTGTTACCCTTGAAATGGTGAACCAGGTTATAGAGATACTCGGAAAGCCCGAAGAGATCGCAGGCGATGATCCCGGTGGACAATCCGCCTCATCAGATTATAAAGCAAGGCGTCGCCTGTATAGGGATCCTGAAAATGCTTTGATAGCGGGAGTTAGCTCGGGTTTGGGCGCATATTTTAATATTGATGCTCTGGTTTTCCGAATCCTTTTTGCTGCACTTCTTTTTGCCAATGGTTTGGGACTTATTCTGTATCTTGTGCTGTGGATTGCCGTTCCGCGTGCCGAAACAGCCCGACAGCGGATGGAGATGCGAGGTGAAGAGGTTAATTTTTCAAACCTAGAGAAGAGTATTAAGGAAGAGTTTCAAAAAGTGCAAAATAATATGAAAAAGAATAAATTTTCCGAAGCATTTGAACGGCTTTTTAGAGCCATAGGTCGTGTGTTTATGGCTTGCGGTGGAGTGCTAACCGTAGTGGCTAAGGTGCTAGTTGCTGTTGTGGGCGTGGCATTAATAAGCGTAGGCTTATTTGGGATAATTGCTACCCTTGTTTCCCTGTTCTTTGGCGGAGCGCTTATCTCGTTACATCCCGATTTTAATGGATTTAGCTTTGGACAGCTTATAGCCTCTACCTTCGATTTGGGGTCGTCGTTGTGGGTAACCATTCCCACCTTTTTTGTTCTGGCCATACCATTTATTGTTATTATAATTGGCGGATTACGAATGGTTGTTAAATTTACCGCTCGTTTAGGTGCTTTTCTGGTAACATCGGCAACCCTTTGGATTTTATCGGTGCTGATTTTATCTTCGGTTCTGTTTTTGCAGGTTCGTAGCTTTACCATTCGCGAAACGGTAACCGAGAGGTTCGATGTTATATTATCCGACACTTCCACTCGGGTGCTTAGGGTGTATGCCGACGATGATTTTGAGGATGAGCTGATTGATTTTACGAAAGTTTTTAATACCGTTGACTATTCGGTTGTGCAGGCAGATGGCAGCAGTCAGATATTTGGTAGGCCTAAAATCACTTTGGCTAGGAGCGGATCCAATAGGTTTGAACTGGGAGTAACCAAAAAGTCGAGGGGGGGATCTAGATTTATGGCCAAGCAGAATGCAAAGGGGATTGAGCAGAAGTTTACGTTAATGGACAATTCGCTTATTATTGCCCCATATTTTATGTTAGAGCCCAACCAAAAGTGGCGAGTTCAGGAGGTTGAAATTATCCTATATGTGCCCGAGGGTAGGGGCGTTTACCTTGAGCAAGGTTTAGAAGGTGTTATTAATCAGGAGCAAAAGTACCTAAATGCCTGGCCCGACGAAATTGTTTCGAATACATGGATAATGGGGGTAGATGGCATGAGAAGGCAATAATGGCGATTTTTTCAAAAATTATTTTTTCATGATAAAAAAATCACTTACCTTTGCCACGCTTTCGAGAAAAGCTTTTTAGGGATTGACCCATGGTGTAATGGTAGCACAGCAGATTTTGGTTCTGTCAGTCAAGGTTCGAATCCTTGTGGGTCAACTAAAACCATACGCTCCTGTAAATTTAAAATTTGCAGGGGCGTTTTTGTTTGAAGAGGATTACTTTTGATTTAAGTTTAAGGTATGTGATGCGTGATTTACACCAAAAAATCAATAATTATACCATCAGAGGTTAAAAAGTGTTCGGGTTTAATTCTAATGATGTTACCATCAATGGCCATTTTGCCCCGTACCGCATATTTTACTGCCATCTTCTGCGCTAGTTCTGCGCTTGCTTTTCCATAATTATTGCTGATGTAGCTAAGGTCGGCACCCCAAATGGTGCGAAGCGAGGTTAAGAAGTACTCGTTAATCTTTTCATCCTTGGTAAGAGTTTCACTTTCGGGGTTGGGTAGTCCCTTTTTTATAGAATTTCCCCATTGCTCAATCGACCTAGCATTCCAGCAGCGGGATACGCCATTGTACGAATGTGCCGATGGCCCCAACCCTAGATAGTGTATCTGTTTCCAGTACGATGTATTATGGCGCGAGCGGTATTCCTTTTTTGAGAGGTTCGACACTTCGTAGTGTTCAAAGTTAAACTGCTGTGCATATTGCTGAAGCAGCTTAAACTGTTCAACGCTAATATTTTCATCAACAGGTTTTACTAATCCAGATTTAACATTTTTGTGTAGCGGTGTGCCCGACTCGTAAATTAGATGGTAGCACGAAAGGTGTGTAATGGGCAGCGCGAATGCCTTTGCTAGGTTGTGCTCCCAAATTTGGTTGCTTGAGTAGGGCAATCCGTAAATTAAATCGATGCTAATATTACTAAAACCTACTTTTTTAGCATGGTTAGTTGCGTTTATTGCCTCAGTAGCATTGTGCCTCCGTCCTAGCTGCTTTAAATCGCTATCGCAAAGCGATTGTACCCCAATGCTTAGCCTGTTAACGCCAATTTTTTGTAGGTTTAGAAGGTATTCAATCGAGAGGTCATCAGGATTAGCTTCAAGGGTTACTTCGCTATTTTTTGCAACGGTAAAATGTTTCGATATGGCGTTTAGTATCTTTCCAATCGCTTCGGTTGTTAGTGTTGAGGGGGTTCCGCCACCAAAGTATATGGTTTCAACGGGGCTCTTGTTCAGGTAGCTCGCACGTAGTTCAATCTCCTTTTCAATAAGGTTTGCAAACTCGTTTTTACCGCTATCGTTGGCAACTGAGTAAAAATCGCAGTAGCTACATTTGCGTTTACAGTAGGGTACATGGATATAAATTCCAGACATTTTTTTATTTTTGCCTTACATTAAAACCAAACGGTTTATCTTTGCAAAAATACCATATATATATGAAACATTCGCAGCAACAGCCATACCACCTATGCAATGGCTATTCCATGGGTGTTCCATCTGACAACTAAAAATAAGAACTTAAACATATGAAAACATATCGAGTTGCAGTAGGATGTGACCATGCAGGTTTCGATACCAAGGAGAAGCTTGTGGTGTATCTTACCGAGTTAGGTCATACCATTAAGGATTTTGGAACGTATTCGAGCAAAAGTATTGATTACCCCGATTATGCTCGCCCAGTGGCGGAAAGTGTTGCACAGGGCGATTTTGAATTGGGTATCGTGCTATGCGGTAGCGGTAATGGGGTAAACATGACATCGAATAAGACTAAGGGTATCCGCTCGGCTTTGTGTTGGATTCCAGAAATTGCCACACTTGCCCGCCAGCATAATAATGCTAATGTATGTGCTATACCTGCTCGTTTTGTGAGCGTAGAAAGTGCTTTTAAGATAGCTACAGCTTTTTTAAACGCTACGTTTGAGGGGGGGAGGCATGCCAAAAGGGTGGCTAAAATAGAAGCTGAGTAGCTGCCTTTAATCCGCATTATTCATCAAATTTGTGAAAGATGAATGCCAATGCGGGTTAAGTTTTACTTTTTTAGACATTGGAGCAACGCGAAATCGGTTTACTAGTTTTCTTTTTGCTCAGGTAATCTCTTGGTACGGTAACCAGAAGCGCATGCGATATGTGATCGAGCTGGATAACTACCCTCTTTTTGCCATTATGCCGAACTACTTCGCCCTCGTAACCCTTTAGCTTGCCAATATTGATTTCAACAAGTTCGCCAGGGTTTAAAGGTTTATCACTGGTTTCAATTTCCAGCTTTTCCTCAATAAAAAGTTTTAGCACCTCTATCTGGTTGTCGGGTATGGGGGCAACTTTCCCTTCAAAGTAAATATACCTTACAAGCCCCGGGATTTTTAAAGCGTTGTAGTACTCGTATTCTGTAATTCTTATAAATATATACGATTTAAGCAGTGGTTCCTCAACCCATTTTTTCCTGTCGCTCCACTGTTTAAGGGTTCGCTGTAACGGCAAATAGGCTTCGTATCCCGCTTCTGTTAGGCGTTCTAGAGCCTTCTTCTCGTTTCGCGACTTTGTGTATGCTGCAACCCAGTGTGGTTTCTTAGTATCAATCACTTTAAGCTAACTTTATAAAACAAAGATATAAATTTATATCAAAGGTTATAATGCTTGCCTAATTAGGCCCACAAGGAAAAATACTACAGGAAGCGTAGCTATGCTAAGTAGGGTAGTTACAAAAAGATTGGCACCAGCTAAGATGTAGTCGCCTTTGTATCGCTGCGATAGCACAACAATAATGGTTTGGCAGGGCATGGCTGCCTGAAGAATAATAACAAAAAATGCTTCTTCTGAAAGATTAATGCCCAACGCATTAATTGCTAGCTGGTAAATCGCTGCAAGGGCTAACGGTACAATCAGTAGCTTGTTAAGGCTAAGTAGGTATATGCTTTTCTGCTTAATGGCACTTTTAATTCCCATTGAAGCAAGCATTGCGCCAATATAAATCATTGATAACGGGCTTGTGCATTGACCAATACTGCTAAGCGATACGTTTAAAAATGAGGGCAATTTTATGGGAAGCAGCAGCACGATTGCACCCAGAAAAAGTGCTATGGTATTTAGATTTATCAGGCTTTTTATTCCCGATTTTTGGGTGCCAGCGCTAAGCTTATAAACGCCGTAGGTAAAGGTAATGGTGTTGGAGGCTAACTGATACATTGCGCCATAAAAAATACCAATACCATTTGGGAAAAGCGCATCGAGAAGCGGGAAGCCTAAAAACACGATATTACCAAACATGGTGTGTAGGGTGTGAACCGTTTGTTGTGGTTTTTTTAACTTTAGTAGGTGCGATGAGAGGTTGCCCACCAGATAAAATACGAAAAGGTTTACAAATGTTAGCGCAAATACCAGTAAGCCATTTTTTAAAACGCTGGCATCGGCCTCCATATTCGCAAAAGTGGTAAATATCAGGAAGGGTAGCGTAATATCAATAACTACTTTGGCAAGGTTATTCTTTATTTCGGGAGAAATAATTTTTTGCCAGTACGCAAGGGCACCTATACCAATTACAATTCCGAAAATCAGCAGTTGTCTTACTATAATTTCTGTAGCCATAGGGTATGGTTTACAGCGCTGTTTTAGCCAAAAATTGAACGCAAATTATGAGTATTACCATGGCAATGGGGTAAACAGCAGCATAGGCCCTGCCTGGTAAGTTGCTATCGGTTAGCGAATCGCAAGCTGCCAGTCCCGGTGTGCTGGTCATGCCACCCGTAATTGCTCCCATAAGTTCAAAAACATTAAATTTAAAGAATAGCTTGTTTAGTAACAAGGCCACAAGCATGGGCAGTATTGTAATTGCAAAACCAATTAGCAGAAGAACTATACCTGATTCGTTCAGCGTATCCACTAGCTGTCCGCCCGCCTTTGTGCCAACGGCCGACAAAAAGAATAGTAGTCCCAGCTGCCTTAGTAGTTGGTTGGCGCTGTCGCTCATAATCCAAACAATTGGTCCGGTTTTGCCAATATTGCTAAGGGCAATTGCGGCTAAAAGCACACCTCCGCTTAATCCTAAGCTCATCGAAAGAGTGCTAGAGAACGAAATACTTACATACCCTAATAAAATACCTATAACAATGCCTAGGGCAATTGGCAAGAAGTCGGTATCCGATAATTTTCTCTCGTTATTACCTAAAAGGCAGGTGAGCGAATTAAGGCTGGCTTTTGGAAAGCCAATCGTGAGCTTATCGCCAAAGCGGATATGTAAATCGGGAGATGGCGCTATATCGATACCGCCTCGGTTAATTCGTGTAACCACGGCATTGTAGCTATGCAGAAACGAAACTTCATGAATCGATTTACCTACAAGTTTCTTGTTGGTTATCAAGAATTGTTGTACTAAAAAGCCTTTTTTAAGCGTAATCTCCTGTTGTACCTTTTCCCCAATAAGCACTTCAACCTTAGCAAGGGCTTGCTCCGAACCTACAGCCCTAATTATATCGCCCTTGTTTAAGATGGTATCATGTAGAGGTGTTGAACAGTTATCCTTATGCTGAATTCTGGATACAGTGGCACCGGTCATTGTGCGTATCTCAATTTCCGAGAGGGTTTTCCCTACAACCGAATCATTTTTAACTATAAAATGGGCGGACTCAATTTTGGGGTAAGCATCTTTTTCGGCTTGTGCTAGCCTCTTGTTCTCATCGTTTAAATTAAGCTTTAGTATTTTTGGTATAAACTTTATAACAACAATAACCCCCACAACGCCCATGGGGTACGCAATACCGTAACCTATTGATGCTAAGGGCGATGAGGTTGCATCGATGGCAACGGTTAAGCCCGGCGTGCTAGTAAGTGCACCGCACAGTATACCAGCCATAAGGGCCGCATCAACATCAAAAATAAACATCGATAAAAAAGCGACTAAAACACCGCTTATTACTATTAGCGCTGCCATTGCTGCAAGTTTACGCCCCCGTTTTTTGAACGATTCAAAAAAACCAGGACCAGCCTGTATGCCAACGGTAAAAATAAATAGAACCATCCCAATGCGCTCAATTATTTGCGGAATTACTACGCCAAAATGCCCAAACAGTAAGGCCACAAACAGCACAGCAGAAATGCCAAACGAAAACCCCCGAATCTTGATATTGCCAACAATAAAACCAAGGGCTATTATTACAAATAGTGCAAAAAGTGGATTTAAAAATAGTTCCATATACTCATTTTATGTATTTACAAAATTACTAAATACTTGTAATAAACACCCTTTGCTTTACCTATTGTATAGCATGAATTGATATATTATTTATCATTGGTGTCCGGTTAATATTTATAGATTCCTCCCTACGGTCGGAATGACAGGGAGTTGAGTTGTATTTGGGAGGGGAGGGCATGGTTCCATGCCCTCCCCTAAAAACTAAACATTTGTCATTGACAAAGGCATTTCTATTTTCAAAGGTTTTGTCGAACATACGTTTCAGGGCGAAACGCAGTGAAGCGAAGAATCTATAATGTTTAACTTTGCTTTTACCGGACAATAGTGATTATTTATATAGGGTGCAATATAGGTGTTTTACTTTTTACTAAAGTATTTAGTATTAGGCGTTATTTTTTTATTTAGCATTTAACCCGCATTACTCATCTTTTTTGTTAAAGATGAGTGCAAAAGCGACTTACCCGGATCTAGTTGGGCCCAACTTTGGGCAACAAAATTGGTAGTGAGGCTTAGTCGCTGTCGGAGACCCCAATTATTCGAACGAATAATTGGGGTTAAACTAATTTTTCCGTTTTAGCAAAATAAAACCACTTATTGTGGTGTGGATTTGGATTTTTATTATAAAATTGCACCATATTTGTATTCTGTTTTCAACCCATTTTGTTATTGTTTTTAAACCTAAACTACTAATTCTAACTTAAAACGTAACTATTTAACTTTTCAGTAATGAAATCAAGGAATGAAATGCGTAAACCGGAAAAGGATTTCTACTCTGGTTCGGACGAGCAAAAAAGAAGCCGTAAGCTCAAACCTGTTAAAAAAGAAAAAAACCTTAAACAGGCCCTCTACGATGAAATTGACGAGTTGCAAGACATTGAATTAGATTATCGCGACTACGAGTTTAGCGAAGATGATTTAATTGATGACGATGAGTACTAGTATTTATTGATTTCAGGAGTAAGTAGGGGCAAGTTTTTGCCCCTTTTTTCTTTTTATAATGGGGATATATCTACTGGAAATTTTGCTGTCCATCATTCGTTCCCTAAAATATGCCTTTCGTGTAAAACATTTGGGACAGCGTGTAAATTATGATGTAAAGGTGTTGTTTGTGTTTAGGTTTTTCCCTAGATTTACAAAAAATGATGATATGTTATGACCAGTAAAAAGCGCTTTCGTGTAATTTTTGCCATCTTAATACTGGTATTGATAAGTGTAAAAGCAGGTGCGAAAAATTTAGCTCCCGACTCCATTAGCTCATTGCTTAATCGATTTTTGGAAGAGGAACGCATCGAATTACTTCTTTCCTCCACTCAAAATCTTGTAAATAGGTATCCCGAGCAAGCTGCAATTTATGCCGAGCGAGCCCTTGTTCTTTCAATTGAGAAGAACGATTCGGTTAGCTGGGCGTTTTCAAATTATTTATTAGCGACCGTACACCGTATATTAGGGCAGTATAATGTTGCGCTCGAACATCTTGACTTTGCGCATGGGTTTTTCTTGAGTCAAAACGATAGTTCAAGGCTTACGGAATCCTATCAGCTTTACAGCGATATCTTTGTAAAACTGGGAGACTTCTCCAAGGCGATTGATAATTGTCAGAATGCCCTGCATTTGGCAATACAAATTGATGATAAGAGGCAAATAGCCGATTTAACCCGTAAGTATGGAAATATCTATTTTTATTTTAATGAGGTAGCTATTGCCCTCGATTTTTTTTATAAAAGTTTACAACGAAGCGAAGATTGTGACTACGCTAAGGGGATTATAAAAGCGAATAATAATATTGGGAGAATATACGTTGAACTGGGAAAGTATGATATTGCTCTCGAGTACCTGCTCAAATCGCTTGCCGATAAAAAGGAACAGGGTGATAGGGCAAGTTATGGCAATACGCTTATAAATATTGCTAGCATTTACATACAAAAGGAGGAGTACCAAAAGGCTATTTCTTTTCTGCACGATGCCTATCAAAACTATGTTTCAGTTTGTAATTCCGAGGGAATGTCGAATTCACAGTACTACCTTGGAGTTGTGTATAAAAAGATAGGAGGATATCATCAGGCCATTGACTACCAGAATCGTGCGTACAAAATAGCATCAGACCATAATTTGCAAGTAATTATGGTTAAAATAACCCACGAATTAGCCGATATTTATAAAAAAACAGGTAATTACCCAAAGGCACATAGCTATTTAACTACCCATATCGAGCTACGTGATTCGGTTTTTAGCCAGGAGAAGGCTCGCTTACTTATGGAGTTAGAGACCCGCTACCAGCTGGCTGGCAAGCAGAGACAAATAGAACTACTCTCTAAGGAAAGGGCTCTAGAGGAAAGTAAAATAAAGCAGAATCGTATTTGGCTGATTTTTCTCGTTGTTCTTATATTATTGCTTGTTGCACTATTGCAACAGGTTTATAAGCGGTTTCGCTTGAAAAATAGCATGAATCAGGTGTTGCTTCAGGAGATAAATCGGCGTAAGGAGTCTGAAAAACAGCTTAATGTGTATCACGAACAGCTAGAATGTTTAGTCGAAGAAAGAACGCAGGAACTAGAGGAGGCTAAAAATAGGGCCGAAGAGTCAGACAAGCTGAAGAGCGCATTTCTGGCTAATATGTCGCACGAAATACGAACTCCCTTGAATGCCATCGTTGGTTTTTCGCATCTGTTAACCAATAGCGATATTGACGATAATTCAAAAGCAGAGTTCAAAAAAATCATTAAGAGCAATGGCGAGGTTTTAATAAAACTTATTAACGATATTCTTGATATTTCGATAATCGAGGCTGGGCAGCTAAAAATTAAAGCTAAACCTTTTGAACTTCACGTGCTGCTTGAAGAGCTTAGGTTTTTCTTTTCTCAGGAAATTATGCGGGTCAAGTCGGCCGCTACCCTTACTACCGATTACGACGTTAGGTGTAACGCTGACCTGTTAATAACCACCGACAAGGTAAGGCTTAGGCAAATTCTCTCGAATTTACTATGGAATGCGGTAAAGTTTACGCCTAAAGGTAAAATTGTTTTAGGTTACAGGCTTTCAGGGTTTGATAAAATAGTGTTTTTTGTGAAGGATACTGGTATAGGTATCGACCCAAAAAACCATGAACTAGTTTTTTATAGGTTTAGTAAGCTTTCGGCTGGAACAGGGGGAGCCATACATTATGGTACAGGACTGGGTTTAGCCATATGCCAGGAAATGGTAACGGCTCTTGGTGGACAAATTTGGGTTGATTCGTTACCGGGTAAGGGCTCAACGTTTTACTTTACGCTGCCTTTCGTTGAGCAGCATAGATCTTATATAAAAGGCGCCGATAAATTTGAGGCCGATATGGAACTTCTTAAAGGGAAAACCATACTGATTGGCGAGGATGTTGAGTCAACCTATAATTTTATTAGGTATTTTCTTGCTGGTTTGCAAATGAACATTGTTTGGGCCAAAGATGGTATTGAGGTAATTAATGAGCTTCGTGAAAATAGCAGTATCGATATTATTTTAATGAAAATGTCGTTACCAATTCTCGATGGTGTTAATACGCTCAAAAATATCCGTAAATTTCGTGCCAGTATACCAGTTATTGTGAATACAACTTTTTACAGCGATAGCGACAAGGATAAATGTTTTGAGGCTGGTTGTAACGCTTTTATTGAAAAGCCTTTTTGTAACAACGATTTAATATTAAAAATTATCGAACTCCTAAAAAGGTTTGGTTAATCGTGTTTTCCCTCAATAAGCCATTTATCTTTTACGTAAACCTGTCTCTCAAAGGCTTGATCGAGTGATATAAAGGTTTCGGTATTTAAAACGCCGGGAATATTTTGTATGGTGTTTACCAGCACTTGCATAAGATGTTCGTTATCCCTACAATATACCTTGAGAAGTAACGCAAACTGACCTGTGGTGAAGTTGCACTCTACAACTTCGGGCATTTTTTTTAGTTCTTTAACCGCCCCTTCGTATTGGTTGGCTGCCGAGAATTGCACCCCAACAAATGCGCAAACTCCGTAGCCTAAAGCCTTTGGCCTTACAATCATGCGCGAACCATCAATAATACCCGCCTCTTCCATCTTTTTTACCCGTTGATGAATTGCTGCTCCTGAAATTCCGCATTCGCGGGCTATCTCAAGGAACGGCATGCGAGCATTTTTTACCAAGTATGCCAATATTTTTTGGTCTACCTCGTCGACTTGATACCTTACCTCAGCCATTGCATTACAGTTTATAGATTATTTGGCCATAAAAGTAATAAATTGTAAGTGAAACCGAAGCATAACGGTTAGTTTTTAGTACCACTTGACTCACATTTACATCCATCTTTACTAAATTTGATGAATAATGCGGGTATGGGGTGCGTATAACAAATAACTCGTCGCAATGTGCATTAATATCTGCTACACATAACAACGAGTTATCACATTGCTATGCGGTAACGGTTTTTGTTTTTCTAGTCGCTTGCTTTAGCAGCAATAAACTCTCGGTTTAGCCTTGCAATGTGCGAAATTGAGATTCCTTTAGGGCATTCAGCTTCGCAGGCGCGGGTGTTTGTACAACCGCCAAAGCCTAGCTCGTCCATTTTGGCCACCATGTTTTTAACCCGTTCTTTTGCTTCAACTCTACCTTGTGGGTATAGCGCCAGCTGCGATACCTTAGCTGCTATAAAAAGCATGGCCGACGAGTTTTTGCAGGCTGCAACGCATGCGCCACAGCCTATGCACGATGCTGCATCGAAAGCTTCGTCGGCTTTTGCTTTAGATACTGGAATAGCATTAGCATCCTGGGCCTGACCCGTATTTACCGAGATAAAGCCGCCAGCTTGCATAATTTTATCGAAAGCATTTCGCTCAACAATAAGGTCTTTTATAACTGGGAATGCCGCTGCTCGCCATGGTTCAATGGTTATGGTTTCGCCAGCTGTAAACTCGCGCATGTATAGCTCGCAGGTAGTGGTTTTATTCTTTGCGCCGTGTGGCCTACCGTTAATGTATAATCCGCAGCATCCGCAAATTCCCTCTCTGCAGTCGTGCTCATAGGCCACGGGATCTTTACCGCTGGTTATTAGCTGGTTGTTGAGGCAATCGAGCATTTCAAGAAACGACATTTCGGGCGATACATCGTTGAGGGCATAGGTTTCAAATTTCCCTTTGGCCTTAGCGTTTTTCTGACGCCATATTTTAAGCTTAAAATTCATTTTTTATTATGTGTTAAGGTTATTGCTAATTACTTGTAGCTCCGCTCCTGAAGTTCAACGAATTCAAATTTCAGCTCCTCTTTATGAAATTTGGGCTCAGCATCGTCCCCTAGATATTCCCAAATAGAAACGTAGGCGAAATTTTCATCGTCTCGTTTGGCTTCGCCAGTTTCGGTTTGGCTCTCTTCTCTAAAGTGCGCCCCGCAACTCTCCTTACGATTTAGGGCATCATTACATAAAAGTTTTGCCATTTCGAAATAATCTGCAACTCTACACGCTTTTTCAAGCTCCTGATTCAATCCCTCAACCTCGCCAGGTATGCATAGGTCGCTCCAGAACTCTTTTTCAAGCTCATCAATTAGTCCAAGTGCTTTTTTTAGCCCACCCTCGTTGCGGTGCATTCCGCAGTAATCCCACATAATTTTTCCTAAACGTTTATGGAACGAGGTAACCGTTTGCTTTCCTTTTATGTTTACGAGTTTATCTATTCTCTTTTTAACCTCATTCTCAACGCTATCGAATTCTGGTAGGTTGGTGCTGATCTTTGGCGTTTTAATATCGTCGGCTAGGTAGTTGGTAACGGTATAGGGTGCAATAAAATATCCGTCGCCAGCGCACTGCATTAGCGAACCTGCACCTAATCGGTTTGCTCCGTGGTCGCTAAAGTTCGATTCACCAATGGCAAATAGCCCCGGAATGGTAGTCATAAGATTGTAGTCAACCCAAAGGCCGCCCATTGTATAGTGTCCTGCTGGGTAAATGCGCATTGGCCTTTCGTATGGCGATTCGCCAGTAATCTTTTCGTACATCTCAAAAAGGTTTCCGTACTTATCTTCAATGGCCTTTTTGCCCTGTTTTGTAATGGCGTCTTTAAAATCGAGGAATACTGCCAATCCTGTTTTACCTACGCCATAGCCTGCGTCGCAGCGCTCTTTTGCTGCACGCGATGCCACGTCGCGAGGCACTAAATTTCCGTATGCTGGGTATCTTCTTTCTAGATAGTAATCACGATCCTCTTCGGGTATTTCGTGACCCAATCGTTTGTCGCCCTTGGTTTTAGGAACCCATACGCGCCCGTCGTTACGCAGCGACTCGCTCATAAGCGTAAGCTTACACTGGTAGTCGTTAAGTACGGGTATTGAGGTTGGGTGAATTTGGATAAAGCTTGGATTGGCAAAAAACGCGCCGCGCTTGTAGGCTTTCCACGCAGCCGAACCATTGGAGTTAACCGCAAGGGTTGATAGGTAGTAGATGGTTCCATAGCCTCCTGTGGCAAGTACAACGGCGTGCGCAGCGTGGCGCTCAAGCTCGCCAGTAACAAGATTTCGAGCAATTATCCCGCGTGCTTTGCCATCAACAACCACTAGGTCGAGCATTTCACGACGCGAGTACATGGTAGCCTTACCCTTCTGTATTTGTCTAACCAATGCGCTGTAACCACCAAGCAAACATTGCTGTCCGGTTTGGCCCTTTGCGTAAAAAGTACGGCTCACCTGCACGCCGCCAAACGAGCGGTTGTCGAGCAATCCGCCATAGTCGCGAGCAAATGGCACTCCCAGTGCAGTGTAGTGGTCAATTACCTGGTTACTAACCTCTGCTGCTCGATATGCATTGGCCTCACGCGCGCGGTAGTCGCCACCCTTTATCATATCGTAAAAAAGGCGGTACACGCTATCGCCATCATTTTTATAGTTTTTGGCTGCGTTAATTCCTCCTTGGGCTGCCACCGAGTGTGCACGACGTGGAGTGTCTTGGTAGCTAAACACTTTTACGTTATACCCCAGCTCGGCAAGGGTTGAGGCGGCACCAGAGCCAGCTAAACCTGTTCCCACAACAATTATGTCGAGCTTGCTCTTGTTGGCAGGGTTAACTAATCGGAGGGAGTTTTTATGTTTTGTCCATTTTTCAGCTAATGGGCCTTCGGGTATCTTTGCATCTAACTTTGTCATATCTTATTATCGTTTCGAGTTATCTATTTAAAATATTTTCTAGTGTATAAACCAGAAGTATATCGGTATAATAGTAAAACCAGTGGCTATAATCACAGCATATATGGATGCTATTACCTCAAATCGTTTTAACCATTTTTTGTTGTTAAGCCCAACGGTCTGAAAAGCGCTCCAAAACCCATGGCTTAGGTGCAAGCCTAGCAAAATAGCCGATACGATATAAATTACGTTATACCACCAATAGTTTATAAAAAAGTCCGATACCAATAGGTATGCGTTGCTCATGTATTTAGCACCATCGTAGGTTATTTGGGGTACGCTACCAAAGCGAAGCTTTAGAAAGAAGTTTATTAGGTGAATAATTAGGAATGCGAGTATTGTAAAACCTAGTATATACATATTGCTCGACGACCAGGTTGTGAGCTCGTTTTTACCCGTTTTAGCGTAGCCAATAGGTCTAGCTTTCCTGTTTTTCAGCGTAATGGTTGTTGCATAAATTATGTGGAAGATAAAACCCAAGGCCAGCATAATTTCAATAATTTTTAAAGGCGGTGTAGAGGAAAGAAAGTGGGCGGCCTGATTATAAAGCTCGCCATCGCCAGCTAAAAGCAGAAGATTTGTACCAAGGTGTACAAGTAAAAAGAGCATGAGAAAAAGGCCCGATATACTCATTACCAACTTTTTACCAATAGAGGTGCTAACTATTCTATTCATAACCATTTGTTTTAAATTTTTGCAAAGAAAGATAAACTATTTTGCTTGTAAAAGCGGTATGAAATGATATAATATAGCCATGTTATTTAGCATACCTGCTTTTTGCTAGGAGGAGAGGTTTTTATGGCTTAAAAATTGGCTGAGGGTTATTATGAAAAGCTCATTACCTTAAGGTATCGCTCTTTTATTGTTTCAAGCGTTTCGTGGGTTAAGTTCTCTCGGTAAATTCGGACCATATCCGTAATTTGTCTCTCTTCGTAGATATAGGCTTGGGCTGCATCAAAGAATAGCAGCTTGGTGTTTCGTTTAACTTCCTGTGTAAGCTGTTTAAACTGCTCCCATTCTATATTCCTGTCAATTACAAAATATCCAATACTTTCTTGATCCTGATCCATGTATAGGCCATTGCCAATCTTTTTCAGCTTAAAAAAGCGTCTAAGCTTAATTAGACCCATTTGGTTTTCGAGCTTTAGTTTTTTCTTTTTAAATAGGAGCCCCTCATCCATATAGTACTGTTGAATCATTTTTATGTGGCTGTAATTGCGAAGGTTTAAAAATCGAATTACGTAGCAGGTTTGGTTTAATATGCTTATAAATCCCGTTGCGGCATCAATTGGGAAGTTTACCTTTTTTTGAATTGTTGAGGTTGCCCTAGTAAGGTGTTCCAATGTGTAGTAACCATCAAGGACGAAGTAAACCATATGTGGCTGTTTATTTGATTTTACTTCGTAGTAGTACCCAAAGTATGGTGAAACGGCTTCAACTACACATGTCTCTTTTAGTATAAGTTCATTTTCTATGCACGATAAGGGTTCTTTTTTAATGATGCCTCCGTAACGTTCAATAATGTTGTTTGAGTTCATGTTGTTAGGGGTTTGGTTTTACCAAATATACAAAATATTGTAAGCTTTTTCAAACTTTAATCCCAATGATTTAGGATGTAAGGTTTTTAACCCTAATTATTCATTCGAATAATTGCGGTTTCCAACAGCGACTAGGTTGAGGCAACCCGCATTTGCACTTATCTTTTATAAATTTGACGAATTAAGCAGGTTAACAGTGGAAGTTCATAGGAATGAGTTGCTAGCTTTTTGATTTCAGGTTGTAAATTTTTGCATGCGGGTTAATCCATGAGCTTGCCTTCAGCTTTGAGTCTATAGTAGGCGATAGCAGCTCCGAGATGTTATTGTTATTGTCCTGCAGTATTTCAAAGGTTTTAATTAGCGTGCTGTCAATGCGCAGAAGAATAGGATAAAACCCGTCGTTGTCGATAAAGTTTCGAGCAATGTATGCCTTTATTTGCGTTTCGATTATTTTTTTCGATTTTTCTATATCGTCGTAGTTAGGGTCAATGCCATATTTTTTAGCGTATCCAACAAATTGATCTAGCAGGTTTATGGCGTCGAGGTATTTTTCTATCTCCTCAAGGTCCTTCATCTCGGCCATTTGTGGCCTATGCTTATCGGTAAAGTTGAAAGTAAATCGATAAATTAGGTTTCGGCGTGCAACTTTTGTGAAGTATGGTGTTATTCCAACGGTATCGAGAGGGACAAAGAAATCGGGCATAATTCCGCCGCCCCCATATACAATACGCCCACCTGGGGTGGTGAATTTTAGCGAGTCGTGATGTTGTATGCTATCTCTTTCCTGCATCTCGCCATGCTCGTACCTGTTGTTAATATCGTAAAAATACTCATCGCTGCCTGGTTCGTAAGGTTTCTGAATACTACGTCCGGTTGGGGTGTAGTAGCGGGCAATGGTAAGCCTAAGGGCCGAGCCGTCCGAAAAAAGAACCTGTTCCTGCACTAAACCCTTTCCAAATGAGCGTCTGCCAACCACTATGCCTCGGTCGTTATCCTGAATAGCCCCTGCAAGTATCTCGCTGGCCGATGCCGAAAATTCGTCCATTATAATTGCTACTGGCGTATCGAGGCATTGGCCGCGTGAGTTTGAGTACATATTTTGGCGTGGGCGGGCTTTGCCTTGGGTGTAAACTATCAACTTCCCCTCGGGTAAAAATTCGTTGGCAATATTGGTGGCCGCATCAAGGTATCCTCCGGTATTGCTTCTAAGGTCAATTATCACTTTTTGCATTCCCAGCTCCTGCAGCTTGTTAATTGCCTGTAAAAATTCGGAGTACGTAGTCCTTGCAAAGCGTGAAATTTTGATGTAGCCAACCTCCTCATTAAGCATAAAGCTTACATCAATGCTGTAAATGGGGATTTTATCCCTAATGATTTCAAAAGAAATTATTTCGTCAATACTTGCTCGTTTTATTCCAACGGTAACATTTGTGCCTGTTGGACCCTTAAGCATCGAGATTATTTTGTCTTGGTCAATTTTTTTACCTGCTACTACCGAGTCGTTAATAGAAACAATCCGGTCGCCAGGTAGTAACCCAACCTGTGCCGATGGGCCTCCCGGGATTGTTGATATTACAACAATGGTATCGCTGGGCATGTTAAAGGATATTCCAATGCCATCAAAACCGCCATCGAGAGGCTCGTTAACTTCCTGTAAGTCTGATGATGATATGTATACCGAGTGGGGGTCCAAGTTTTTAAGCATGGTGGGTATGGTCGACTCTATTAACATATCTGTTGAGATTGTGTCAACATATTGCGTTTCAATATAGTCGATTATACTTGATAGCTTATTGGTACGAGGGTATACGGTTAGCCCTGAGCGGATGGGGTCTTTTTTTATTGATAATCCAACCACCACGCCAATGGCTAAAACAGCCGCGAGCACCAGTGGATATAAAACATCTTTTCGTTTATTGTTATATTGCATAAAGCTATTAGCCAAATTTAGAAGTTCAAAGGTATGGGTTTCATTAGTAATTTACCATATCTTTTGTTGAGTATGATGAAAATTTAACTTTTTTTGTTATTGTACGCTATCCTCTTACCCTTGCTAAAGTTTTAGTATCTCAACCTTTGCACGTTTAAGAAGCTCTATCCCCTCGGTAGTTCTGTAGTCATCGCTATATACCACTCTTTTTATGCCAGCCTGAATAATTAGCTTTGAGCACTCAATGCATGGAGATGAGGTTACGTATAGGGTAGCACCATCGCTACTATTGTTTGATTTGGCCACCTTGGTAATGGCATTGGCCTCGGCGTGAAGTACATAGGGTTTGGTTTTCCCGCTTTCATCTTCACAAATATTTTCAAACCCGCTGGGCGTGCCGTTATATCCATCTGAAATGATCATCCTGTTTTTTACAATAAGGGCACCAACCTGCCGGCGTTTACAGTACGAATTTTTTGCCCACACATGAGCCATTTCGAGGTAGCGTTTATCGAATTCCAGCTGTTTTTCGCCGTAAGGATGAATATTTTGCTCTGTGTTCATGTTAAAAAATAGTTTACGTATAGGGATGCTAAAGATATTAATTTTTTAGCTTTGTTTGATTTTTAACGTGAGGGAATTTGGGGTTATTTAATTCGCATTCTTGCCTAAAGTGGCCATGTAAAATTATTGTGGTCAATCTATTTAACCCGCATTTGCATTCATGTTAAACAAATTTGATGAATAATGAGGGTTAAATGGGTTTATTTTATTCGCACTAACATATTCGAGTGGAATTATTTTTTAATCAGGCTATTTTTTATTGTTGTAAATTTTTTTTATAAACTTGCAACAAAAGGTTATCAATCTACTCCCTTTTTAGTAGCAGATATGCGGTTTTCAAGCAATCTATAATCATTCTAAATTAGGGGCTCCGTTTTTTATAACAAAGTTTGTACCTATATTGGTATTCGAAGTAATATTACGAGCGAGATTAAAAGCGCTCAATAATGCACTCAAACAATGAATCAGGTTACTATTCACGCACGCATGATTGCTCAAAGGCTTGTTATTCTGTTTGCTGTAATTGTAATGTTTAGCCAATGTATCTTACCCAAAAAGCAACCAGAGGGGAGTAGCGAATATAAAAAGGAACTTTCATCAAAACTTTACGCCATTCGAAATGAGGATTCGCTTCGGAGCGTTTTATACCGATTTGTTGAGGAGGGTAATGATTTAGGCAAAATGCTTTGTTACAAGCAACTGGGGTCTCTTCAGCGTAGGAACTCCCGTTTTTCCGATGCCATTAGCAGCCATCAACAAGGGTTAGAAATAGCCCTAAGGCTGAGCGACACCCTTGAAATAGTGCAGGCGATGAACAACCTCGGCACCAACTTCAGGCGCATAGGGGCGCATAGCGAAGCCTCTCAATATCACTATCAGGCGCTGCATTACGCCGAGGCCTGGTCGGGTTTACATACGTCAGCTGGCACTAAAAATCGCGTGGTTTCTTTAAATGGAATTGGAAATATTAGCCTTATGCTTGGCTACTACAACGAGGCCGAGAAGTTCTTTCGCGAAGCCCTGAAAGATGAGATTGTGCTGAATAGCCCGATAGGGCAGGCAATAAATTATGCCAATCTAGGGGCCATATTCGAAAGGCGCCAGCAATACGATTCGGCTTATATCTACTTTCATAAATCGCTAGAACAAAACAAGCTTGCCAATTCGGAGCTAGGGATTGGGTTGTGCTTGATATATCTAGGCGAATTATACGAGAAGGAACAAAAGTACGAGTTGGCAAAAGTAGAATACCAAAAAGCCTACGAGCTGATGGCTCAGATTTCTGATAGATGGCATTGGCTCGAAGCATGTCTATCCCTTGCTCGTATTCATTTAATTACTGGTGATATAGGTGAGTTTAAGCGCTATATTCAGCTGGCCGAGAGTACGGCAAATAAAATTAAATCGCCCGAGCATCTTGCCACTGTATATTTGCTTAAACACGACCATGATATTAGTAAAGGTAATTATCAGCTTGCACTTCAGCACTATAAGCAGCATCAAGCAATGCAAGATAGCGTGCAGGGAATACAAAAGGCAAACCAGTACATGGATATACGCATAGGGTACGAGCAGAATAAGAATGCGCTTCAAATTCAACAAATGGAGGCGGCAAGTAAAATGGCGCAGCAAAGAAAGCAGTTCGTTATATACTTATCGTGGTTAATAATTATCGTTTCATCCATTATAACAGCACTGCTTTACTATGCTTTTCGTCAGCGTACCCGTAGTAATAAAATACTGAAAGAACTTGAGCAAACCCGGACAGACTTTTTTACCAATATTACCCACGAGTTCCGTACACCCCTTACCGTGATACAGGGTTTGAACCAGCAAATTCAGCAAAAGAAAAATCTTACGGAGAAAGAGAAAACGGCATTTAGGGCAGCTATCGACAGGCAAAGCAACAACCTGCTTAACTTGGTAAACCAATTGTTAGATGTTGCAAAGCTTAGGCAGGGGGCAGATGACCCACAATGGAAGCAGGGCAATATAGTTGCGTACCTAGAGATGATTGCAGAAACATTCCGTTTATATGCAGGGGAAAAGCATGTTGATTTAATTTTTTACAGCGATGCCTCCGTTAGGGAAATGGATTTTATACCCTCGTATATCGATAAAATTATTAGTAACCTGCTTTCCAATGCCATTAAGCATACCAAGGCGGGCGATAAAATAGATTTTATCGTTAGTAAGGAATCGCATCCCGACACCATTTCCATTAGAATAGCCGATACGGGCGAGGGCATTCCCCAGGAGGACTTGAAGCGTATATTCGACTTCTTTTATCAAAGCCCACAAGCTACAAACTCTTCGGGAACAGGGATAGGCCTGGGGTTTACACTAATGATGGTTGAAAAAATGAATGGTAAAATAGAGGTAGAGAGCCAATTGGGACAAGGAAGTGTTTTTACCATTAAATTACCGATGAAAAATAAACGATTATCGACTATACTGCCCCTGGCCGAAATCGAAAAGCCAAATCTACCAAGGCAAAATATAGCTGACCATAACGAGGAACAGCAAGAACTACCCGAAAAGGAGGATTGTAATGTGCAACCCCTTATTTTGGTTGTTGAAGACAATAAGGATATCGCTTTATACCTTAAATCGCTGTTAAAAGAGCGTTACCAAGTAATTACGGCAAGCAATGGTGAGGAGGGGCTGGAAGTGGCAGAAAAGAGTGTTCCCGATTTGGTTATTACAGACTTGATGATGCCCGTGAAAGATGGTTATCAATTTGCTTGCGATATGAAAGAGAATAGGCTCCTCGACCATATTCCCATTATTATTCTTACAGCCAAAACCTCCGACGAAGACCGTATAAAGGGGTTACGTTGTGGGGTAGAGGCATATATCCGAAAGCCTTTTAAGCAGGAAGAATTACTTGTACGCATCGAAAATATTTTAAAAAATAGGCGCATCCTTAAAGAAAAATACATGAGCACCATCACACGTAGTGGTTCGGAGCATAAATTGGACAACGATGCCAACCTCAAGTTTTTACAAACGGTTAGTAATATTATCCATTCAGAAATAAATAACCCTGAGCTGAATTCAACCTTTCTTGCCGATAAAATGGCAATGAGCATATCGCAACTTAGCCGAAAAATTAATGGTATTACGGGTTATTCCACCATATCGTATGTGTTGCAACTAAAACTTAACAAGGCTAAAAAGATGCTTGCAGATGATAGTATACCTGTTTCCGAGGTGTCCGATGCTTGTGGGTTTTATGATGCCAGCTATTTTTCACGGGTGTTCAAAAAAGAGTTTGGAGTATCGCCATCCGATTATCAAAAAATGCCAACCCTAATCCAAAGGGAGTCCCAAACAAAAAGTGTTTAGCCCCAATTATTCATCCGAATAATTGCTGTCTCCCACAGCGATTAGGTTTCATAACCAATTTTGTTACCCAAAATTGGGCTCCGCTATGTAGGTTTAATTTTATAGTAAGCTAATATCTAGTCACAGCAAAAATCGTCAACCGTCCACATAGTGGCTATTACCAGCTCGTTTTGGTTAAAGGCATTCTTATTAAATTCTCTAATGGCATTCATTACCTGAGTAGCGTTTTGAGTATCGGTAATTTGCATTATAATTGATGAATTATAACCGGGCCAAACAGCCGTGTTGAGGCGATTATCGCCTACGCTATTGTGTGCCATTACCTGTTCAATAATTTGGTAACTATCAACGTGATACTGGTTAATTTTTTTAACCAACGCTTCGAGTACGCTCACGTTGCAGGTACAGTATATGGTTTTCATATCTAAATAATTTTCAGTCTATTTAAGTTCAGTTTTTTCTTTATGAAAAACAGCGTAAACAGTGGGTACAACCAGTAGCGTAATAAAGGTTGATGCTATAAGCCCGCCAATCATTGTTATGCCTAAGGGTTGGTATGCCTCACGACCCATTCCCCGACTTAGCGCCAAGGGTAGCATCCCGAGCATGGTGGTTAGGCTTGTCATAAGCACTGGTCGTAGGCGGCTTCGTCCAGCCTCCTGTACGGCATCGTAAACCTTTAGCCCTCGCTTGCGGAGCAGGTTGGTGTAATCGACTAGCACAATTCCGTTGTTTACCACTATGCCCATTAGCATAATTACGCCTACAAAGGTGGTTATGCTTAGCGTTACCCCAGTTATTTTAAAGGCCCATATTACCCCAATAAAGGTTAGTGGGATGGAGAACATGATGATAAAGGGATCGCGAAACGATTCGAATTGACCCGCCATTACCATGTAAACTAAAGCGATACCTAGAAAGAGAATTAGGTATAGGTCGGCGAACGATTCTCCTTGTTCCGATGTCTGTCCTGCCAGACTAACTTCCGCCTCGGGCGGGATGGATAGGTTCGATAGAATTTGCTGCGCTTCATCTTGCCCCTCGCTTAGCGAAACGCCGTTTAGTTCGGCCATAACCCTAACAATTCGCTCCTGAGCAAGCCTATCGATTTGCAACGAGCCAATGCCAATCTCAACTTCAGCGACCGAAGAGAGCGGTACTTGCTGTCCCATAAGGTTTACTATCGAAATGTTTTTTATCGATTCAATATTGTTCCGATGGTCGGGGCTGTAGCGAATGGTGATAGGGAAGTTGTCGCCCCCCTCTTTTATGCTTCCGGCTTCAGCTCCGAATATGCTTTGTCGCACCTGAAGTCCAATCATTCCAGTATTTAGCCCCATTGCGGAAGCCTTATCACGGTCGACAATAATCTGAACTTCTAGTTTACCCTTATCAACGGTATTTACAACATCGGTAAATTTATCCGATTGCTGTAGCTGCTGTGTGAGCGTATCGGCAAGGCTATTTAAAATATCGTAGTTTGAACCCGAAATATGGAATTCGATTGGTTTAACATTGCCAGTAATTGCCTGCGATATAACGCTACCGCCCACAATATTAAAGTTTTCAATTTCGGGTATTTGCTCAATATGTGGCCGCAAATCGTCGGCTATTTGCTTGGCAGTGCGCAAGCGCTTATCGGGTAGCGTAAGGTGGCAAAGTATAGTGGTTATATTTTTCCCCTCGCGAAAACCAACCGAGGTAAGCATACCGTTTGATGATTGCCCAGAGATTGATGCCAAGCTACCAGAGGTCATCTCCGGAATTTCTTGCTCAAAAATATCCATTACAACCTTCGATATGCTATCGGCTTTTGTTGAGGTTGAATTTATATCAATTTCAATGGTGGCAATTATATCCCCAGCATCAAATTCGGGAATATAGTCGGTTCCCAGTCCTTTCCCAATCCAAAGCGTTACCCCAAACAAGATTCCAACCAAAATAAGGGTTACCGTTTTGTGAATAACAGCCCAAGCTAGCGTTTTTTTGTAGATAGTTTCGAGGAAGAGAAATATTTTTTCGCTTAACCTGTAGAGTAAAGTGCGCCTCTTTTTTTCTCCCTTTGTTCGGCCTTTTAAAAGTCGCGACGATACCATTGGGGTTAGTGTTAGCGCACTTATCAGCGATGCTATCATGGTTACCGATGCGATAATAGCTAGCTGCTTAAACATAACGCCAACCAATCCGCCCATAAAAATCATGGGAATAAAAACCATTAGCGTGGTTAAGGTTGATGCTGTAATGGCAGAGCTCATCTCATTGGTTCCAAAAATTGCAGCTTGTGAGGGCCTAGAGCCCTTTTCGATATGCTGCGTAATATTTTCGAGAACCACAATGGAGTTGTCAACCACCATACCCATGGCAATTACAAGCGACATAAGGCTGAATATATTGATGGTCCAGCCAACCATATAGATTAGAATAAATGCTGTGATTAGTGAGAATGGTATCGTTAAGAAAACGATAAGGCTAAGGCGCCATTCCCTGAGGAATGCAAAAACAACGATAACGATAAAAATTAGGGCGTACCAAAGCGATTTGGTGAGGTTATTAATACTCTCGGTAACCATTTCGCCCGAGTTTAGAACCTCGCCAATTTCGATATCGGCGGGTAGGGTGGGCATTATTTCACCAAGTTTTTTCTGTACAGCCTCTACTACCTCAAGCGTATTGGCACCCGATTGCCGCTGAACTAATATCCCTACACCCTTGCCTTTTGTTGTGCGCGAGTGCTCATCGAGGTGCTTAAACCCGTCGGTAATGGTGGCCACATCTTTAAGCCTAATAATTTTATTGTTAAAATTTATAAGCGCAAGGTTTTCCAGATTGCTAACCTGTTCAATATCACCAGGTATCCGAATAGCAAAGTCGTTACTACCTACCCGAATATTACCGCCTGGAACGGTAATGTTTTCGGCATTTAGTATGGTCTCAATGTGAGTAATAGTAATTCCGTAGGCCGAAAGTTTGTGTGGGTCAACATCAACGGTTATCTCTCTTGTTGGCGTGGCCAAAATCATAACGGTACCAACCCCTGGGATTTTTCGGAGCGGAGCAGCAATTTGGTCATTAATTATTTTATCGAGTCCATTATAGCTTTCGTTGGCCGAAATACCGTAAATAAGCACAGGCATTAACGATGAATTAATCTTATAAATAACAGGATTGTGCGCATTGCTGGGCAGCCTGTTTTTTGATAGCTCAATAAGGTCGCGGGCATTGGCTGCCGATTCGCTAATGTCGGAACCCCATTCGAACTGAAGCGATATAAACGAGGCATTCTCTTTTGATTGAGAGCTTATCTCTTTAAGATTTTCTGTCCCGGCCAGTGCCGCTTCCAGCGTGCGTGTAACTTGCTGTTCAACCTCAATTGCCGAGGCACCTGGGTAAATGGTAATTACCGTTAACGATGGTAGTTCCATGTCGGGCATAACGTCTAATGGCAATCGGGTAAGCGATACCAAACCAAACAGAAGAACGGCTAAGAATACCATGGCAATGGCCACGGGCCTGCGAACAGATATTTTGGGCAAATTCATTTTCGACTTTACTTTTTGTTACTTAATATTTACCTTTTCACCATTTCTTACCTTGGCTTTACCCTCGGTAATTACTAGCTGGTTGGGTTTTATTCCAGTTACCGCAATTTCATCATTTACTGTTTCGGTTTGCTTAACTACTATGCGTTTGGCCATGTTGTTTTCAACAACATAAACAAACAGCTCGTTTGTTCCGGGTAGCTTTGTAATGGCGTTCATTGGAATAAAAACCGATTTTTGGTTGGGTAGCATAACCGAGATACGTGCAAACATGCCAGGTTTTAGCTCTTCGCTGGTATTGCTAAGCGTTACCTCGGCCGATGCGCATCGGGTAAGGGTGGTAAGCATGGGTTTTATGCTGTTTATTTTGGCGCTGTACGTTTTATCGGGGTAGGCATCTACCGATATGGTTACGTCTAGTCCGGGTTTAACCTGGTAAAGGTCTTTCTCGTTAACATCAAACACAATTTTTACTGGGTTAAGCTGCATAAGCCTAACAATGCCCGAGCGCATAGAGTAGCCAGGGTCTAGCCCAGGATTTATGAAGTATATTTCGCCTTCCTCCATCATCTGCTCAACAATTGTTCCTGCAAAGGGAGCGTAAACCCTCGTGTTTTTGCGTACCATTTCGGTTTTTGCATTCGAGGCATCAAGCTTCGCTTTTAGGTGGTCGTAATCTATCTGGCTAACGCTCTCTTTCTGCCTAAGCCGTTTAATTCTTTCAAAATCTTTCTTAAGAGCCTGGTTCTCAATTTCGGCCTGGGTTAGCATCTCGTCTGAGAGCTCTACTATAAGGTCGCCTTTTTTCACTTTACTTCCCTCGGTAAAATGGATACGTTCTACCTTGCCAGGTAAGGCCGCGCCAAGGTTGGCCTCACGCTTGGCATAAACGGTGCCGGTGTACATAATTTTTGATGTGTAAACCTTTTCTGTAGCCACCGCTGTTTTTACATTTGGAATTTCGGCCAGAGCTGTCTCATCCGATTCATTTGTTTTGCAACCAAAAAGTGTTAACGCAAGGATTAGTGGTATATATTTTCTGTTCATATCTCGTTCTCTTTTTAATTATAATCGATTTTGCCCATTACTTTTTTTAGGTTTACCATGCTCAGCTGATTTTCCATTTGAGCATCAATTAAGTTGCTGTACGCATCGAACCATAGTGCTTGTGCTTCGAGCACATCGGTGGTTTTTACCATGCCCTCGGTAAACGAGTTGCGGGTATTTCGTAGGTTCTCATCGGCTAGCTCCATATTTGTTTTGGCCATTAAAACCTTTTTCTGGTTCTCTTCTACCAGAAACTGCGCCTGCTTTAGCTGTAGTGAGATTAGTTCGCGGGCTTCGTCGAGCTGTAATTCAACTTTTTTCTGCTCATGTAGTGCCGCCCGCATGGTATGCGCCCTATCGTTCCAATGAAAAATGGGGATGTTAATGGCAACCCCCACGTTCCAGTCGCCACCAAACTCATTTGAAAAACCGTTGTATGGGTTTGGATTTAGAAACGAGTAACCAGCTGTAAGTCCGATGTTTGGCATATATCTAGACCTCATTATATTAACCCCTGCCTGGGCAATATCACTGGCCCGATTTAGCATGGCAAATTCGGGTCGGTTTACCAGCGCGCTATCGAGACCAATGTTTTGTGGTAGTGCCAGCGGGTTGCTTTCAAGGCTATCGCCCAAAAGTATTTCCGTTTCAAAGGGTATACCGATAAGCTGGCAAAGCGCCATTTGCGAAAGCTTTAACCCGTTGGTTGCTTTAAACAAGTTTAGCTGCGCCTCGTTGACCTTTACATCAACCTTCAGAATATCATTTTTGATGATAATACCCTCGTTGTATAGCTCCTCAAGGTCTGCCTTAAGCTTAGCGAGCAGATTGATATAATTTTCTATCATTGTTACCTTTTCCTGAATCGAAATAACTCTCCAGTAGCTCTCTTCAACACTATACATTAGCTCGTTTTGCTCGTGTGTGAGCTTTAGTTCTGCTATGGCGTTGTTTAGCTTGCTTACTCGGTATAGCTCGCGGATTTTGCCCCCCATATAAATTGGTTGGGTAATATTTACGCCCGCCATAAATAGGTTCTTGTTCCCAATTTCAAATTGATCTTTTGGTATCCAGGTATAGTTTTTAAACACAGGATTCCCATCCTTATCGTAAACCATATCACCACTAATGGGGTTAAAAACGAATGTGTTTACGGGGTCGCGGTCTGGCTTAAACTCCCCTGTTTCAGGGTCAATTGCGGTAAATGGAATTACAGGTGCCAGCGCATCGCCGCTAAGCAGACTAATATTTTTGTTAGAGCGGTTATAAAGCCCGTTTGCGCTAATGTTTGGGAAAAAGTTTGTTCGGGCCGAAAGCGATAGCGCCTCGCTTGCACCAGCCTCTTCTTGTGCAACTCTGATTTTAAAGTTTTGCTCAAGTGCCATACTTTTGCAGTCGGCTAGCGAGAGGGTTTGTTGCGCAGCGCTATTAAATCCAACCCCAATTACTAAAATGATGGTATAAAGTGTTCGTTTCATGGCTTTATGCTTTTCTTATTACCAGTCCGTAGAAAAGAATATCGAGCATATCGTCTAGTATTTTGTCTAGGTTGTCGGCTTTTGGGCTATCAATAAACAGCGGAAATTCGAGCCCTTTCATTGCAGTTAGAAGCGCAATAGAGGATAGCTCAATATCTTTTACCTTGAAGAGACCGTTATCCATGCCTTCGTTCAGCAATCTCTTGATTATTGAGAGCTCCTCAGTGTCGTATTTAGCCCTTAGCTTCTCTATTAGGTCGAGGTTGCTAACATCGTTATTTCGAATTAGGGTGTAGTAATTTGCCATAATCTTAACGGCTAGCATGCGGGCTTTAACGTAACTTTTTAATTTTTCAATGGTGTTCAAATTACTTTCCATTATTCTGTTTATCTCCGCCCTGTGAGCATCGGCCTCTTTTTCTACCACGGCTTTAAAAATATCCTCCTTGCTTTTAAAGTAGTAGTAAATTGAACTTTTACCCTTGCGTAGAGCCTGCGCAATATCGTCGACGGTGGTTTTTTTAAAACCAAACTTTTCAAAAACATTCGATGCAATGCTGACAATGTTATTGCGCATATCGTTGTGTGTCCGTGTACTGTCCTTATTTATCATTTCGAATTTTCGACCATTTTAGTAAAACAGTACAAAGGTACAACCGTTGATTGTTTAAAGCAAGTAATCATTCGACTAGTTTTGCCAAACAGTCGAAAAATGTTTTATAATTGTAAACCTTTGCTGCTATTAACCCGACTTAGTTGAGCCCAATTTAGGGTAACAAAATGGGTGGTGAAACTTAGTTGCTGTCGGAGACAGCAACTATCCATCTGAATAATTAAGGGTAACAACCAAAGTAATATTTACGGAGAACAGGTTGTACTCCAAAGAGCTGGAGATAAAAAAAACAGCCCATAAAGGCTGTTCTTTTATCATTTCATTAAAATATTGTCTAAGAGTTATGATTATTTAATCACACCCATTTCTTTTCCTACCTTGGTAAAGGCAGCAATACATTTATCAAGATGCTCGCGAGTGTGTGCGGCTGAAATCTGAACACGTATACGAGCCTCACCCTTAGGTACCACAGGGAAGTAGAATCCGATTACGTAAATGCCTTCGTCGAGTAGTTTAGCGGCCATTTCTTGCGAAAGTTTAGCATCGTAAAGCATAACGGCAGTAATAGCACTCTTGGTTGGTTTGATATCGAAGCCAGCTTTCTCCATTTTCTCGGTAAAATAAATGGTGTTCTCATGCAGGCGATCCTGCAGATCGTTGGTTTCGCTCATCATATCAAACATCTTGATACCGGCAGCCGCCACCATTGGAGGGATAGAGTTTGAGAATAGGTATGGGCGTGAGCGTTGGCGCAACATATCAATAATCTCTTTTTTACCCGTGGTAAAACCACCAATTGCACCACCAAAGGCTTTGCCTAATGTACCGGTGATAATTTCAATTTTTCCCCGAAGGTCAAACAGTTCGGTAACCCCACGGCCTGTTTCACCTACAACGCCGGCAGAGTGACATTCGTCAACCATAACCATTGCATCGTATTTTTCAGCGAGCGCGTAAATTTTATCCATTGGGGCCACGTTGCCGTCCATCGAGAAAACACCATCGGTAACGATAAGCCTGAAACGCTGAGCCTGAGCCTTTTTCAGCTGCTCTTCAAGGTCTTCCATATCGCTGTTTTTATAGCGATAACGCTGAGCCTTACACAGGCGTACGCCGTCAATAATGGAAGCATGATTAAGTGCATCGGAGATAATGGCATCCTCTTTGCCAAGTAGCGGTTCAAAAGCACCTCCATTGGCATCGAAACAAGCTGCATACAAAATGCTGTCTTCGGTACCAAAAAATTCAGCAATTTTAGCTTCTAATTCCTTATGTATATCTTGGGTTCCACAAATAAAACGCACCGACGAAAGTCCATATCCATGGCTATCAAGTGCTTCTTTGGCTGCTTTAACCAGCTCGGAATCATTAGAAAGGCCAAGATAGTTATTGGCGCAGAAATTAAGTACTTTACCACCATTTTCCACCTCAATTTCGGCACCCTGTGGGGTAGTAATTATTCTTTCGTCTTTATATAGACCAGCCTCTTTTATGTCGGTCAATTCTTTTTTAAGATGAGCTTGAACGCGATTGTACATAGCTAAAAATTTAAAAGGTTAATATGCATTATGTTCTATAATATTATAGCAAAGATATTAAATTGAAGCCGAAGAACGATTTTTTTGAAAATAATTATTATTGCTTTAACAATAATTATTAAAACGTGTAAGGTGCTTAACGACTAAAACTATAGCTAAAGAACCCGACCCTGTTACTATTCTCCTTGCTATTTTGGCTCTTTGAGTAGCATTGGTTTCGTTTTGCAGTTCTTCAAAATATTGTATATTTGCGCAACTTGTAGTCTACCTTTTTAAAACAGTTTTAATCTCAAAAAAGTACCCATGAAAAACATTTTGGTTATTGGCTCCGTAGGTCAGATTGGATCTGAACTTACCCTCGAATTACGCAAAAGATATGGCAGCAGCAATGTGGTTGCCGGTTTCCGTTCAACTAAACCAACTGGCGAATTGCTCGAATCGGGCCCTGCAGAAATGATTGATGCTACCGATGCGAAGCTAATTGCAGACGTGGTAAAAAAATATAAAATAGATACCATTTATAACCTTGCCGCCATTCTATCGGCAGTTGGCGAGAGCAAACCACAGGTTGCGTGGAATATAGGTATTGGTGGTTTAATGAACTGCCTCGAGGTGGCCCGTGAAAATGGGTGTGCCGTTTTTACTCCCAGCTCTATTGGTGCATTTGGTGGCGGAACACCACTGGATAACACCCCACAGGATACTATTATGCGCCCGCAAACTATGTACGGTGTTTCAAAAGTTGCAGGCGAACTTTTAAGCGATTACTACTACAAACGTTTTGGCGTTGATACCCGCTCGGTACGCTACCCCGGAATTATTTCGAATGTTACCCTTCCTGGTGGTGGAACAACCGATTACGCTGTTGAAATTTATTACGCTGCCGTAAAAACGGGTAGGTTTACTTGCCCACTTTCGGCTGGCACTTTTCTTGATATGATGTACATGCCCGATGCTGTAAAAGCAGCCATCGATCTAATGGAAGCTGATCCTGATAAGCTAAAGCATCGTAACTCGTTCAACGTTACCGCAATGAGTTTTGACCCCGAAATTATTTCTGCTGAAATAAAAAAACACTTGCCCAATTTCGAAATGGATTATGATGTTGAGCCGGTAAAACAAGCTATTGCAGACTCGTGGCCAAATAAAATGGATGATACCGCTGCTCGTCAGGAGTGGGGGTGGGAGCCCACATGGAACCTAGAAACCATGACCCAGGATATGCTAAAGGTTATTGGCGAAAAGCATGCTAAGGGGTTAATTTAGCCCTAGGCATTAGCCAATGCGAAAAATAAAAAGCGTTCTCGTTTTCTATAACAAATTGCTTGTTCCATCCGTAGCTATTGCCATAGTTATTGGGTTTATGGGTTTTTTGTTTTCGGGCAAATTTTCTTTCAGAACTATTGGTTTAGGGTATATTCTTGTTGCGCTCCTGTTTCATTACTTTATTTATGAGATAAGGAGCAGCAATGAGTATAATTTTTATCGAAATATTGGCATTAGTAGGCTGGCTCTATGGATTGCCACGCTTGCAATTAGCGTGTTTATAGGATCTTTAATTGCTATGATATGAACCACTTGCTGATTCTATTTAAAGCCTTCGAGGGCTGGAAGCCCAACTAAAATCAGCCCGATGCAACGCCTCGGGTTGTTTGTATTGTTTGCTATGCATGTTCATTATCTCTAGGGTTAAAGTCCCGAACGGGCTTATTTTGACGAGAACCGTTAGTTGATGGCAAGGGTGTTTACCGCGAGGTAAAATC
>Ga0265295_1001997_pt1 | contig 33886 bp, 28 predicted proteins | sample Munlansysbiofilm_FD_192503 | JGI IMG/M metagenome (GOLD analysis project Ga0265295, IMG submission 192503) | Leachate microbial communities from a municipal landfill in Southern Ontario, Canada - Methane capture system biofilm | ecosystem: Engineered > Solid waste > Landfill > Unclassified ... | reverse complement strand
GGGCCAAGGTCGGAGCCGATCTTCGCAACCGTCTCCTGCACAGCCTTCTCGTCGGTCACGTCGCACACGTAGCCCTTCGCCTCGATGCCCGTCTCGCGGTAGGAGACAAGCCCCTTCTCCACCAGCTCGGCGTTGATGTCGTTGAACGCGATCCTCGCCCCCGCACGCGCATACGCGCTTGCGATCGCAAACCCGATCCCGTAGCTCGCCCCGGTCACCCAGGCCACTTTCCCTTCAAGCGTGAACATGTCTTCTCTCATTTGGTCTCCTGTTCAGCACGATACGGATTGATCGCTTGTTCTTTCATGGTCTTGAGCGCTGCACCGAGATGATACATGTCATTGCCCAAAATCAGCATGGTGATTCCCTTCTTGATAGCTGCATCAATGGATTCCTTGGTGGCTGGAACTACCGGGCACATTACCTGGATACCACGTTTTGCACATCCTTCGGCCAACTTTGCATACGCATCAGCTACACGGGGGTCCTCGGTGGCATATCCGACTTTTGCACCGATGGAGAGTGAGTAGTCGATCGGGCCGAAGTTGACTGCATCGACACCAGGTACATCCAAGATCTCATCGAGGTTGTCTGTGAATTCAAAGTCCTCATCCATGGGGATGACCAACGTCTCCTCGTTGCTCTTCTGGGTATACTCGTTCCAAGAGAAACCGGGGCCACCGAAATTGGCGCTGCGTACACAGGACTCGCCTCCGCGTCTACCCATCGGGGGGAATTTTGCTCCCTTGATGATCTCATGGACATCCTCAGCAGTGCGCGTATGGGGAACAACAACCCCTTCGGCACCCATTTCAAGAACCTTGCGGATCTCAACTTCATCGGTGCTGGTAACCCTGACCACAGAGGGAATACCGGCAAGCTTTGCTGCCATGATGAGTTTTTCCATATTGTTCGGGCCATCAAGGGTGCAGTGTTCCAAATCAAGATAGACAAAGTCGTATCCATAATTTCCGATGGTTTCCACAGCGCAGGCTGCTCCGGTAAAACAGGTGATTCCGAATACCGGACCTTTTTTCATTCGTTCGCGAAGTGTCATAATGACTCCTTTTCCTGATAAGCAGGATTCTTGATTGTGTTATAAGAGTGCAGGTAACAAAAGACTTACTTGAGGTACAAACGTGACCAACAGCAGAACCAGCACATTACAGCAGAGGAATGGCAGCGAGTCCTTGAAGATTTCCAGAATGGAGAGGCCGCTGATCTTTGAACCTACATTGAGGCACATTCCTACAGGAGGGGTGACCAATCCGATAGCCAGTCCAACAATCAGGATGATGCCAAACTGCAGTTCCTCCATCCCCAGCGACCGCATGACGGGAAGCAGGATTGGAGCAATGAGCAGTATGCAGGGTACGACATCGAGGAAAGTACCTAGGAACAGGATGAGCAGGTCCAACAGTAGGAGAATAAGCCAGTACGGGATATTCGAACCTAGCAGGAAGGAGGCGATTGCTCCGGGAACCTGTTCAATGGCAAGCACCCAGGTGAAGATCATGGTGAAGCCGCCGATGATCATGATCGAGGAGGTCATGACGGCAGTCTTCTTCAGTGATTGGATTACATCCTTCACCTTGAGTTCCTTATAGACAAAGAAACCCAAAAGCACGGCATAGAGCAAGGCGATGCCTGCACTCTCGCTGGCAGTGGCAATACCAGCGGAGACCGAGATGATGATCAGAAGTGGCATGAATACTGCCAGCGATCCGTCTTTCGCAATTGCGAGTGTTTCTTTCAGGGGAAGGTTTCCCTTTTCCTGTGGATAGTGTCGCTTTTTGGAGATGGTGTAGGTATAGATAAGCTGGGTTCCTCCCACCAGAATTCCGGGGATGACACCGGCAAGAAAGAGTTTTCCTACACTTGCTCCGCTTACCATGGAGTACATGAGCATCGGAATGCTGGGAGGAATAATCATGCCCATGGTAGAGGATGCGACGGTGACTCCGGTAGCGAACTCCCTGGAATACCCCTTCTTGATCATGTCAGGGATGAGAATGCTTCCGAGGGCCGAGGTGTCGGCAACAGAGGAACCGGTGATACCGCCGAAGATCATGGAAGCGACGATGTTTACCTCTGCCAAGCCACCTTTGATAGGTCGTACAAGCAAAAGTGCGAAGTTGATCAGGCGCTTGGTCAGGCCACTGTGGTTCATGAGCTCCCCTGTGATCATGAAGAGGGGCATTGCAATGATGATGAAGCTGTTGGTTCCGCTCCAGATGCGCTGGGGTAGCGACATGAGAAAGGAGGGTTGGGTCAACAACATGTAGATGATGCCTGAACTGCCGATTGCATAGGCTATGGGAACTCCGAAGACCAGAAGGCCTAGGAGAACGGAAAACATGATGGCTAGACTCATTCTGCGCACTCCTCAAGTAGATCTGCATCGCTGAAATATCCGGTTTCTGCTTCCTCGATGGGTAGAAAGACGCCAAGAATGTTGATCAAGGCATAGAAAATCGAGATGACGGACGAAATGGGAACGATGGCATAGAAATATCCGAACGGAATGCCCGATGATGGGGAGAGGGTAGATCCGACACTGGCAATCCATCTACTGCTGTAGATGGTCAGAAATACAGATACAGCAATGATCACCAGCTGGATACCGATGGTGCACACCGTGCGCAGTTTTTTGGGAAACGAATCGATAAGGACGGTGATTGCGATGTGCTGTTTCTCTCGGATGCAGATGGCTGCACCAAGGAAGTTGATGAATACAAAGAGCATGGTGAGAAATTCCTCAAACCATCCATAGGAGAGGCTGAAGAAATACCGAAGGAATACTGCAACTATTACTCCAGTTGCCAGCAAGCCTACCAGGAGGATGCTGATGACCGAGAGTACCTTATCTATTCTTTTGATGCATGAGTTCATGGATACCTCGTTGTGCATAAATCCGGGAACCCCCAGGTTCCCGGATTCCTGTTCACAAATTGTTATTTGCCTTGGGCTACGCTGCGTACGGCTTCAAGCTCTTCCTTGGAGAAGGTTCCCTTCTCGATGAAGTAGTCGTAGACAGGGGCACAAGCATCCATGAATACCTTCTTCTCTTCTGAGGAAAGGGTATAGATCTGTACTCCGCTTTCCTTGATCATCTGATAGTACTTGTCGTTCATCTCCGAGCGGAGGCGGTTCTGTTCCTCAGTGAAGACCCAGGCACCGTCCTGTACGATGGTTGCAAGATCAGAAGGGAGGTTGTTGAAGAACTGCAAGTTCATATTCATGACTTCAGGATGGAACTGATAATCGATGTAGGTCATGTACTTCTGCACTTCATAGAACTTCATGTCTCCAATGTTGGCAAGCGGGTTCTCTTGTCCATCGGCAACACCGGTCTTGAGGGCCATGTACACATCTGCATAGGGAATGGAAACAGTGTTTGCTCCCAAAGCCTGCATGCACTTGATGATGGATTCCATACCGGGGGTCCTGATCTTCAAACCCTTCATATCTTCCGGTACCTTGACTTCGCGCTTGTTGTTGGTAATCTGGCGTGAGCCACCATCACCGATGCAAAGCAACTTGAGGTTGTTCTTTTCGGCATCCTTGCGGATGGCATCACCAACATCACTCTTTGCAACACGCATCAGAGCTTCTTGGTTCTCGAAGAAGAACGGCATGAGGATGAGGTTCAGCTTTTCGGTCTGAGCATCGAAAGGACCTCCCACATAGGCCTCAATGTTTCCCATCTTCACAGACTCGAGCATCTCAGCTTCCTTTCCGAGTACTCCGGCAGGGAAAAGCTCAACACGAAGCTGTCCTTCGGATTTTTCTTCCAGATACTTCTTGAAGGCTTCCAGAGCCTTGTGACGGGGACTTTCGGTGGTGAATTCGTGACCGACCTTGATGGTGTACACCGTTTTGGGTGCTTTGGCTTCTACTGTTGCCTCAGGCGCAGCTGCTTCCTCTTTCTTGGAACAGCCAGTCAGAACGGTGAGCGCAATCAACAGAGCAATGAGCAGTTTTTTCATGATTCCTCTCCTACACTTCCTGATTTTCAGGATAGTTGTGATATTTGACTCCACAAGTGCAATTATGTAACTAAAATAGTATTTAGAATTCATAATTAAAAAGTGAAATCACTTTTGATAAATGAATACTAAAATGGAAATCCAAATCTGTAAAGAGAAATCTTTATCTATTTGCAGAATGCAAGTGAGGACCAAAAAAAGAAGAACCGAAAAGAAGGGAAATACTCTTCTCCTTCCTTCCGATTCTTCAAAGCATAGATATATGAGGCTCATCTTTTACTTGATGGAATCCTCATCTAAAGATAACTATTAGGGATTGGAGATGGCCGTAGCACGCAAGATTCTGAAACTGCCGGTTACATCATATGCAACAGAGTTATCGTCAGTGATTTCACCACTGAAGGTTCCTGCCACATACTCTGTACCGAACTCACTGAAGGTAATGGTGACAACTTGAGAGTTGCTGCTAGGTGCGGCTCTGAATGTTTCATTATTGGCATCCGTTTTTGAGGAAATCCCGAATTGGATGGTGTCGATTGCTGTACCGATACAAGAAGAATCCTCTGCATCCAAAGCAAACATATAAAGACTATCAAAGGGGTAGTCTGCACTAGCATACGGGATGAAATTGCCATTCCCAGCACCGACATTTGCTGGCTCGGTTGTAGAGACCATCATACTCCCATTTCCAGCTCCCATGTCATAAATGAGATGAGTAGGGACATCGTAGCTAGTAAATGTTGCCATGGAATCGAATGTCGATCCCTGGGCAGGCCCTGATCCAAGAAGGAAGGATTTGATATCACTTGCATCAGTCTTGTTGGTGAGTGTCATCACTACGTAATTGTTTTTTACCGTGATGACAATGGTATCGGTCTTGCTCTGGTCCACGGTAGTTACTGTGATGGTGGCACTGCCTGCTGCTACTGCATATACCAAGCCTGTGGTACTGACAGTTGCAACACTGGTATTGTTGGAACTCCAGGTGACGTTAGTGGTGGTTGCATTGCTTGGCGCGATGGTGGCCGTAAGCTGAAGTGTATTATTCTCCGATAGGATCTGATCATCTTGGTCGATTGTAACACCGGTCACTGCAACGGGGGGAGGGGTGACATTGATGACGACAGTGTCCGTCTTGCTCTGGTCCTCGGTGGTCACTGTGATGGTGGCGCTTCCTGCAGCCACTGCACTCACCAAGCCAGTTGCGCTTACTGTTGCAACACTGGCATCGCTGGAACTCCAGGTGACATCCTTGTCCGTTGCATCAGATGGAGCAATGGTTGTCGTGAGCTGAAGAGTGTTGCCCACTGTCAGGGTCTGGTCATTCTGTGTAATCGTAACAGAAGTGACTTTTTTGGGTGGGTTCAATAATTCTTCACACCCAGTGAAAAGAAACACACTGAGCATGAGCATACAAACAACAGAACAAAGGGAAATTTTGGTTTTCATATATTTCTCCATAGTAGAAGGAATCTGGACGATGGAACGAGACGGACTTCTCATTCCTCAGTATGCGTCACTGGACAGAATGCCAAAGGAGGCTTGCAACTACTCACTAGGCAATCCTGCACTTGTCTACTATAGGAGGGGAGGCGGAATATTGGAGAATTGTGAGCTGTCCCAGCCCAATTTATTGGTGACTGTACAGAGGGTATCAAAAATACGGGATCTACTGATCCTATACCCTTTTGGTGAGATGATCATTCTGGTTATTGGCCAGATATGTTGCATCCACGGCTCCCAAACATATGATTCTCAGCAGAATGCTGGAATTGGGATAGACCTCATGAAGATGATCAGATTGGAGCCCTTAGCATATCCCAAGAAATTATTACTAAAATGATATATACAAAGAGACGAATTTGTAAAGGCAAAAACTCTTTTTTAGAGATTTTTTTGGGAAGATATTTGTGATTATATTGTTATAATAACAAGACTTCACTGTAAGTACGCAAGCACCTGCTCCTTCTTGGGATTCATTTGTGCATAGTCTCTTGCTGTAAACCCCTCGTAGCTTTTCAGATCAGGAACTGCACCAGCATCAAGGAGCAGCTTCACTATCTCCGGGTTGGGATTTGCTGCCGCTGCATACATCAATGGGGTCTGTCCCTGATCATCCCTGCTGTATACCGATGCTCCATGGGTAAGCAGACGGGCGAAGATTGACTTGTTTGGGTTGTACCAAGCGGCAAAGGCCAAGGGCGTCATGCCATTTTTTGAAGCGGTGTTCACCACAGCTCCTGCGTCAAGCAGTGCATCAAGAACATCCAGATTCTGATTGAATGCACAGACATGCATCAACGCGGTAACCCCGGCATTGTTGCGTGCTTCCAAGGGAGCTCCATAGGAAAGGAGCAGCTTGATGATCTCAGCATCTCTTGCAGAGGAAACGGCATACATCAATGCAGTTTGTCCCTCCTTGCCAGCAAGCCCGAGATCTGCTCCAAATTTCAGAAGCGTTTCCACCATTTCAACCTCAGGCTGCTTGTCCAGAAGGTACATCAATGCAGTCTTTCCGTTGTAGTCCTTTAGATTGATTGGTGCACCAGATACGATGAGTTGGGTCAATACCTCACTGGAGTTTCTTCCATACGCAGCAAAGTGCAGCGGAGTCTGCCCATAGATGTTGGTCTGTTTGGCAGAAGCTCCCGCTTGCAGCAAGAGGTCAACCACCTCCTTGTTTGCCTTGTTGATGCAACATCTGTGCAAAGCTGTTTCACTCTGGATGGTACGTGCATGCACATCCGCACCCTTGCTCAGAAGATAGGCGGTGACCTTGCTCTCCTTGTTGAATTCAGCACTGCACATCAAGGGAGTACGTCCCTCATTGTCGGTTTGGTTCACCGAAAAGCCGTTGTCGAACAACAATTGCAGGACTTCCGTATCCACATTGTTTGTTGCGGCATAGAAGAGTGCATTCCACCCATCCTCTTCCTCAACATACAAGGAACCAGCACTCATGGCCGCAAGCGTTACATCAGTGGGATTTCCTATTGAAGCGGCTCTGAACAGATCTTCTGCAGAGGAGTAGCAGGGGAAGGTGAGAACCACGCATAGTACCAGAAAGGCAGTGAGCTTTCTCATGAGCAGCCTCCTGTTTGCAGTGTAGGTCCTGCATATAGGGTTGCCAAGAGAGAGAGTAGGGCAAAAAGAAAACCTTCGCCAACAGACGAAGGTTTTGGGAAGGTTTGAAGCATGTGATTATGCTTTCTTCCACTCCTTTTCCACAACGGCATCCTCAATCTCCTGTTCAAGACGGGCGATCAAAGCCTTGGTTTCCTCCACTACCGAGGCAAGTTCAAACCTGAAGGTATCTTCAAGATTCCTTCTCAGCTTTACCTCGACCTTTCCCTCTTTCAAGGAACGGTTGCCCAATGTGATGCGGATGGGAAGTCCGATCAGATCGGCATCGGCGAATTTGACACCGGCAGATTCTTTGCGATCGTCGTAGAGCACTTCAATTCCTGCAGCAGAGAGCTGCTTGTAGAGGTTCTCCCCGACTTCGGCATCCTTGACCAGGCTGACCAGATGCACCTGCATCGGAGCAACAGAGATCGGCAGGGAGAGCCCATTCTCATCGCTGTAGTTCTCAGCAAGACACGCAAGCAGTCTTCCCACCCCGATACCATAGGAGCCCATGATCACCGGCTTGCGCACCCCGTTCTCATCCTGGTAACAGCAGTTCATGCTCTCGCTGTATCGGGTATTCAACTGGAAGATATTTCCCACTTCAACACCCTTGGAAGAGGCGAGGGGTTTTCCACACTCGGGACAGGCATATCCGGCTGCTGCACTGGCGATGTCGGCAACCAAGCCGCTGTAGTCACGCTCGAAATTGGTATTCAGCAGGTGGTAGCCTTCCTCGTTTGCTCCGGCTACCAGGTTGTTGCTCTTTGCCACCGAGTCGTCAACAATGACCAGTGCATCTTTTGCACAGCCGATTGCAGATCCATAGCCGGGAACCATTCCCTTTGCCAGAATCTCTTCCGAGTGGGCAGGACGAAGAGCATTTGCTCGAGCGGCATTCTGGAGTTTGTTCTCCTCAACATCGAGATCACCACGTACGATGCCTACGATCAGTTTCTCCTCTTCCTCTCCGTTGGTATCATTGATGAAAGTACCGACCATGAAAACGGCTTTTGCTGTCTGGCGTTCCTCAATCTTGAGGAAGGCTGCCAGCTCCTCAATGGTCTTGCATTCAGGAGTCAAAACCTTTTCCACCGGCTTCATCTCTTCGGTGTAGGAGGTTTTTGCGAAGGCAGCCACCTGACGGTTGGCTGTATAGCCACAATCCGGGCACGTAATGATGGTATCCTCACCGATGGAGGAGAGGTACATGTACTCATGGGAAATCTTGCCTCCCATCATGCCACTGTCTGCTCCTACCACGATGACCGGAAGACCGGCACGGCTGAAGATTCTGAAATAGGCTTTGTAGTGGGCAGCATACTGTTCATCCAAGCCCTCTTGGTCAACATCAAAGGAGTAGCTGTCTTTCATCGTGAACTCGCGGACACGAATCAGGCCAGCACGGGGTCTGGGATCGTCGCGCCACTTTGTCTGGATCTGGTACACAAGCAAGGGAAGACGCTTGTAGCTGTCGATCTCGCCCCTGGCAAGATCAGTGACTGCTTCCTCATGCGTCATGGCAAGAACCATATCGCGGCCGACACGGTCGGAGAAGCGACTCATCTCCTTGTCGATGCTGTAATAACGTCCGGTTTCTTTCCAGATGTCAGCAGGGTTTACCAACGGCATGAGAATTTCCTGACCACCGATGGCGTTCATTTCCTCGCGGATGATCTGCTCAATTTTCTTGGTTGCATTGAACCCGAAGGGAAGCAGGGTGAAAATGCCAGCTCCCAATTGGCGGATAAAGCCTGCACGAAGCAGATATTCATATCCCTTGCTGTCAGCCCCATTGGGTGCTTCGCGAAGAGTTTTGGAAAAGAGTCTGGACATCCTCATCTTGATACGTCTCCTTGATATTCGAACAGAGGCCATTGTACCAAAAGGGGTTGCCCTTCTCAAGGCATTCGGTTTGTTGCGGTGAGGTTTGTCGCCTTTTCTTGGGCTTCAATTGCCAATTCCATAGCAAGTAGGGTATGTTGCTGGGAAATCGCATGCTCGGTACCATGCATGCAATCGAGGATCATGGCACCAAAGAACGGAAAGCCCAGTGTTCCGAATGCTTCGATATGGTGTTCACCCTTCGCATCAACAAAGTAGACCTGATCGCCTTGGGTTGACTTCGCTACATCAAGATATTTTCGAATTTCCACGGAAGCCTTGGTGCCGACAATGAAGACCCTTCCATCGCCCCATGCTCCCATCCCGTCTGGAGTAAACCAGTCAACACGGAAATAGCAGGTAGCCCCCCTATCTCCCACAAGAACACACTGTCCATAGTCTTGGAACTCAGGATGATCGGGGCTATGGTAGTTGGCAATGCTGCTGTGCAGCACTTTTGCGCTATTGCTGTTGGTATACGTCAAAAATTGTTCCAATTGGTGGCTGCCAATATCAACTAAGATACCTCCGTTCTCCTTAGGATTAAAGAACCACAAAGGTCTTGAATTTTTGTTGAGACGGTGGGGAGCCAGGATGGTCACTGAAAGCACATCGCCCAAAGCTCCTTCTTCAATCAATTTCTGGGCATAAAGAGCCCCTTCCACATGAATTCGTTCACCAAAGTAGACGAAGTAGCGCTTGCCGGTTTTTTCACAAGCTCGCGCTACCAGCATTGTTTCCTGTAAACTCAGCATGCCGGGTTTGTCACAAAAATAGTGCTTCCCACCCTCCAATACTGCTAAGCCAAGCTCACAACGTTGGGATGGTTTGATGGCACTTGCAACCAAGGCAATGCCGGCATCTGAAAGAATTTGTTCTATGGATGAAGCAGTACGTGCCTGGGGATAGGCACGGATAAATTCCTTCACCTTGTTTTGGTCCTCGTCATAGACCCAACCCAGATCAGCCCCTGCTTCCAATAGGCCATTGGTCATCGCATAGATATGTCCGTGATCCAAGCCGATCACAGCAAACGAAAATTCACCTTCTTGTACAACCCGCTCAGTCTGTTTGACCGAGCGGGGAGCGTACATCATACCATCCATTTTTTGCACAGGAATCACTCCATGGAAAATCTGCTGTTGCTTCCTGCTGAGGCGTAGGCAGCATAGAGTACTTTCATCGTTTCATATGCGAGAGGGAACCCGGATTCCGGTTCTTTCCCTGTCTCCACACATCGCAAAAAGTCCTCAAGTTCACCTACATATCCGCGCATCTCCTCCTCACATAGGAAGACATGCTGCCATCCAGTCTTCGTTTCCACTTTCTCCGTCATATAGACATCTGTCAGTTTGGAAGCGTCTGTATGATAGCACATAAAGGCATCATTGGGAGCAATCCTTCCCTCATAACAGGCATTGGAAGTATAAGCCTCAATCTTGTTACGTACTCCTCCTACAATCATATCCCCGCTGCTGATCACCGCTTTCGTCCCATCAGAGAAGGTCAGGATTGCTTCCGACCAGTCCTCGACATCGACAGGATTCGAGAGGATGGATCCTCGTTCATCACCCGGAAGGCCAACTGTAACCTGAGCAGCATCACACAGTACGGATATCACACGGATTTTCTCCCCGCGTCTCCTTGCCTCAACCTGTTTCAGATATAGCAGGGCACTGAGAGGATGGCATCCTTGGCGAATGAGGCAACCTCCTCCATTTGCAGACCAGAGGGCTGCATGTGGCGCATGGCTTCCACTATGTGCCTCCTCTCCCTTGAGCAGGAGAAATTTCTCACCTGTTGCCTCAACCATCTGCCTGATTTTGACCACAGAGGGGGCATAGATATAATTCTCTGCATAGAAGAGTTTCTCTTTCCTACCTTCCAGGAACTGTTTCAACGATTCCAATTCAGAGCAGACTGCTTCATACATCAGCGTCTTGTCGTCATTTCCGTTGCCGAAATACCCATTGAGGGGTTTTTCGCAGATGACATGCTTGCCGCACTCCATTGCCTGTTTGACCAAGGGTATATGGGCACTAGGGGGGACGATGACATCAACAATATCCACCAGTGGGTCAGCAAGCAATTCCTCAACAGAGGCGAATACCTTATCGAACCCATTGGCGTCTACAAACTGCTGAGTCTGCACAAGTTCTGCAGAACATGCACCATACATCCTGGCTTCAAAGCCTGGGATGCGCTTATAGGCTTCTACGTGGAGCTGTGCAGCGAATCCACAACCGATAAATCCAATGTTGAACCGTTTCATGAGCGTACCTTCTTCAATTTTGTGAACAGCCCGAGTTGGGCGAAAATCATACCAATGATGATGATCAGGAAGAAAATGCATATTGGTCTTTGCAAGAGAGGGAGAAAGGAGCCATCCGATAGGCGAAGGCCTCTTCTGAGATTCGAATCGGTCATGGGACCGAGAATGACACCAAGCAGGAAGGGGGCAGCAGGGAAATTGGTTGCTGAAAGGGCAAGTCCGATCAAACCGAAGACAAACATGACCTTAATATCAAAGAGGTTGTAGTTGATGAGATAGGAACCGATAACGCACAAGAGGAAGATGATCGGCATCAATAACTTCTTCTTGATACCAAGGATACGGACAGTACCCCTGCTGATCAACAAAGAAAGGAACCACATGATGATAGAGGAAGCAATCAGATATATGCTTACACTGTACACAAACGACGGAGACTCGGTCATGAGCAATGGGCCTGGTCTATATCCGTGCATCAGGAATGCGGCAAGCAGAACCGCAGCAGGGGCTGATCCGGGAACAGCAAGGCTGAGTACCGGAATCAGTGCACCCCCGATACAGGCATTGTTTCCCGTTTCAGCAGAGATGATACCCAGCTCATTGCCGGTACCGAAGCTTTCGGGATTCTTGCTCCGACTCTTGCTTGCCCAGTAAGAGAGCCAGCCACCCGTATCTTCTCCGACACCTGGTATGATGCCAACCATAACACCAATCATGCTGGAGCGGATGACGGCCACCCAATTCCTTGCCACCACGGAGAAGCCGTGTTTGGGTTGAAATTTGGACACCTTGATAGGGGCTCCTTCCCCTTCTTTCTTGAAAGAGCGGACAATCTCAGGAAATCCGAACAAGCCAATCATCACAGGGATAAGCTGGATGTTTGACATGAGATTCACATTGCCAAAACTGAAACGAGCAAACGTATCTACAGTATCCAGGCCAACCATTGCAACCAGAAGCCCAAGAATACCACTCATCCATCCTTTCAGTGCATTCCCTTTGGCTGTAAGTGCGCCGCAGATCATGATGCCGAAGATGGAAAGCAGGAAGAATTCCCAGCTTGCAAACTTGAGTGCCATGCTGGTAAGAAACGGGGTTAGCGTAAGGACAAACACTACACTGAGCAATGTACCAAGCATGCTGGATGTGGTTGCAAGGAAGATTGCATGGCCACCATCTCCACGCTTTGCCATAGGGAATCCATCCAATGCAGTAGCGGCAGAAGCTGGAGTTCCGGGGATATTGAGCAGGATCGCCGACTGGCAGCCACCGGAGATGGAACCGACATAGACACCCAAGAGGGAGATGAGAGCCGTCTGGGTGGGAAAATTATAAGTAAGACCGGTCAGCAACGCGATGGCCATGGTTGCACTGAGGCCTGGCAACATGCCCATGATGAGTCCAGAACCAACCGACAAGGCCAGCACAAGAATGTTGAGGGGGGTGAGAACGGTGAGTATAGCTTCATACAGATACGTAGCAATCATAGGGGCCTCCGTTAGGGAAGTGAGACATTGAAACCGTACTGGAAGAGTAGAATCACCAGTCCAACGGCTGCAATTGAGATGATGATGCTTTTCAAGACGGTTGAGGCGCGAAGGAAGAGCATCAGGGCAATGAGGAATATGACTGAGGCCAGATAGTAAGGAAGAAGCCCGATGAGCAGAAAGGCATACACTGCCATGATGGCCATACCTCCCACCATCATACGAATATCCGTATCCTTCACAGAGTGCCTGAACCAGCCAAACAGAAGGGAAAACCTTTCGCTGATACTACTTCCCTTCAAACTCTGCAAAAGGAGCACAAGGCTCAGGATGAAAAGCAGAACTCCAAGGATGATGGGTAGAAGAGCCGGGGAGATGGAAAGGTTGGTAATTCCAAACGGTGGTTGTGCTGCCTTCAGATACATTCTAATGCCTTCAACCGTTGCGTAGATGCCCACCAGTGAGAGCACCAGGGAGATGGTGAAATCCTTTTGTTTGGTATCCATATTGAGATCCTGAAATAAGGTAGAGATGAAGCGCACCAGAGCAGTTGCCTGCCCTGGTACGCGTACATAATCAGCGCTTGAAACCGAACTTGGCCGGATCGATGGCAACAGCACCTGCATCATACATCAGGTAGCTTGCCTTGCTGGCAAAGACATCAAGGTACTTCTGGGACTCTGCACGGCCCATCGGCATGACAGTGAAGCTCTTGACTGCTGCGAAGTCGAGGAAAGCCTTGTCCTTGGTTGCAAAGGCAAATGCTTCATCGAGCTTGGCCAGGCTGTCTTCACTCAAGCCGTTGGGAATCAGGATACCGGTTACTTCACCCATCGGTACAAACTTGCTGGCTTCAGGATAGGAATGAAGAATAGACTTCACTACAACGCCGGGTGCAAGTTCGATGTCGGTATCAGACAGAGTTGCAAGACATTTTACATCACCACTGATGATGAGGTCCTTGTACTCAGCGAGCAGCTGAGGACAGAAGTCAACTTCACCGGAGAGTGTTGCGGTCAGGGCAGGACCGCCACCAGCGTAGGTGATGTGCTTGTAGGGAGCTCCTGCAATTGCCTTGATGACTTCAGCACCAAAGTGACCACCGCTTCCGATACCAGCCGTTCCAGCAGTAATCTTGCCAGGGTTGGCCTTGATTGCGGAAATGAGGTCCTCAATCGTGTTGTACGGGGAGTTCTTGGGAACGATGATTGCATTGGGTGCAAACGTGGCAATCCAGATATCCCATTCACGGTACGTTTTTTCGGTGTAGCCGTTGATGGGCATGGTGGTGAATGCCAGCATGCCATTAGCAAGCATGGTGTATCCGTCAACCTTTGCATTCTGCACATTCAAAGAGCCGGCACTTCCACCAGCACCAGGAGTGTTCACCACATTGATGGTAGTTCCGAGCTTCTGGCCCATGGCATTTGCCAAAGCGCGGGCAGTTAAATCAGTAGTACCACCAGCACCATACGGAACAGTCAAGTTGATGGCTTTGGTGGGATAGGCTTCTTCTGCTGCTCCTTGAGCAAAGCAGAAACCGACTGCGAGCAGGAGCACCATGCAAACAGCAAGTGTCTTTCTCATTCTTTTCTCCTCCTAACGTATATCTCGTACAGAGCTTCCCTCGATTAGGGTACAATCCTGTATGATATGCTGAAATGGGACATCATTTTCCTGCTGGATTTGAGAAAGCAAAAGGTTTGCTGCTTTTCTTCCCAGCTCGATGTCATTCATGTCGACATGGGTGAAGTCATTTTTTCCTGCCATGATCCATTCTGGACTGCCGATGATCATCACTGAGAGATCTTCGGGAATGGAGATACCCCGCTGGGAAAGGCATTTGACTCCTCCCAAAGCCTGGATGTTGAATCCATAGAATACGGCTGTTATGTCGGGATGCTTCTCCAGAACCTCTGCAGTCAGACGGCAACCTTCCTCAGCAGAAAAGCCACCCTCGGCAACGAGTAGATTGTCTTGTGAAATCCCATATGATTCTGCTGCATCAAAGAAGGCTTTCTTTCGGGCTTCCAAGTCTTCAATACCACTATCCCACCCAATATAAGCAACTTTCTTGTGACCTTTGGAGAATAGGTAATGTGCACCCACAAACCCACATCCATAGTTGTTGGTAGCCACCCAGAAAAAGTCGTTGACTCCGGGAAGGGGACGGTCGACAACCACCATTTTTATTCCCAGTTTTCTCAAAAGCTTTGTATTTTCCGTACCCATTCGGGTCGGGGTAAGGATGATACCATCCACTCGTTGCTGAATCATCCTGTTGAGAATTGCTTTCTCACGTTCCGGTTTGTCAAAGGTGTTGCAAATAATCAAGTCATATCCGTGTTTGACAAATACTTCTTCACTAGCCACCACGATGCGAGTGAAGAACTGGTTTTCGAACTGAGGTATCAGGATGGCGATCAGTTTCCTGCTTTTTCCTTTCAGGGAAGAGGCTCCGATACTTTTCACATATTCGAGTTGTTTTGCTGCTTCAAGAACCTTGCGTCTGGTCTCGTCGCTTATGTAGCGGCCTTCTTTCTCGTTGAGGACATAGGACACAGTGGCAGCAGTTGTTCCGGCTAGTTTGGCAACATCCTTGAGGGTTGCATAGCGTTTCATTTGTGTCCTCCTTTATGTAGGCAAACGTTTGCTCGTTGTGATAAATGTATAAGCAATCGTTTGCCTATACAGGATTGCATGCCTTTTCCTACCTGTCAACAGTATTCATTCAAAATGTATCGATTGGTTTTCTCTTCTTCAGATATCGCATGCATGCTATACTCGCGGCATGGATATGAAGCAATTTGAACACGAGCGGCGATTGGTTGCCGCTTTCATGACCCGCTTGTACGACCGGCAGCTGACCACCGCAAGCGGAGGGAATATCAGCCTGCGCATCAACAAGGATCTCTTCTGCATCACCCCATCCGCCTTGGACAAAGGGCTTTTGACCTCTGAAGATATTGCGGTAGTGACCTTGGACGGCAAGAATCTCACCCCACATCTGCGCCTGAGTATCGAGACGGAGATGCACAGGCTCATTCTGCTTGCCAGACCCGATTGTTCAGCTGTTGTGCATGCACACCCCACTACGGTATCGGCATTCAGTGCCATCACCAAAGATGGCAAGTGTGCCATAAACACCCATCTGATTGCAGAGTCGTATTACATACTTGAGGATCCGGTAATGGTCGATTACCGTCTGATGGGTACCGTGAACCTTGCCGAGCAGGCAGCCGTGCAGGCTGTGGACCATGACGTGTTGGTACTTGAGAATCACGGGGCAGTCACTCTGGGACGGACGATGCTCGAAGCCTTCGATAAGATTGAGTTGCTTGAGCGTGCTGCACAGATGACCGTGATCGCAGAGCAACTGGGGCGAAGCGGGTATGATGTTTCACCACTCAGCGAGCCAAGGCTTACTCAGCTGATGCACATGAAGCGAGGGTTCTGAGCCATGAAAATCGAACTGGAAACTATTCCCGTTTGGGACGGCCTGAACAGCCACAGCGAATGCTTCATATGCGATTTGATGGGTGAGGCGCAGAAAGATGCCATCAATTTCTATCTTGGCAACTCAGTCATGAATCCCGAAACACGGGTTAAGGTGAATGAGCATGGATTTTGCGCCAAGCATTGGCAGATGCTCAGTGCAGCAAACAAAGCCCAGAGTGTTGCCTTGATGAGCGATACCTATCTTGCCACCACCAGAACCAAGGCAGAGAGTGCAGTCAATGCCCTTTTGGGGGCAAAGAACCCAAGACAAGCCAAAAAGGCGATACGTTCGTTCTCTGATGTATTGGAGAAACGGGAACAAGGTTGCTTGGTGTGCACAGCAATGGAAGAACGTCTCACCCGCTATCTCTACACCACCTGCTACCTGTGGGGGCAAGACCCATCATTTCGTGAAGCGCTGGCATCAGGGAAGGGTTTCTGCCTCCACCACTTCCACTTGCTGCTCAAAACAGCTTCAGAAGCCCTCTCTTCATCCCTGTACGCGGACTTTGTTCGTGCAATAACCCAGACCGAAGTGGAAAACCTCGACCGGACAGCCAAAGATATCTTCTGGATGACTCAGAAGTACAAGTCAGAGAACATGGACAAGAGTTGGAACGGGTGTGAGGATGCTCATAAGCGGGGAGTCGATAAGATGATCGGCCGGCATCGCGTCACTGACCCGGTTCGCTGATGCGCTTCTTTCGTTTCTTTTGTTCCTTGATGCCGAGCACCAGTTGGAGATCCTCTCCCTGGCTTTCCAATTCCCGTTGCTTGAGCAGCGTAGTGGTCCCATCGTATCGATTGAAGTGCAAATATTCCATGCTCTCCTGTTTGGGACGGTAGAGCAGGATATACTCTTTTTGGGGCAGGAAAGCCGCTCCCAAAACCAACCTGCATCCTTCTGCTTGTTTCTGGTGCAGCAAGTCCTGCTGAGCCTTGCTCAGATAGTCAGTGGAAAATACCAACCCCATCAGATTCTTTCCTTTCCGGTCATGTACAAGAACGTCCATCCCCTTCACAAAGATATCGACCTTCACATCGGAGGGAAGGGAAAAGAACGTAGGACTTGCACTGTCCTCAGAAAGTCCGAGCACACGACGAAGGCTGAGTTGCAGCTGACCGGCAAGGCAGTGGGCATAGCTGATTTTTCCTTTCGGCCAAGAGAGCACCTGCTCATCCTCAGCTACCAAAGCCTTCAGTGCCTCCTCCAATGCCTCGTAGAGCAGGAGGGTGGTATACCGTCCGTTGTTGGCCATGGCGATTACAGAAAGTCTACCGACCAACTCATTTCACTTACGTGTGAGATGGTCTGGTAGATCGAGCAATAGCGGGTTGCTGTCTCGAATGCCTTGAGAAACTTCTGTTGGTTCTCAACGCCGCTGGCTTGCACGGTGATGATAACCTCTTCCAAGGTGGTGGGGACTGCATCTCGCTTGTTTCCGTTCACTTCGAAGCTGATGTGCTCCCAACTGATACGCATCTTCACCGCCACCTCTTCGAATGTCTTGAACAGGCATCCGCTGAGGGCTCCGAGCAGATAATCGTAGGGAGCGCTATCCGGGTTGAACTCGAAACTGGATCCCTTGTCGGTTGTGAATTGGTAGTGACCAGGTACAAAATCGGCTCGTATATGCTTCTTCTCACCCATGCGTTTTCTCCTGACTTTCATCATAGCCCATGGTTTGTGTTTTTTCCAGCATCACCGTCTATTGCTCAACTTGGTACGTTTTTCCTCATACATGGCAGCATCGAGGTAGGAGAGAAAGGCCTTGTCATCAGCAAACCTAACAGCATCGAACATTGCGTATCCCATACTCACCGAAAGCAGATACGGCTTGCGCTGGCCCCTGTTGCTGTACGCAACTTCATCCTCTATCCGGTCGCACATCGACTGCAGCAAGGTCTCCTCGGTATCGTGCAACAACACCACAAACTCATCACCACCATATCGGGTGATGATGTCATCAGGCCCGGCTACATGTCTGAGGATCCTGGCCATCTCCTGAAGTGCCTGGTCCCCCACATCATGCCCAAGCGTATCATTTATCTGCTTGAATCCATCCAGATCCATCAGAATGCACCCAAAATGCTTCTGCATTGGTGTGGAGCGTATACATCGCTGCAATACTTCTTCAAACCACAAGCGATTGGAAATGCCGGTCAGGTGGTCAATACCGATCTGTTCCTTCTGGATGTTCAGTGCTGCGGCAACCAGAAAGACCGTGGTGACTGGCCAGATGAGGACTAAGCCGTAGAAGAGCGATTGCAGCAGACCTCCGATGAAAGCAATTACCGGGAAGAAGACAAGAGTCCAATAGATCTTGGCTTTTCCCCGTCTTGAAGCACCGAACAAGGTAATGATGCTTGTTGTCAACAAGAGGAGCTGAATGATGGAAAACATCATGAATAGCGATCCCCGTGCATACACATTCTGTGAATCGAGAGTGAATAACCAACCGGTGGATGGTGAGGCAAGTGCAAGTATAACGGAAAACAGAACCAGAACAGAAAGGGGAATGCCCCAGCACTTGAGCCGCTTTGTGTCCTCATGCATCAAGAGGTCCGCATACAGAATGAAGCAGACGGTGGGAAGCGTGTGAAATGCATAGTAGATGGTATAGTTGACCAGAAGCAAGGTATGGATGCCCTTGCCCGGTCGTCCATCGAGTACCCATGCAAGCAAGTCAGTCACCAGCATGATGGTGGTACTGAAAATGAACCAATGATAGATGCGTACCACACGTGAATTCACCAAGTTTCCAAACAATGCTTTTTTGGAGGTTGCCGCATAGGCAAATCCAAGCAACAAGAGGCAGATGAGGAGTGTTTGTATGCGAAGCAAGGTTTCCATAATCAGGCGAACTCTTTCTTTATCATTAGCACTTAGAATAACATAGGTTCGCTGGGAAGGGGGAAATCATTTCCTCTTGGGGTTTACGTGAACCATGCAGTGTTTGACTTGGGGGAAACTGGTCTCAATGGCATGATGGACTCGCTCGGCAATGGAGTGTGCATCCACCAATGATTGGCTTCCGTCTGCACTGATTTCCACATCAACATAGGCTCGTGAGCCGAATTTACGGGTTCTCAGCAGGTCTACTCCTTGTACTCCCTCTTGGTCCAGGATGACTTGGTTGATCTTCTCTACCGTCTCTTCCGGACACGCATGGTCGACCATCTTGAACACTCCGTCCTTGAAGATCTCGATGCCGACACGGAAAATGAAAATGGCAATGATGATGGCTGCGATAGAGTCGGCTATGGGATATCCCATACGAGCGGCGATGATGCCGATAAGGCCTCCGGTGGTTGCCAGGACATCACTTTGGGAATCCCAAGCCGAGGCAAGCAGGGCGGAAGAGTCAGTCTTCTTTGCAGCTGCACGGGTATAGAGGAACATGATCTCCTTGATGATGATCGAGGCCACAGCGGCAACTACTGCAAGATATCCAGGGACTTGCTGATCCAGATAGCTTTTCTTGACAATACCTGCAATGCCATCAACCAACAGTCCGAGTCCAACCATCATGATGATGCCTGAGAGCAGGATGGCTGCCACACATTCGAGCCGTTCATGTCCATATTGGTGCTGGTCATCTGATTCCTTGGAAGCTGCTGAGATGCCGATCATGGCAATGACCGAGCTCACCACATCGCCGGCGTTGTTGATACCATCGTTGAGCAGCGCATTGGAGTGTGCAACAAAGCCGATGGATATCTTGCTGATTGCCAAGACAATGTTGTTGAAAATATTTACTCGCGAAACCAAGAGCGCCAAGTTTCTTATCATGAGCAGATCCTTTCCCCAAAAGAAGGACATCCAAAGTCAGTGCCCTTTGGATGTCCCTTCACACTAGATTAGCCCCAAGTGTTTGTCAAGAAACTGACTCTTTGTCTTAGTCCTTGGCCTTGGGATAGTTGATGATCAGATGAAGATCATCAAGCTGTTTCTGATCGACCTCTGAGGGAGAATCGTCCATCGGGCTGACTGCTGCAGTGTTTTTCGGGAAAGCGATGACTTCGTGGATGGAAGTTTGCTCGCTCATGATCATCACCATGCGGTCGACACCCGGGGCAATACCACCGTGTGGGGGTGGTGAGTAGCGGAATGCGTTGAGCAAGAAGCCAAAACGCTCCTCAGCAGTCTCATCATCGAAATTGCAGATGCGGAAGATCCGCTTCTGCAGTTCCACATCATGGATTCTGATCGAGCCGGAGGCAACCTCATAACCATTGAGAACCAGGTCATACAAATCACCCTTCACACTGCCCGGATCGGACTCAAGGGTATCAAGGTACTCCACCTGGGGCATGCTGAACATGTGGTGCGCAGCTTCCCAATGGCCTTCGTTCTCGTTGTACTCGAAGAGCGGGAAGTCGATGATCCAGCAGAATTCGAAGCCCTTGCGAATCAGATTCAGGTCCTTGCCAAGCTTGGATCGGACGGCGCTGAGACTTGCACAGCACTTCTTCCAGTTCTGGTGCGCCACAAAGAGAATCATGTCTCCCTCATGGGCATCAACGCGACTGAGCAGCTCATCCTCAAGGCCGACGAAGAACTTGCTCACCCCGCCGGAGAGCGCCTTGTCGGCTCCCACCTTGATCCAGGCAAGCCCTGCGGCCCCATAGATCTTGGCAGCATCCTCAAGTTCGGTTATGTACTTGCGTGAGAAGTCCACACCCTCGGTCTTCGGAGCAACCAAAGCCTTCACAAACCCGCCGTTTGCAACTATCTCCTTAAAGGTTGCGAAGCTACTCTTCTGAGCCAGCTCATTCATGTCGGTAAGGGGGACGTCGAAGCGCAAATCGGGCTTGTCGCAACCGTAGGTGTTCAAGGCCTCGGTGTAGCTGAGCCTTCGGAAGTGAACAGGCAAATCATAATCCATGACTTCCTTGAAGACATGGCCGAAAAGCTCTTCCATGAGTGAGAGCACATCGTCGCGCTTGACGAAGCTCATCTCCAGGTCAAGCTGGGTGAACTCAAGCTGACGGTCTCCTCGGGCATCCTCGTCGCGGTAACAGCGTGCAATCTGGAAGTACTTGTCCATTCCGCCGACCATCAGGATCTGCTTGAAGAGCTGAGGGCTCTGGGGAAGGGCATAGAACTTTCCGGGATAGATGCGGCTGGGTACCAGAAAGTCTCGTGCACCCTCTGGGGTACTCTTGATCATGGTCGGGGTTTCAATCTCATAGAAGTCCCGTGACGCCAGGAATTTGCGGCAGGAGAAGATGAAATCGTGGCGCAGTTTCAGGCGTTTCTGCATCCCCTGGGTGCGCAGGTCAAGATACCGGTATTTCAGTCTGAGGTCTTCCCGAGTCTCTTTCCCATCGTCAATCTGGAAGGGAAGTGGAGCGCACTTGCTGAGAATCTCGATTTTTTCAGCCTTGACCTCAATCTCGCCGGTGCTCATCTCAGGATTCACCATGGAGTCAGGTCTGACCCGTACCACACCGGTGACACTGATGCAGTATTCGAGGTGCAGCTCGTTTGCGACTGCCTGCAGCTCTTCGCTGGCGTCGTCATCGACCACCACCTGGGTAATCCCATAGCGGTCGCGCAGATTGATGAAATGGAGGGCTCCATGGTTCCGGTCACGGTGTACCCAACCGTTGAGCACGACGGTCTTGCCGTTGTCAGCCTTGGTCAGGGCCCCACACGTAGTAGTTCGTTGGGAAAATACTTCTTCAGACATACTCAGTCCCCTTTGTAAAGTAATCCAATACTATACGATGGGCTCTCAAAAGGCAATTGCCCCTAGCTGGTGAGCGAACGGACCACGACCTGTTTTTTCTGCAGGTATCCGATTGCTTCCACCGCAGCAATTGCTGCACTGGTGGTAGTGGTGTAGGGAATCTTCACACGCATTGCGATGCTGCGAATCTCATCATCGCTGGCATGCGCGTGATAACCCATCGGGGTATTGATGACCAAGGCTATCTGCCCATCCTTGAGGTAGTCAGTGACATTCGGCCTGCCCTCGTGCACCTTTTGCATTACCTCAACCACCAGTCCATGCTCAAAGAGAAACGCTGCAGTTCCTCTGGTTGCTGCGATGCTGAATCCAAGTCTGATGAGATTTTGCACCACTGGCAGGATGGTAATCCTATCCTTCTTGTTCACGCTTACGAACACCTTGCCTTTGATAGGGAGGCGATTGCCTGCACTGATCTGGCTCTTTGCAAACGCCTCTCCGAAGGTTTTTCCCAGTCCGATAGACTCTCCGGTGGAGCGCATCTCCGGTCCCAAGGCAGGGTCGACATTGCTGAAACGATCAAAGCTGAAGACTGCTTCCTTCACCGCCCAACCGGTTTTGCAGGTTCCCATGGCCCTGCCACCCCGTTTCTTGACCAAGCCTTGGCTTACCAGATCTTCTCCTTCCCAGATGCGAACGGCACATTCGATCAAATCGACATTACTGGTCTTGGAGATGAAGGGTACGGTTCTGCTTGCTCTCGGATTCACCTCGATGAGGTACAAGAGCCCATCCTTGGCGGCAAATTGGATGTTCATCAAACCCCTTACTCTCAGTTCCCGTGCAAGCATATGTGCCCACTCCTGCATCTGCTCCAACAGTGCCTCGCTGGACTTGTAGGGCGGGAAGACTGCTGCAGAGTCGCCACTGTGAATCCCTGCAGCCTCGATATGCTGTAGGATACCTCCAATGTACAGGCTTTCCCCATCGCAGACTGCATCGAGGTCGTACTCAAATGCATCCTCAAGGAACTGGTCCACTAGGACCGGAGCTTCCTTGCTTGCTTCGATGTGCCCAAGCTCAGAGAGGCCAGCCTCATCATAGACGATGTACATTCCCCGTCCTCCCAAGACGAAGGATGGACGGATGAGGACCGGGAACCCCACCTCACGGGCCATGGGAAGGATTTCAGCGAACGATTGGGCACTTCGGTTTTGTGGTTGGCGCAGGCCGAGCCGTTTCACTAGTGCGGAGAACTTGCCCCGGTCTCCTGCATCCAGAAGACCTGATAGTGAGGTTCCCACCAAGGAGCATCCGCCTTTTTCCAGAGCAGGAGCAAGGTTCAAAGGAGTCTGCCCCCCGAGTTGCACCACCACGTCGCTGCTTCCTTCCAAGCGCAGGATCTCTTCCACTTCCTCACTCGACAAGCTCTCCAGATAGAGACGGTCGCTGATATTGAAGTCGGTGGAGACAGTTTCAGGATTGCTGTTGATCATGATGGTTTTTCTTCCCAACCTGCGATAGGCAAGGGAAGCAAGGGTACAGCAGGTATCGAACTCAAGGCCCTGACCGATCCGATTGGGCCCGCTTGCCAGGATGACCACAGCCTCCTTGCCAAGTTGTTTTGCCTCCTGTTTCTCCCCGTAGGTGGTATAGAGGTAGGGCGTGATCGCATCGAACTCTCCGCTGCAGGTATCGACATGATGGCTGACCGGATGCAACTCATATGCATAACGAAGACGGCGGATGTCCTCACTGCTCCGTTTGGTGAGAAAGCCTATGTGGCGGTCGCTGATGCCCGCTTTCTTTGCAGCAAGCAGCGTGTCGTAATCAAGATTCGTACGGATGCGTTTTTCAAGGTGCATCTGCTGTACCAGCAGGTTGAGAAACCAGCGATCGAAACCGGTGATCGCTTCAATGCTTTCAAGTACCTCTTCTCCTTCTTTGACGAGGGCAGTGTAGGCGGCGAGGAGCCGAAGAGGATGGGCGCTTCTGAGGAAGCGTTCAACATCTTCCTGGGAGTAGAGACCTGTCTCGATAAGGTCGCATATGCCCTCCATCTTCCGTTCTGATGCCCTGATGCCCTTGTTCAGGGCTTCCAAGGCGGTTCTCCCCAGAGCAAGCGCTTCCCCTACGCTGCGCATCTGCGTTCCCAGTGCAGAAAATGGAAGGGGGAACTTCTCCAACTCGAATCGGGGGACCTTTACAGCACAGTAGTCCAAGACCGGTTCGAAACAGGATACGGATTGCCCGGTTATCTCATTGACCACCTCGTCGAGGGTGTATCCCACTGCGAGCTTTGCCGAACAGCGGGCTATCGGAAAGCCGGTGGCTTTGCTGGCTAGGGCTGAGGAGCGCGAGACACGTGGGTTCATCTCGATGACCACCATCCGATCGGTCTCTGGGTGGACGGCAAACTGTACGTTGCTGCCTCCGCAGTCGACTCCCACTGCCCTGAGGATGGCGATCGAAGCGCTGCGCATTTTCTGGTAGAGCTTGTCATCAAGGGTCTGGATGGGTGCGATGGTGATGCTGTCTCCGGTATGGACTCCCATCGGATCGATATTCTCAATGGAGCAGACGATGATGGCATTGTCGTTTTTGTCACGCATCACTTCCATCTCAAACTCTTTCCACCCTATCAAAGACTCCTCGATCAGGGCTTCATGGGTGGGGCTTGTCTGCAGCGCATGCTCAAGAAGCTGGGGAAACTCTTCTTCACTGTTTGCTATTGACCCTCCCATCCCTCCCAAGGTGTAGGAGGGACGGATGATGCGAGGGTAGGGAAAAGAAGCGAGTTTCTGTTCAGCTTCGGCCCGTGAGTGAACGATTTCACTGTGTGCACTTTCCAATCCCAGAGAGTGGACGACCTCCTTGAATGCACCACGATCTTCAGCAAGCTTGATGGAGGCGATGGAAGATCCGATTACTTCAACCCCGTACTGTTCCAAGAGTCCTGCTTCTTCGAGCTCCAAGGCAAGGTTGAGGCTGCTTTGCCCACCCATGGTGGTGAGGATGGCATCGGGCCTCTCTCGTTGGAATATCTGCTCGACATACTCTACTTTCAAAGGGTCGAGATAGATGCTGTCGGCAAGGTGAGGGGTCGTCATGACTGTAGCCGGATTGGGATTGAGCAGAATGACCTCGTATCCTTCCTCCTTCAGAGCCTTCACCGCTTGGGTCCCGCTGTAGTCGAACTCACAGGCTTGGCCGATTACAATCGGGCCACTGCCCACCACAAGGATGCGTTTGATGTCCTTTCTTGCACTCATATTCTTGCCTCCTTGGTTTTTTCGATGAAGGTTTCAAAGATCCAACCTGCATCCTGAGGGCCAGGGGAGGCTTCAGGGTGAAACTGCACACTGCAGATCGGCTTGGTTGTGTGATAGATCCCTTCGATGGAGTTGTCGTTTGCGTTGCGTAGCCAAACCTGGACATCGGGTGGAAGCGAGTCCGGGTCGCTTGCATAGCCGTGGTTCTGGCTGGTGACAAAACAGGCTCCGCTTTTCAGGTCGACCACCGGGTGATTCCCCCCATGATGTCCGTACTTCAGTTTGAGCGTCCTCCCTCCCAACGCCCAGGTGATGAGCTGGTGCCCAAGGCAGATGCCGAAGACCGGCATTTCTTTGGCAACTAATTGTGTCATGGCGATGGCATCCTGCAACAGAGCGGGATCGCCAGGTCCGTTGGAGAGCAGCATTGCATCACAGCCAGAGCTGAGTATGGCTTGAGCAGTTGTAGTGGGAGGGAAGAGGGTGACTGCGACATTCCGTTTGTACAGCTCAGCAATGATGGAGCGCTTGATACCGAAGTCCACCACGGCAAAGCGTAGTGGTCCTTTGGGTATCTGGGCCTCCTCAAGAAGAGGGTCAAGGAGCACTGTGCGGGTTGCCACTTCCTCGATCAGCTTTCGCTCTCCGATATGGGGGAAGGAGCGGACTTTTTGCAGGGCGTGTGCATACTGGGTTTCGGTAAGCTGCTCAGAACCGGTTTGGAAAACCAGACCGTTCTGCGACCCAGCATTCCTGAGGTGGATGGTAAGTGAGCGGGTGTCCAGATTGGTGATACCCACAATGTTCTGGGTTCTCAGATACCTATCTAAAGAGACCCTCTTCCGAGGAAGAGGGCCTTCATATGCTGCGTGTACGATCAATGCACTGCAACTGATGGGTGAGGGAGAAGCGAGCGCCTCATCAAAGGCTGGCTCACACCCGTAGTTGCCGATATGCGGGTAGGTCATGACGACCATCTGACCCCGGTAGGAGGGGTCGGTGAGAATCTCCTGATACCCCGTCATGCTGGTGTTGAACACCACCTCCCCGGCAAGGGAGGGATCGTCAAGGGTGGGAGCATCAGCTCCGAATCCTTGTCCTTGGTACAAAGTCCCGTCTTCCAAGAGTAGAAAGCGTGTTTCCATAGGTGCTCCATCCGCTCAAATTGTAGGGATGATAGCTAAAAATCATAATAAATGCAACACATATTGCATAATTATACAACAAAAATTTGAAACGCAATCTTTAATGCAACATAATTCCGAGAAATTGTTGCAAGGTTATGGCTTTTTCTTGAGTGTGAAGTTGTCAGGGTTGAACGCATCCCCTCCAAGCCAAAGGTCAATACGCAATCCGCTGTCTGAGTTATCTACACTTGCGTGCTTGATCTGCCATCCGATGAGTTTCAATCGGGCATCCCAAGCCATGTCGTGGCCTGCCATCAATCCGTAGTACTCAGCGAGTTCTGGTCTGCTCTGCTTGGGGTTGAGGGCTTGGTAGATGCGTGCAATTTCCTCCTCAGATCGCGGGCGGTCATCAAAGAAGCTTATGTGTGCACCATCCGACTCCTGATGGAGGGAGACCACCAGTCGCAATGGGTTTCCTTCAAGCAGGAAATTGGTCACTTCTCCGATCAGTCGTCCTAAAAATTCCTTTCGTTTCATGTGGTGAAATCCTCCTTGGGACGATTGGTCTTGTACCATTGCAGGATAGCAATGAAGAGACTGGCGGTAAGTCCGCCGGCAAAGCCATTGTTGTAAAGATCCAGGCCCCCGTGCCAGCTGGCAGTAACCTCGACCATGACCAGATGAACCGCTCCTGCAATTAATCCTGCAAGAATGCCGAACTGTCCGGCAATGGGTGCGAGAGTGGTACTGAAGAGGGCGGCGAGCAGAGGACCGGGAGCATTCAGGTTCTTGGAGAAGAGCAGGGTGGAGAGCACTACCCCGAAGAGGACAGGAAGGGTGTTCTTCACTGTCTTGCCAAAGCCTCCGAAGGCCATGATGGTGAAGATGCCTCCGATGACCGGACCGTTGATAGGGCCGCCTACAACCAATACATACGCCCAGTACAGCAGGCCCAAAAGTCCGATATTAGCAAGGGTTCCCCCATAGTAGCCGGTATCGAAGAAATCATAGGGCAGGCGGCCACTGAGCTTCTGGATGGCTAAGAATCCCTGCAGGCTTTTTTGTGGTTTCTCCACTATCATGGCGGTCACCAAAAGAACAAGGCTGATCAGGGGGACCAGCAGAAAGAGGGGGAGGGAAAAGGTGTCGCTCCATTGGATGGACAAGGGTTGCATCTTCTTGGTTGCAATCAACAGATTTGCTGCAAACAGTCCGATGAAACCGCAGCTGAATCCGACGTTGTAGAGGTTGTAGCCTTGGTGCAGGGCAAGCATGGCTCCTGCAACCGCAGGGAGGATGAAGCCTGCTGCAAGTCCACTGACCAAAGCCAGAGGAATGGAAAGACCCAAGGGCAGACCGACATGGAACATGATCTGGGTTACCAATGGACCCAGGGCAGTCCCGAAGAGGGCGATGAGGCTGTAGGAACCGAAGGTTTTGCGTGCCACCTTGCTGGCGATCCAGACCCCCATGATGAGAGGAGTGCTGTTGAGCAGGGTATTTCCGAAGAATGCAAAGCCCATCATGGTCAGAATTGCTGAGAGGGTGGGGCCTGAAAGACTGACGGTGGCATAATAGACGAGAATCAGGGCAAGAGCCCCGATTGTTGCCGCATTGAACATGGCTGTCCCCACTCCATACCGAGTGAAGTCGTTGATCAGGCGGGCACTCTCCGTTTGAAGGGAGAGCGTCTGTCTGATAACCTGCCAAGGTCCTTCCAACAGGATTCCTGTCACTGCAAGTGTACTGATGAGGAGTGTTACCAGAGCGTATAAGATTCGTTCGTTGCGCTGCACAGTGCCTCCTGAGTTTGCATAAGGATTGCTACACGTATGCTAGACTGTACACCTCACTCCTGCAAGAGGCTTACAGCCAAAAAGAAAGGCCACCACGAGGGTGACCTTTCCCAAAAGGATGCGACTACTCAACGCTTGTAGGACTCTCCTGCAATGTTGGTATACTTGATTCCGGTTGCAAGGGACGGATTTGCATCTCCGACGGCCAGAATGCCATCACCTGCACTATGGCTGACCTCCAGCCTGCGGATCATCGGGTATGCACGGTCTGCTGCTACAATTGCTGCGCTTCTCCACATCCCGGCTACCACTCCTTGAGCGCCCGCATAGGCAATGCGCTCCATATCGAGCGTTCCGTTGGCCGATTCAATGAAAGCAAGGCCGACCCAATCTCCGGCAGCTGGTTTGGTCTGGCTGCCATCGTTGTTGGTATCACCATTGAAGTCATCTTTGAAGCTGGTGAAGACAGTGCTGATGTACCCCGGATCATCAAAGGCATTGAGCTGTCCTTTTATCACCACTTGGCTTCCCGGTTCAAACTTGACCGTAGCAAGCCTGAAGGTAAGCGCTGAATTGGAGGGAATGTTCAGGCTGTTCGAAACAAAGACAAGACCTGGCAGCCATTCACCACTGATGATGGCATCGCTGCCGGTAGGAATCTCATTGAATTCGAACTTGATGGCTTTGTGCTTTACATCCTCGTAGTTTGCTATATCCATGACCGAGGGGATTGCAAAAGGACTGTAGGTTCTTCCGATCCAATCGGTGCGGTAGATGCCCAACTGCCTGCTCACGAGAGCCCCATGGTCGAGGAAGGTAAGGGCATTAACTTCGCTGGAACCGATGGCTGAGAAGAAGAAGTTGACCGAGGAATCGCCTGCAATGGTGACAGCGCCCTGATACCACCTGCCGTTCACCACTTTCTGTGCACCTGCATAATAGATGCCTGTGGTGATGAAATTGCCCTCAGCCTCTCCTTCAAAGACAATACCACCCCAGTCGCCGGCTTTAGGCTTACCTTGTGGTCCATCTCCGTTGGAGTCTCCATTCACATTGTTGGAGGTACTGGTGATGATGATTTTCTCATCCGATATGTCAGTGTTCGCTTTGAGCGTACCGCGAACAGTGAGCGTGGCACCCGGATTGAATTTCAGGATTGTACCACCCAGGATATTCAGCTTTGCACCCTTGTCCACCAGGAAGTTGTTCATCACATACGGAATGTAGCCGTTGTGCTTGAGGGTGAGTGTTTCACCACTCTTCACCTCATTGGCGTCAACCTTGATCCCCATGAATTTCATTTTTTGATACGAGTTGAGGTCCAAGGTCAACCCAAGGCTTTCCGTGCTCTGGGCGATGACAGGCCATTCAGCATCATGCAGAACGGTTCCTCTGATTGTCGGTTTTGCTGAATCGAGAACAGTGACTGCACTGTTGCCGCTGTGTGAGATGATGCAACCCTCAAGGAGAGGCTCTGCACTGCCTCCGACCATCAGTGCTCCGCTTCTCCACCTCCCTGAGGCAACACGCTGAGCTCCTGCATAGAGAATCCGGGTACCTGTAAGGGACCCTGTCCCTTCATCGGTGAAAAGAATGCCTTGCCAATCACCTGCTTCGGGTTTTGTGGCATCCTTGTCAGCGTTGGAATCAATACCGCGATCATCCTTGATGCTGGTGAAGATGACGCCTTCACTGAAGCCGCCAGAACTAACTAGTTCCCCGGCAACGGTCAGTCCGGTTCCTGGATGGAACTTCAGGACGTTGTAGCCATAGATGGAGAGCTTGGCTCCCTTCTCGATGGTGAAATCGCGGAATATGTACGGAAGCCTCTGCGCTTGGAGTGTCATTTCGGTTCCACTTTTCAGTACGTTGGCATTGACCTCGATGCCCAAACGGGTGATGGTTCCGAAGCGGTTCCCACTGAACTCGGCAGGAGCGGCTTGTGTCCCATCAAGCAACAGTGGGGTTTCCAGGTTCTGGAACGAGGAGTTTCTGATCACCGGATTGGCACTTCCCATGAGGGTGATGCCAGGACCTGATCCATTGGCAATCTCGCAGTCAACAATGGTCGGCTTGGCTCCGTCCAATACGAAGACCGATCCGCTTCTCCATGAACCATTGATCACCTGTTGTCCACCGGCTCCAATGATACGTGCACCCTCCAACGTTCCTGTGCTGCCAGGGTGGAAGACGATACCAGACCAGGATCCGCTCTGTGATGTCTTGTTGCCGGTGAACACCACCTCACTACCAGCTTTGCCCTTGGTTTCAAGGGTTCCTTGAACCTGGATGGAAGCTCCGTTGCTTACCCTGACGACAGTTCCCGGCTCGATGACCAAGGATTTTCCTGCCGGGATGGTGATGGTGTTTTGGATCAGATAGGGACCTTTGTCCTTGGTAAGGACACCTTCAACATTGCCGGTAAGTACGTTCTTTTCTGCAATTGCCGTATTGTCCACAAAAGGAGCAAAGACACGTGCCTTGGGAGTCTCGGGAGCGGGATCGGTAAAGGTGACGATGTCTGCATCCTGGATTGCAGGAAGGTCTTTCAACTCAATGGGGCCACCCAATTTGGCCTTGTCCGGCTCAGGCGGGGTGAGAGGAGCCGGAGGAACACTGGTATCCACAGGTGTTTGGATTGGAATCACTTTTTCCAGTTCGGGCATTTGCACGGGTTTCACCGGTGGAACTTCGGCCTTGGTGGGTGGAACATAGGGAGGAGTAAGAGCCTGCGGTTTTTCCTCTACTGCCGGAACAGGTTTCACCAGTACAGGTTCAATACTCTTTGGTCCGGTTGCTGTCACCAGTTGGAAGCGAACGTTCAAACCAGTGAGATTGGACCCGAGCATTCCGATGCCCACCAGATAGGATTTGCCTCCCTCAAGCTGCACATTGAAACGATCGGTGGGATTGTTGCCGACCACGTTCTCGGCAAGAGGATCTTTCTTGTCGGCATCCATACTGAAAATGCTCATATAGAGCAAGGTTTGCGGGTGATCGAGGTTGACCAACTCGTAGTACCCACTGCGTTCAACCGGTATCATGAGCAGAAGCGGATCGGAAAGGCGCACCGTGAACTGTTGTTCGGGGTACGGTATTCTTGCTATTCCCTGGGAATCGGCAACATAGATAGCCGATGGAAGAGGGGTTTCCAAAATCTCAATGATGGTCTCACAACCAGTCATTACAAGCATCACGGCAAGAAGGAACACAACAACTAGCTTCATCCGTCGTTTCTGCTGCATGTAAGGCCTCCGGTTCATTAGGATAGTCTCATGGTACAACGGTTTCGGGGCGGGACAAAGGGAGAAGACTGTTGGAAACTGGAAATTAACAGCATTTCTCCCAATAAGAACACGGTATTGTCTGCATAGGGGGGCTAAAAACATAACAATTTGTTGAAGAATCGATTCTGATGCTTTGCTTATGTGGAAATCTTGCTAGACAATATATTGCATGGAATACTTAAGTATCACCAGAAAAGATTGTACGGGATTGTTTGGGTGACAAGGAAGGTAACACTATGAAAGGAAGAAACCAGCATTTTATCTGTTTCATCGTTCTGTTATCCAGTTTTTGCTTACTTTGTTCATGCGTGCTTCTTGATGAGCTGCAAGCCACTCCGTATGAAGCGATGGAGGGTGTTGCGAGACCCGATGAAATGGCAGATATAACGGTTGATTGGGCTCTCACTGCAAAAGCCCTTGGATTAGGTGTTGGAAATCGAATGACATTATGGCTTCCCCCCAATGGGGCTTCCACCTCATCTGTTTGGGGTACTGGCATCTACACTGATGATTCGAGTATTGGAAGTGCTGCAGTACATATGGGTTTGGTCACGCTTGTATCCGGAGGAAGTGTAACCATAGAAATTCTCGATGGGCAGTCCATGTATGAAGGAACGATGCGCAATGGGATAGTCACCAGTTCCTATGGCGCGTGGGATAGGAGTTTTGCGTTTGTCGATCAGGATGGTAGATTGATTACAAGTGGTGCTTTTGCTCAAACGTCTCCATCTCATAGTTTGCCCGTCACTGAGAAGAAAACCGAGTCATCTACTTTGATTGAACAACAGATTGATTGGACTTCGACCGCATCTCAGTGGTCCGGGCAAATTGGTAAAAGAATACGCATCCAATTGCCCGGAGGAGGTTTCCCCGCCAGTATCTGGGGGAGTGGTGTGTATACTGATGATTCTTCAATAGGCAGTGCTGCAGTTCACCTTGGCCTCATGACATTCCAAACAGGGGGAAGTGCCCTCATAGAAATTCGTCCAGGTCAGGATTCCTATCAGGCATCGACAGCCAATGGGGTCTCAACCGAGGCATATGGGTCTTGGGGAGGGAGCTTCATATTCATCGACAAAGATGGCAATGCGATACAAGCCAAGCCAATGGAGATACATCCCGCATCAAATTTCATTGCAGGTTCTGATTGGAGTACGAATGCTGTGCAATGGGCAGGCTCGGTCGGAAGTCGCTATACTCTGGAATTGCCTCGCAACGGCAGTCCTGCACCCGTTTGGGGAACTACTGTCTATACAAATGACTCCAGCATTGGATCTGCCGCTGTGCATGCTGGGCTGATCAGTTTTGCAATGGGAGGGCGGGTGACCATCGAAATCCTTGACGGAATGCCCTCGTATGAGGGAACGAGTCGGAATGGGGTAATCTCCGAGTCCTACGGCGCTTGGGATGGAAGTTACCGATTCATCTACTGAGTGAAAAGAATACGAACGCAGGGCTGTTTGATAGCCCTGCGTTGCTAGGATATTTGCAGTATCCTAATAGGTGAGTTCTATGGAACCACTGACGGTGGATAGGCTGACGTTCTCTTGAGCAGAACCGGTTTGCAACTCAGCACTCTTCCCGCTCTGGTCTCGCTCATTGAAGGTGATGGTTCCGCTGGTTGTGGAAGCCTTCACGTTCAGATTGGCGTTTGACCGCAGATCAAGCTCCAGTTCCCCACTGGTGGAACTGGCGTTCAGCGAACCATTGGGGATGATTTCCACTTCTGCTTCCACACCGCTGCTGATGCTCTTCAGCTGGATATCCTTTGCACGGATCTTCTGTATCTCGATATCGCCGCTGACGGTTGCAATTTCCAAGTCCTTGGAACTTTTTGCCTCAGATCCACCCAGGGAGGAGCTGGTGCTGACGACCTTCAGGGTTTCCTCAGTCTCAAGAGTGAGGAAATCGATATCTCCGCTCGTGCTCCTGATTTCCATCGTCCGGGCTTTCATGGGGTGCAGGATCCTGATGTCACCGCTGATGGTGGAGACCTCCAAAGCGTCCAAGCTGGAAGAGGGAAGTGCAATCACCAAGGTAGAGGGGGAGTAGGAGAAAAACCGGAAGAACCAGTTGGTCTTGGGCTTCACTTCCACACTCAGCTTCGAAGTAGTCTTGAGTACGGAAAGTACATCCCGTTCATTGCTCCCGATGGAGACGGTGGCACGCTTGAGAGAGTCATCCACCTCAATGACAACATCATTGGAGATGGTTTTCACCGTAAGGGTGTCCTGAGCCGTGAATGCAAAGTCCCGGTCGCTTCGGTTTGCTCTGTTGCGGCCCTCCCATCCCTTTACCAGGGAGAAGGAGAGCGCAAGCAGCACCACCAGTACGATCAGAAAAATCTTGTTGGCCTTGGTATCCTTGAGCATATTACTGTCCTTCGCGGAACCTGTCGTCCCAATCCCGTTCCTTGTTGAACATCTCGCTCTCCATCTTCTCCACCTTCTTC
>Ga0265295_1001996_pt1 | contig 33890 bp, 44 predicted proteins | sample Munlansysbiofilm_FD_192503 | JGI IMG/M metagenome (GOLD analysis project Ga0265295, IMG submission 192503) | Leachate microbial communities from a municipal landfill in Southern Ontario, Canada - Methane capture system biofilm | ecosystem: Engineered > Solid waste > Landfill > Unclassified ... | reverse complement strand
AGTTTTAGCAAAATAGCTAGTTAGAGGGTAGAAAATTAAAGATATTAAACCTTAAATGGGCTGCTAACATCAATATAATAGGGCTTTAAAGAGCTTTTGGAGCTGGTGGAAGTGAGGGGAATTGAACTAATAGCACTAATCCCCTTGTTTTTGGGCTTATTAAAAATATGATGATTTGCAAAGTACGAAATGAAGTACATTAAGCTAATTCCTGCTGTTCAGTTTCGTTTTTTGCTACTGAACCCTTATCCTGCATCTCGATAATCACTTTCTTAACTTGCGTAATATCAAAGAGCGGGGTGCGAGGGCCGGCCAGGTAAACGGGCTGGAGTATATGGCGCAGCGGGGAGCGATACCACTGGCTACGATTTAAGCCAAGATAGTGCCAAAGCTCATGCAGGCGGTAGTATTTTTTTTCGATTTTTTGTGTCATTTTTCAACCTCGCGTCGTTTTGTTTTTTTGTTTTTTTCTTCTAGGGGCGGCTACTAAAAGCCCGCCCCCTTAAAAGCCCTTTAGGGCTTAAGTCTTAAGGAAAGCGGTGATACTTTTGTGCGCTTTTTTGCTAAAAAGCCCTGAATTTGGGGCTTTAAAGGCACTCTAATGGCGGTGATACTTTTGTCCGCCCCCGGTGATACTTTTGTCCGCCAAAACCGCTCATCTTCCCTGAATTTGGGGATTTGCTCATTTTTTGCCACGGTGATACTTTTGTCCGTTTTTTGTCTCTTTTTTCGAAATTTGCAGGTAGCCATTTTTACTCATTTTCAAACCTGCAAAGTTGTCATTTTCGCAAAAAGCAAGCAGTTCATTTTTTGCTCTGCGTCTTGCCCTTTCCTCCCCTTTTCGCGGGAAAAAAAGCAATAAAATATCGTCTAAATCGATATTTGCAAAGATTCGATGAGAAAGCGTAAGGCGTAGCGTAGCACGTACCACTGCGCTCTTTTCATTTAGTATTTTTTTTAAAACGTCTTTTTGCAAAAAATAAGAGGGTGTACCGCGCAAAAACTCAATATATTTTTCGTCAAATATAACTATATATGTGCCGTCTGACTGTTTTTCGTAATATTCTAAAAAGTCAAAAACATACTCTTTTTTAGCATTTTGAACGTGGATAGATGCATCCTTTATGTTTAGCAGTTTTTGACGCAGAAAACTTATATTACGCCCTGCTTTGGCTATTCCGAGCGCGCTCAGAATAGTGGATTCATGAAATTTCACGATATATTTATCGCCCCATTCTACTTTCAGCGCCCATAGCACATCCAAAATATCGCGATGGCTTTGGCCAAGGTGCTTGTTACGCACAAGCACCTTTAGGCTATTTTTTTCGTCACTATAGACGACTTTGGGGGAGCTTAAATGCTCCACCGTTTTGCGGGCGCTGAAAATACCATTTCGCGCCTCGACAGTGCTGAAACTGACTGTTTTTTGTTCATTTTTGCGCATTACCAACCCCCCTTGATAGTCGGGATGGAGCTAAAATCGGGCTTGGTCTCGCTATATTCCACCACTTCGACATTTTTCACCACCTCTGTGGCGGAGCTAATTATTTTTTTAAGCCACACCTGTACCTTCTTTTTTACGCCACCCATTACACTTTTTACGCCCCAGTTGTCTTTCACGATTTCAAAAATTGCCATACGGTTATCTTCTGTATCGCCGGTGATTGTGTATTGCAGGCGCACCGCATCAACAAAGGCGCTAGCGCCCCTTGCTGCGCCCCCGTTTTCCCGGTCTTTTGAATGGTGATGAATAATCACCATGGCCTTGTTTTGCTGAACCACCCATGAATTCAGATGATTCATAAAAAAACGCGCCTGAGCGTTGTCATTTTCATTGCCTGAAAAGAAGGCAATAAGAGGGTCTAACACGACAAGGTCGTAAGGTTTTAGCGCGTGCTTGATGGCGTAAAACTCTTCCGTCATACTCGCTTTTTTTTCAAAATTGGTGAAGTGGGGAACCGCTTCGCTGTTCTCGATCGCCTTAAGCCTTTCTAATACGCTTTTATCAATTTGCAGCATTTCGCATATTTGCTCTCCACGGCTTTGCAACACTCCTTCGCTATCTTCACTGAACCATGCAAACGCCTTTTTTTCGGGGTTTTCGTTTAAAAAACGGATAAGCAGCTGTAAGCTTGCCATGGTTTTACTCCCCCCGCCTTTTCCGGTAAAAAGGCTGATTGCACCCCTTGGGATTGGTATCCAATTTTTGCAAAAAAACTCAGTCTCTTTTTTTTGAAAATCGCTAAAACTTTTGATTTTTGCTTCCCACTTTGAGCCTGTGCCAGTGCGTATTTTTTCGATTTTTTGGCTCAAAACATCAAAAGCAATAAAGGGATCTTGCTCCTGCGCTAGCTGTTCTTGCGCTTTTTGGAGTGCTTCGAGTGTTGCTCTCTTTGCGCTCTTTTGTTTAATTTCATTGGCATAGGCATTCACGCTTGGTAATGGGTTTGTTGCGATGATTTCTAGCATTACATTTTCATCGAATTTTTGCCCCATTTTTTGACGCACAAAGTCTTCATCAATGGGCAACTCTTCGCGTTCGCATGCTTCCATCGCCTCGAATATGTAGCGATGAGCGGGCAGGTAAAAATCACTGGGCTTCAAACGACTGGCCACTTCTTCAAACAACGCGGGGTTGAAAAAAACAGAGCTCAAAACCGCCCGCTCGATATTGATATTGTGCAGATTTTCCATCACGCACCCCCTAGAAAAGCGTAGCTTGTGCAAAGCTAGTCTCTTTTTTAGGTTGCACATTTTTTACGGTTTTTTTCTCATTTATGTTGGTGGAGACATACTCAACCCCGCATAAAGTAACCTGTGCGTGTGCTTTACCTCGTTTTTTTGCAACCCCTAGCGGTGCGCCGTCGTTTATCGCTTTTTCTAGCCCTTTCTCTTCTTTCTCTTCATCAAAATAATCAGGGTTTAGCGCTTCTTCATACTGTGTATATTCGTGCATTGTTTGCCCTGCTAGAGCGCAATTGTGGCTCTGGCGGTACAATCGTGCATGGCTGGCGAAAAGCTTTGCTACACGATAGGTATCGCCCATCATCAGTAATTCTATCACCCGTTTAATCGCGCAATTTTTTCTCGGCGTAATTTTGCCTAGCACCACGTCGCCAACAAAATTTTCAATGAAAATCTCATCTTCGAGGGTTGAACTTACAAAAACCTCACCTATGCCCCATTCTTTCATAAGGGCACTAAAACTCGGCAACCCCATTAGATAGGCGTTTTCAAGGATTTTAGAAGCGCTTAATTGACGCTTAAACTCGGTTTGGGTAGACTTCCCCATGAGGGGGGAAAAATGATGGCCTGCGAAGCTCATTTTTCTCTCCTTGCTGTTGAATTATGTAAATAATTATAGCTTTTTTTATATGAAAATAAACTTAAGGAGATTTATTTTTATATTACATGTATTTTCATATAATTTTTATCTAAAAGGTCTCTTATGCGCTTAGTTACCATTAGTATTGAGCCTGTTTTGTATCATGCCATTGAAAATTTAATTCAAAATAGTCAATTTCAAACTGTGGATGAGTATGTACATGCACTTGTTCAAACTGCCGTACCTACTACAGCTACGACGAATAAAAAAGAGGAACAAAATAATAAGGAAGAGAAAAAAGCGAAAAAAAGCAATGATGCTGACGTAGATTCACTATTGCATTTAATGGAAGAGTACGGCGTATTTCAAAAAGACCTTGCCTCATTTCTAGGTGTTTCTATCCCGGCGATCAACGTGCAGATTAAAACCACCCACCCACAATCCCGCACAAAACTTAGAAAAAGTTTAAATGAATTAGGAGTAGAAGGGGTTTTTGTTGAATCCTGGAAAGAAGCACTTTTCCGGGAAGGTTTCGAGACTTTTACTTCCGCAAAAATAGAAATCCAAGAGCCTAAATTTTTAATATGCCTTTATTATGGTTATGCTCTCTGGGCGTTTACCGGCGTTCTTGCACCGGCGAGCTTCTATAAAGCGAGCTTGGAATATTTTAAAACTAAGGAAAATAAAGATAATCACACCATGATTAGATATATCACCCAAGAGAGAGATTTTAACATTTTAAAATCTAAACTTAGTGATATTATACACGAAATTCATAATTACCGTGACAAAGCTATCACTACCCCTCTTCGGCACAAAGGTTCGCTTTTTTAAACCACTTCCAAAACCCCTGATAGCTTAGTTTGTGTGGCATTTTTTCAGAAATTATTTGATAAATTTCTTTTATTTTTTTACCCTCCCGGCATAAGCTCTTAACCTCGTCATGATGGGCATCAAAATAACTCATACGACGACTTGGATAATTAATTTTTTTTTGCTTCTCCATATTGCACATCCTCACACCCCCTCTCTCAAAATATACCGAATCAGCGCATCATTATCCCTTCCCTCTTTACCGGCTTTCTCCACTATCTCCCGTATTTCGCGCTCATGGATATTTACCACCGCTTGAAAAAGCGCCTTTTGGCCCATCTTTACGTCGCTTATGGAGAAAATTAACTGCTCCAAAACATGTTCCATTCTCTTCATTTTGCGCTCTCTATAGTCCTCTTTTAGTTCTTCCATCTTTGTTATCATTTTACGCACCATTTCGCTTTTGCTTACGCCGTGTTCTTTGGCGAGCATTTGTAGCTTAGTGTCGCTCACTGTGTCTAGATTTACACTGATTACCATTATTTCTTTCCTTTCCCTTTTTTTGTTTTCCAAAGAGCCCTGCGAAAATGGAGAGAAAACCAGGGCTCATTGCAAAACACTTTTTAGCTTTGCCAGTAAAGAAAGGGAAGATTGTTTGCTTCTTCCCCTTTATTAACATTTTCAAATACCACCTTGTAAAAAGAGATTCGCATACTCCTCAAGAGACTTACAATCCTTTAGGTTGTGCTCTGCTGTTGCGACCTCTTTCACCTCTTGTTGTGTCGCTCCAAGCCCATACGCTTTCTTTGTCGCAAGCACACTAAAGCAGGCGTTATCTTTAGTTTGCTCTTGGTTGGCCAGGTATTTACCAGTCAAATACCACCCACTCGCGTCTTGCGGATAGTTCGCTAGAGAATATTTCGCAAGCTCACCTAGTTTTGCTATCTCTCTTTGGTTTCCATAGTAAACACCTATGTTTTCGGTTAATACTGCGATAGGATTAAAATTCTGCCTCAATTCGCGCTTAAAATCCTCATGAGGTATCTTGTTCACATCCTCTATTTTGTCGAGATTTGCGAAACACTCATTAATCACACTTTCATTGCTTGCCATTAATCCCATGGCGCAAATTTGATTAAAAATAGGGAAGTGCGTCATTATGGCTTTCCATAGGGTAATATTTTCCCTCATGGCCTCATTTTTTGCTAACTCTTCATTTGCAAGCCTCACCGCCTCTCCCCTTTGCTCAAGTGCCTTGTAAAGATAGGGAATTGCTGCATCAAATCGCCCGTTTGAAACATGCACCTGCGCGTCATTGTACTTTGCGATTGTGTTGTTTACACTATTTACATATTCGACAGACAGCTTGCCGCCAAACAAAACCCCTGCACCCACAACTAAGCCTAAAACAATCTTCTTCATCGCTATTTACCTCCGTTTTCTTTTTTAACGATTTCAATTAACTGTCTCATACGCTCCCACTCCTGACTAATCCCCTCTTCGGCAAAATATTCTTTTGCAAAAGAATCATCAGCCATGGGGTCAAGCATAGTGCCGGCAAAAAGAATCCAGTTAAAAAACGCCTTGCGAACTGCCCATCTCTCCCCTTGGTCTAAAATTTTTATTGCTTCCGTGTCAGATTCAAAATCAGCAGCCATCATCAAAGCCAGTTGAAGTTCTCCGTCGGGGCCACCCTGGACAAGCATTCGCAGAGTAGACAGTCTATACAGTCTGTAAAGATAGTCATAAGCATCTGCGGAAGCACGAGTATAGGACACTGTGTTATGAAATAGTGTTGCCCAATCAAGAGTTCTGTTTATTGTTCCGCTTGGAATGCCCAAAGATTGAACGTTATCTTGTAGGCGACCGAGACGTAGTGTGTAAATCTCTCCCCAAGCTTGTGCCTCTGCTTTAAGCCCTGCCAGATTTGCTACACCATTTCTTGAGACCTTAAAACTATCTCCTTTTTCTTCGATAAACTTACGAATCAAAAGCAAAGCAAACTTATCATTCTCGCTCTCCCCAATCTTCACCTTTTCTTGGCCTGCCACTCCACTGCTCATAGAAGCATAAGCACCACTCATTAAAACCATGGCTACCAAAAGCCCTTTAAAAATCTTTTTCATTGCTATTTACCTCCGTTTTCACGGTATATATCTTGAATAAGCTTATCAGCCTTTAAAATATGCGCTAAAATGCCTTCCTCATCGAAATACAACTCAACAGATTCTTTATCTTCAATAGTTGTCATTGGGTCAAGCCAAACAGTTGTAAATAAAATCCATGCTATAAAGCTTTTATTTTTAGTGGGTAAAGGATTATTCATTATAGACTCAGAGGAAAACTGCACCGCCTCAGAGTAAGAATGACCCGAGCCACCATTATTGACAATATTTTCCAACAGTACAGAAGCAGTAAGTATGCTCGAATCAAGGTCGTCGTCTTTAGCGTTTTTGATTTTGCCTGTTTTTCCATCATAAGCAGCCCGAAAGCTATTTATTATTTGTAAGCGACGAAATAGTTCATACTTATCAGCCGCTCCATATAAATACTCATGCAAGTTGTAAAAAACATTACCCCAACCCACATTACGGGATATTTGTATTCCATTATCAATTTGTAAATTCATGAGCACACTCTTCAACTGTCCATAGCGTTCATTATAATAATCATTGAAGGCTTTTACAGCTCCTCTTGTTCCCGCATTTTCAGTAGAGGTTTTAGGCTTTGGCGTAAAATTAAACGCTACAGCATCGCGTATTGCGTTTTTCATTATCCTCTCCATGTCACTTGCATAAGCACCGCCTGCTAAAACCATGGCTACCAAAAGCCCTTTAAAAATCTTCTTCAACATCACCTTTCCTTAGTTAAATTTTCTGCTGAACTCTTCATCAAAACCCTCAAACTTTTTATCGAAGCTTGAAAAATCTTGATTAAACTTTTGCATTTTCGTTAAGCCCTGCCCTTGCGGTTGAACCTGAACTTGTTGCACCTCTTGCTTTGTTTCGTTGTTGTCCTTATTGACATTTTCCACGGGCTGCGGTTGAGCCGGCTGAACTACCTGCTGAGCCTGTTCTTGCGGCTGAACCTGTCCTTGCCCAATTCCAAAAATTTGGTCTTGCGTTGCTCTCACCGCACGATTATTTTCCATTGCAATATTTGTGAAAACCAAGGTTAAAACAAAAAATGCAAGCCCCCCAAAAATCCCTAATTTCATCCCACCCATATTTTCATCTCCTTTCAATCATTTTGTTTTTTTCTGGGTCCTGAAAAATTAAATCTTTCAGCCCTAGCCTCATTCCTCTCTCGCCTTGCCTTTTGCGATACTCCTTCACAAACTCGCGCAAGTCCTCTAGGGTATAAATTACCCTCTTGTCACGGCCTGACATATCTCAACCCTGTGAAATTCATTCTTGGGCGGTAAAACAAAAGGGCTTCCCAACACAACCCACCCGTTGCGCAAGTGGCCATTTACCTTTTGCGTAAAATCATCTATTCCTTGCGTTGAGCTCACAATTTTGTATTCCATTTTTACCTCCTTATTTTTTTGATACACCCTTATTAACATTATTGCGTCCTCGAAATTTAGAACACCCCTACCTCTCCCTATATGTATCTTTTTGAGCCTCTTCCTGTTCGCTTGTTTGCCCAGGTATCATTCGATTTATTTTTTCAAAAAGCGCATTGAGCTCTTCACGCGTTAGAGTGGGCTCTTGTTTGCTTGCTCCTAGAAAACTTTCCATACGTTCCAAAAAAGGGTCTTTCTCCTCTTCCTCCCCCCTTAATGGCTCCTCAATTTCATAAAACTTTTCTTCATTGTGCGTTTCAACCACTTTTTCGATTGCGTCGGCCTTTGATTCATCATTATCTATTAGCTCGCGCACTTCCTCAAGCTTTCCTTCACCCAAAAGAGATTCAATCTCTTCTTTGGTCTTATCTTCGATTGCGTTTTCTTTTTCGTTTTCCTTGCTGGTTTTGGTCTTTAGCATCTCATAATCATCAGTCCAGATTTTGAGGTCGTGAACCGCCCTTGTCACCGTCACATAAAGGGATTTAAAATCCTGCATGGATGAATCCATAAAAGCATAAACTTTATCGCTCGTTTGCCCTTGGCTCTTGTGCGTAGTCACTGCGTAACCATGGTTAAGATATTTATATTCGCTTGTATCTATCTCAACCTCGCTTCCATCCTCTTTCTTAATGGTGAGCATGTCGCCCTCTTGCGCTGTAATGATTCCAGTTTCACCGTTTTTAACATGGTATTTGGAGTTCTCGTTTTTCTCAAAAACGATTTTGTCACCTTTGGCAAACTCTCGCTCTTTTTCTTCAAAGGTGGTGAGCTTGAAGCCCTCTTTGCTCAAATTCACTTCGTGCGTCTTATCAACAAAATCATCTTCCACTGCGTCATATTGCTTAAATGAGAGGGTGACTGAATCGTTTTTTGGGTCTGTATTGGCAATTTTTACGCTCCCTCTGTCATAGCTCCCCATGCCCTTAATTGCTCCGTCGATTTCTACGATTTGCCCTTTTTCGTAATTTTCTGAAAAGTATTTTTTGGTGGGGCTTAAGCGCACTGGTTCAAGGACGCTGTATTGCTCACCTTGCGAATCAATCATCCCTTTCTCTTTTGCTTGCTCCCTGATTCGGCTGTTTAGTTCGTCTTTGATGTCGTTGGTATTCGTGAGAATTAATTGAGAGAAAGTGTCCTTTACACTTACCACCATGTCTGCATTTGCGCCGTTTTGAAAGTAGAGCTCTACCATTTCGTTGATGGCCTCTTCCCTAAAAAGCTCTTTGTCGGTTATCTTCTCGCCATCGACTTCATAAGTTCCAATCTCTTTAAGCATTCCCGCTTTTTTTAGAGTTTCTAGGGCTCTTTCGTTTCGCTCTCTGGTTGGGTTGTTCAGATAAGATACTGCTTCCTTTAAAGTCTCGTTTTTTTGCCTTAGCACTTCTTCCATTTTGGCGGTTTGCATGCCGTTTTCTTGCAGCAAGCGAAAAGGTGAGCCTGCATTGATGGCACTGAATTGTTTTGTATCACCCATGAGGACTAATTGTGTTCCGCTCTCTTTTGCGAAATTGAAAAGTTTTTGAGCGTCACGGGTGGAGAGCATAGAGGCTTCGTCCACAATTAGCTTTTTACCTTGGTACTTTTCTTTTTCATCCTTTGGCATTTTCTTCGCCGTATGTAGAAACTTCGCAATTGTCATGCTCTTGATTCCTGCTTCTTCGTACATGTCTTTTGAGGCTGTGGCTCTTTCGATTTCACTTGCGGCCTTGCCAGTGTAAGACAAGCCTATCAAATCCTCACTTCCCAAGATTGCATTTACGGCTTTTAGCATGGTTGTTTTCCCCGTTCCTGCGTCGCCTTGAATACCTATGATTTGGTCCTTTGCACTCATGATTAATTCTGCTGATTCTTTTTGCCCTTTAGTCATGCCATAACCCGTTTTTTCTTTGAGTTCATCAGAATATTTCTTGGTGTGGATTTTTGCACCGGCTTTCGTCTTTGGAGCTTCAATAGCTCCTTGGGTGTTCTCTGTAAAGTTGACAAGGAAGCGTTCAATCTGCACAAACTCTTTAGTGGTCCAGTGGTTTTTACCCAAGAATAAAAGTTTGTTTTTATCCTTAGATTGCATGGCTTCCTGATAGGCTTTTTCCACCTCTTCAATAGACACGCCGTCTTTTAAAGCAAACTTGTAAACGGTTGTTTCAATGTCCTCTTTTTTAAAAACTGCTTTTTCTTCGGTGGTCGCTTTAATTGCGTTGTGCATAAGCTCTTGTAGCTCTTCTTCTGATAATTCCTTTTTTTGATGTTGCATATTTTCACGGCTTAAAAGCGCGTTTGTGTCTAACCCCAACTCTTCCATTATTGCCACGTTTTGCGTTCGCATTTCTGCTCTGTCGATTTTGCCTTTCCAAGACCGGCTTTTATGAGCCGCAATTTGTTTTAATTCACCTATTGGCATGTTTGGAAACTCTTTGCGAAGTTCTTTTACTTTTTCGGCTATTTGCAATGAGCGGGGAGACATTGCTTCGTTGGTCTCTTGCGGTACACTAGCGAGTTCATAAAAGCCTTTGTTCACGTCGGTTACTTTGATTTCAAACCCTGCTTTTTGCAATGCGTCTGACATAATAGAGCGGTAAGTCATGCCTGACGCCATATAGTTTTTAAAGATGTCTTGGCTCTCAATCGCTTTCCAGTTACCCTCTTTATCCTTTGTCATGTTCATGACAATAGCGTGAGTGTGGAGATTTGGGGCTACAATAACCTTGCCGTCAACTTCAACGGGACGTGCTACGTCATGCGTAAATTTAGCAATTGCCAAGCCTTTAGCATCTACGGTTTGGGTAACGCCCCCCTTGGTTACGCGGGTTTTGGCGTAGCGTTCTTCCATGCGTTGAAGGGTTTTATATACTGCGGTATTGTGAGTGTCAAGGATTAGGCGAGCAAGTTCTTCATCTCCCTTTTCACGAGCCACTTCATAAAGAATAGACACGCTTTTTGGTGGAGTAAAAGTTAAGTCTAGCCCTGCCCTGATTCGGTCGCCTTTTTGGTTTGTACGCCCTTGGACGACCTCTTCTCCCGTGTTGGGGTCTCTGCCCCAAAGCATGTGCTCTAGGGCTTCTTTGGTGATTGTTTTTTCTAATCTCAACTCTTCAACAATAGCGCCTTGCCATTCGCCAAGGTCGCCTTCTTGCTGATAATAGTTGTCTTTGGATTCGGTGTGATAGTCTAGCGCTGTTCCTGCATTAACCCATACTGGTTTAGCAATCATGGATTCTCCTTAAATGTTAATTTCCCTTATTAACATTTTGAAGGATGTGTTGAAGGATGAGTGCTAGATTTTTTTTCTTTTTCCCTGCTCCCGCATAACATGCTTTAGCATTTCCCTATCCTCGTCCACGCTTGTCCCTGCTGCTCCCAAAATCCTACATGTTAGCTCCCGCTCTGCATCCAACAGCCCTGCATCATACAACACCTCGTCCTTTAGGCTTAAGAATAATTCCTCCCAATCGTGCTCTGAAAAATAAGCCTTGCTACTGATAGCCATTTGAGCAATAACTATTTTGTTTTGAATCGCCTCAAGCGTGTAGGCGCTCAAAAACTCATCCCAATCCTCTAGCTCATTCCTAAAACGGTTTAGAAAAGCAACAGTCGCGCGCTCATTTTCTTTTTGCCTTTCTAACACCGCCTCTTCCTTATACCGCGTAAAAAGTTCAATCATGCTTTGCGCAAAAGGACTAAGCTCCACGTCTATTAGTATTTTTTTACCTTCTCGAATTATTTTCATTTCCCGACCTTTTTTTAAAAGTGAAACATTCTAACCAAAAATTTTCAAGACGGCCAAAGGGTTGCCCGTAGAAATAGCATGTACCACATTGGATGCTTCTCGGCTAAGGTTACTCGTCATTGCTTTTTCTAGCATTTTGGTTTCAATCTCGTTGGCAACTTTTGATTGGCCTTTGCTACGCAACTGGCTAGTGAAGTCTCTCACCATGGTTGCTACCGCCCTGCTTTCAGAATCCGCAAGAGCTATTTGCATAGCGTCACTATCACTGTTCGCAATTGAAAGTGAAAGCGTAGGCGTTGCATGGCCTATGCGATTTGCGCTATATCGTGCTGTGCCAAATTGCAAAAGCTGGGGGATTGAGGGATTAATCTGCAACATCCATTCGCCCTGATTACATGTAAAGGTATCTTTGTTGCCACCATAGCGACATTCATAAATATCTAAGCGTAGGTTTTTGCTTTTTAATCCTACATAGGCAACTTCCAAAGCTTCTTTTGCTTTTTGCTCCACATTCAAAAGCGTAATTTCCTCGCGCGAGCTGTTTAAAATTAGGATTGCGTCTTCGATTAAAACGCTTGTGACGTAAAGAATCTGCACCGCTCGTTTTACTTTTTCCGCCTGCGCACTAGAAAGCTGACCGTGCATACTGGCGCTATTGTCAATTGCCTGTTTTTGATTCAAATTAATGATCCGGCTATTGCCTCCCACAAAAGCTGACGTTCCAACATCATCAGGAGAAAGATAAAAAGCCTCCCTATCCCAACCCATAGTGCGTAGTTGCTTCAAAAAATAAACAACAGGGTTAATATCCACCTTCCACGTTCCACTCTGCGTTCTTGTCACGCTCTGCGTTGCTGTTCGCGTCTCGCTTAAGGTTTTTGTGATTGTTTGAGAGTCGCTTTTTTCCTGCCCTATGTTTCGCGTGTCGGTCTCCGTCTCGCTTCGCTGTAGGCTTTCTTGTGCTGATTTTCGCTCTGTTTGCGACTGGCTGTCTTGTTGGCGAACACTGGTGGATGCTTCTGAATTTGCCCACACAAAAGGCGTGAGTAGGAAAGAAACCGTAACGGTTGCTTGTAGTAGTTTTTTCATGATGACATGTCTCCTTATGTTGATTTGCTATTATTAACATTTATAGGGCATATTCGCCCACCTAGAAAGTTTTGAGCGTTAAGCTCTCCCCTGATTTTGGAGAGAGCTATTTTTACGCTACATCTTTTTTCTGTTTTTTCAGCCCTAGTAGCCTTTTCAAAACGATTCAAAGCCTCCCCCTTACCAAGAGAAGCCTACGCTTGCGTTGACTGCGGTATCACTGCCGTTGTACGCCACGCCCGCTGTCCAGTAAGTATTTTTATTGACGACTTTTCCAAACTTTAAACTTATGGCGTTTTGACCCTTGTACGAGCCTGCACCTATTGCCATTGCATTAGAGCCGCCATGAAAAGAAAGGGGCTGAGAGAGGGCAAGAGCAAGAGCTACGCCTTTAGCCGCTTCTTCGTTTGCTTTTTCAAGGGTCTCTTTTGCTTTCGCGTCTGTATAAGTATTTGCGCTAGAAAGAGTTCTTGCGTCTCCTTCATTCATCTGTCTCACGTTTACAGCGTCAAACGCCCCCTCGCCATCAGCCACGCCTGTCAAGCGAACGGGATTTCCACTCTCCACATGCTTAAAATCCACCGTGTCATCCCCAAGGGTCATTTGGGTAGAAGTTGTACCGCCCGTAATTATTGTCTCTGTGTCCGTTATGTAAATGCCGTGAACATTTCCAGTTACAGAACTTGCTTTTGTGAGGCTGACTTCCGCGTCGGTCGCTCCAAGAGCCGCCGCTTGTTTTTCGGTCAGACCAAGCCCTCCGCTAGACCCACCTCCCCCGTCAATTGAGTCGATAATATTGTGAATTTCTGTCTTATTGTAATAATTGGATAAATCCGCACCGGACCCATCTCCCGCTGCGACACTTGCAAAAAGCGTATCCACATAGCCTTTTGTTGCTCCATCGGTATCATCCACTGGCACACTTAGCCCTACAAGGCGGCGATTGCCTATATTGAAGACGTTGGAGCGCGTTTCTTCGCCCCGAAAGAATGAGACAGTATTTCTTGCTGTCGCTTCTATTTTGACATTCGTACCAATAGCAACTACGCCCTCGCCTCCACTAGACTGATCCCCTATCACAACAGAAAAATTACCTCCACTAGCATTGTAGCCCTGCACAACAGCCCATTTTCCTGCATCGGTGAACGTCCCTAGTGCAACGCCAGAGTCATCAGCGTTGGCGCCCTGTCCTATTGCGATGCCATACATTTTTGCGTTAGCCATAGCGCCTTGTGCAATAGAACTATCCTCCCCCTCGGCCCACAACCCCATCACAAATTTGTTGCTATTCAACCACGCTTCCCACTGCGCTACCGTGTAATAATTAGTCAGCATAGTGTCGATTTCTTCACTCGTGTATGCAACCGCACTTTGTGACATGAACAAGATTGCTCCCGCAATCACCGATAGTTTGATTCGCTTCATAGGTATCTCCTTTAAAAGTTTGATACCTCTATTAACATTTTGAGTGTTTGGGTTTTGCTTTGAGTAGAGTTTGAAGTTAGAGGGCGCGGATCCTTTAGGAGCGCCCTCATTTTTTAGCATAAAAATTTAGTAGTCTGTCTTTACGCTCGGCTCGTCTTCATCAACCAAGCCTACTTTCTTGAAGTTTACAAAACTTGTTTCAATGCGTTTGATGTATTTGTTCATTTCATCGGCAAGCTTCACGATAATCTCTGGATTTTCCGTGTAAGCTGGAGTGCCATTTTTCTCAATGAATTTAGTCGCAAGTTTTGATTTTAGGACGTCCTGACACCCCTCAATCATCGCAAAAAATTCAAGCTCTTCAAGTCGCTTGAATTCTGAACCGTCGATTAGGTTTTCCTTCACCTCTTTCATGTTTACCGTGATTCTGTCACTCATGCTTTCCATGCCCATACTCACTGAATCATCAGGTCGCTTAAGCGTTGTTTGACCGTAAAGTTTGCTTATAAACTCGCCCCCAAAGTGAGTTTTGAAGGTGACAATACTATTAGCGGTATCAAGTATCGCTTCGCTTTCATCTTGGCCAAACTCGCTCTTTAACTGGCTGTAAGACTGCATTGCAAAAACAACATTAAAGCCTTTGCTTCTACCTACGGCCAAGGCTTTTTGTAGGTTTTTACCTAGTGTCTTGCCTAGCTGGGGTAATTCGTCCAGAATAAAGTAAAATCGTTGCTCTTTTTGGTCCGGCAATTTTAATAGTTGGCGAATAAGATACCCTATAATAGAGCCGTAAAACGGGGCAAAGACGCTTAAAAGTTCATCGTTTGAGAGCAGGAAGAGCTTACCACCCTTGCCGTCCTTGAGCCACTTATCCAAACGCACCGTTTCATTTCTCGTTTTATTGACAAATTGCAAGTATTGAATCACTCGACTTTTTCGCATAAGCGTCGTCAATACAGATTTAAGCTCCTTGGATTCTGCCCCCGAAAGCAGATTTGAAATTAAATAGGCCACTTCGGGGTCTTTTTGGATTTCGTGTAGGATTTTTTGGTCGCTAATAGCATTGAAAACCTCTTCATTGCTCCACCGTCTAGCTTTACCGTATAGCAACACCGCCTCCATCACAAGCCTAGCACTTGCTACCCAATGAGGGTCTTGGGTTGTCTTGTCTTCCGGCACTAAAATTTCGGCTAGACTACCTGCGCTGACTTGCGTGTCTACTAGCTCTGTGAGCGTGATTTTGTGACTTCTTAAGTCACTAGGACAAATAATTATGTCTATTTCAGGGTCGTAAAATTTTTCTAAAAACTCCCCCTTGACATCGACAATAATACTTTTATCCTTGTTTCCGATTTGTTGCACAATCGGGGATAGCAAAACACCCTTACCGCTACCGGGAGCACCGATAATTCCAAGGCCAGTAGAGAGGGAAAATTTAGGAATAATCATGTTCCTTGCTGGCTCTTCCTCATAGCGCTTATCATCCTCTTGAAGCTTGTCGATTGGAATTTTAAAGGATTCGAGCATAGCGTCTGTTTTATGGCGGTTAAACATTTTATCCATGTATTGACCCATCTTTTCATTGAAACCAAAAGAATCAATAAAACGTGCGCCCTTAATGTAAGCGTCCTGCGTGAGTTTTGCCTTTTGCTCCGATATGTATCCAACAATAGAGGGGCGCAACTTTTTCATCACCACAAACACCCCCCCTGCCCCAAGTGCCAAACAAATCCAAAACCCCAAGCTAAAATAACCGTAGCTTTGGCCGTATGGCATACTTGAAGTTTTAAGCATCACCCAAAACCCCCAAAGAGCATTTGTCACAAGTAGTGGGGATAGCAATAATCCCCACTCAATCATGTAACTCTTAATGTTCATTTGGGCTTCCATGGTGCCTTTTTCCCACGCTTTGTAGTCTTGACGTGTTAAACCATGTTTAATATCTTTAAAAAGCTTCTCAATCATTTTTTCTCCTTCTCCCAATTTTTCAAAAAGCATTTCCCAAGGGGGCCGGTGGCTTTTGGCTCATCTACCGACCCCCTTTGTCGTTTCCCTCTTCGTACTCTTCTTCCTTTTCACCGCCTTTGCCCTTATTAACTTCTTTTGAGCTTTCTTTTTCTTCCTCTTTTGGTTTTTCGGGCACTGGTGGCGCTTTTTCTTGCTCACCCTCTTTGACGTTTGTGCGTTGCGGCTCAGGTTGTTTCGCTTGGACTGCCTTTTTTTGTTCTTCGGCAAGGTTAGGCTGGTTTGGTTCTCCCCCTCCATTTTTAAGCTCGCTGATTAGGCTATATGCGGTTTTTCGGTCCAGTTCTCCGCCTTGGCTTAATCTTTCCCACTCGGCAACTACTTTATTGTCGGGAGAGGATTTAGAAGCTAATTTTGAAAAAAGTGCGTTTTGTTTGTCGGTTGGGTGTTTGATTTCTTGCTTCGTTGCATTATTTTCTCCTTTTTGCTCTTTTTCTGGCATGTCCACTGTTTTGTTTTTTTCATCGCCCTTTACTGTCTTGCTCTTGTTTGGTTGCTTAAAAAGATTATGATTGACCAGATTGTTTTTTGTGTCGATTAAAAAACGGTCTTTATAGTCATTGATTGTTCTTGAAAGCTCGGCTTTCATACTTTGGCTTCCTTGTTCACCTATGCCCTTCTCCTTGGCAAACTCACTTATTTGTTTTTTAAGTGCTTCTTCGTTTATTTTTCCATTTGCCCCCATAATCAAATGTTCGGAATAAGCACGGTTTAGGGACTGCATGGCTTTACCTTTTGGGACCTTCAAGTCATAAGCCTTACTCAGTGCCTCCATACGCTTCTTGGGGGCTGTGATTTGTTTAATGCTCCCTAAAATATTTGCAAAGTCCTTTTCGCGCTGTAGATTTTTTTGCTCTTTTTCACTTAAGGCCCGTGATTTTGTTTTAGAATTGTCTGCACTCATCTCGTTTTGTTCGCGTGCATTATTGCTTAGTGCGTGAAAAATCTTTGATGTCAGCTTACCCATACCTTTAGCGGTGGCTAGTGTTCCTTTTCCTGCTCCTTTAGTTACCGCCCACAAACCTCTACCGACAGCCGGGGCCGCTACTTTGCCTGCCTCCCACAATCCCTTACCCACAACTGGGGCCGCTACACCGACGCCCCCCAAAGCAACTGCCCCAAGAGCCATGCCTGCCACCATAGGAAAGGCGAAAGAAAGAACACCTGCGCCGGCCATAACACCGCCAGCGCCACTAATGCCCAACATTCCTGCACCGGCACTAATGGCACTTGTCAAGGCTCCTGCGCCCACCGTTGCGCCCACTCCCGCCCCGCCAACTGCGCCCAAATATGCCATTTTAGAGCCTAGACCCCATCCTTTGACGTGACCCAATCTTGATGCATGAGAGGGCTGATTGTAACTTCTATTATTGCCCTTTTGGATTCTTGAGTAATCAATCCCATAACTTCCGCCAATGCCTCCCGGGATTCCTCTTTGTGAGTTTGGAATTCTGCTTAAGTCGGGGCCATAGCCACCTTGTCTTCCTCGCCCATCCCAAAGCGAAGGTCTATCGTGCAAAGTACCTTTATTGCCACTTCCGGAGCCAAGTGTTGACTTAGCGTTTGCGTATCCGGCCATTGTTTGCTCCTTTCAATTTATTAAAATAAAAAATCATGGGGTGGCGGTGATAGAGTTGTCACAATATGAAAAATAGTGCCAACTATAAACTTCATCGCATACCAATAGCGGGTGATAAAATTCATATTCTCTGCTTCGCGCACAATCACCCATTCTGCGTCCATGTAGGGCATAAGCAAAGTGATTATCAAGATTACAAAAGCAAAGCAAAATAAGTGTGTCATAGCGTTTTTAAACCGCCCCTGCGGTGGGCTAGGGGCATAGTAATAGTTGTTAGCTGTTTTCATCTTCATTCTCCTCTTTTTTGTTGTCGTCATAAACTGCTTTAAGCCCAATTTCCGTAGCCTCATTGCTAATGGCGATTGCACGAGACGAAGTTTCGCTTGCGTCTGCGTGAAAATTCATGATTTGATGCCTTGCTGCATAAACATTTGTTCCAATATCTGCTAAGCGAGTGAGCACTTGCGTATCAAGTAAGTATTCAATACGGCCAAGCGTAAACATAAAGTCTGCGCTAGTGATAAGAATATTATTGACAAGCTCCTCTACGCTCACACCTAAAGTTTCTGCCTGCTCTTGAAGTCGCTCTTGAAGCTCTTCGTTGATTTGGATAGTCATGTTGTAACTCCTTGAATTTTTTTGCCTTACACCCTTATTAACATTTTGGTTGCACTGGATTTTGTTTTGGTAGAATTTGAATAGTTTTAATGAGTGAATGCCAGTAAAGAAAGGGGATGTTGTGAGTGAATTTGATGTTTTGCTTTTGGTTTTATGGGTGATTACGATGTTCGGGGCTGTTTTAGCGATTGGGAAGATACAGCATGAGAGGAAGTTGAAGAAAGGGGATAAAAAATAATCTCTCCCCCTACTGGCTATACCGCCTCTGCTTCTTTGCTAAGAAGTGTTGCTAAAAGTGTTTCAAGCTCGTCTTTATTTCTTGCACAACCCAAAAGACGGCCTCGCTTATAAACCTCATAACTTTCATCATCGAATAAATCCACTCCCTCGGTTATAATATAGCCGTGAAATTCTTTTGCAACTTTTTTAAGAGATTGAAGTGTTGATTGAAGTTTTGGCATTATTTACCTCCGTTTTCTTTTTTAACGATTTCAATTAACTGTCTCATACGCTCCCACTCCTGACTAATCCCCTCTTCGGCAAAATATTCTTTTGCAAAAGAATCATCAGCCATGGGGTCAAGCATAGTGCCGGCAAACAAAATCCAGTTAAAAAACGCTTTGCGGACGGCTGACTTGTTTCCTATTTGGAATACTGCGTCAATATCAGTATCTTTTTCGACAACCAACGGAACACTTGCGGACGGCTGGCTACTGTCATCAGGGGCAAATCGTAGTGAGGCTATTTGATATAAGCGATAAAAATATTCATATTTATCCCTTGCTCCCCTAATATATTCGTAAGTTCTAAAAAGTAAAGTGCTCCACTCAATATTTCTATTAATCGTTCCGCTGGGGATGCCTAGCGACTGAACATTGTTTTGAAGGTTTCCAAATTTACGACTATAGGCTTCCCCTGCACCTTCCGCAAAATTCTTATGAAAAAGCCCCTCCGCTGGGTCTTTTTGAACATAGGGCGTAAAAGTTCTTCCTTTTTCATTAAGGAAGCGTGCAATACGCATGAGGGCCGTCTTATCTCCCTCACTCTCCCCAATCTTCACCTTTTCTTGGCCTGCCACTCCACTACTCATAGAAGCATAAGCACCACCTACTAAAACCATGGCTACCAAAAGCCCTTTTAGAATCTTCTTCATCGTTACTTACCTCCTTTATATTCATTAAATAGTTGATTAAAAAATGCCATAGCACCACCCATTTTTTTATCACTGTAGCTGTTAATTCTTGATAAAATAACACTGTAAACATCAGGCTTTGTCGTGCGTAGCCACTCAAGGAAATTGTACGTCTCTGATACAACTTCATTTTGATTGATTAGTGAATAAAACGTCTCTGAATCAAACAAAAAAATCATGCCCTTCATTCCCCCAAACTGTTCAAAAATCTGTGCTATGGTTTTGTCCTCGTTCTTAAGCACATCATCTCTAGCTATAGAGGCTATGTGTGATAGTGCTAGTACAGGCGGTGTTGTGAATTGAGGGTAGCTGTTATAATACATTTGAAGATGAGCAATGTTAAGCTTCTCCTGTTCTTCTTTATTCTTAAAAAGCTTAATCCTACCGTCTGTCACATCAATACAAACTCTTTCCCATGTGGTATCAAGATTGATAGTTGCATAATCACTTTGCCGTTGAAAATTAACTGCATTTTCACGGAATTTAAAACCGTAATCATCCATGGCTTGCGCAAAGCCTTTACAACTAAAAACCTTTTTTCCCTCTTCTTTGTCATAAGCCAAGCTTGAAGTCAAGACAAGGCTCATTGAAATACCCAACGTAAGTAAAATTTTCTTCATAACGTACTCCTTAAAATAGATTTACCCTTATTAACATTTAGGCCAATAAAAAATCACCGACCACCTCTTGCTTGCTCAATAGCCAAAGAATCATCCTGCTCCACCCTTTCCTCTTGTTGTTTTTGCTCTTCATGATTAGAGAAAGGACTGTGTTCATTTGCCACCTCTGCATTCCCTAATGTTTGCTCCTGTTCCTGCTTAGCGTTTGCAAAGGCTTCCTTCAACAATTCGTCCGCTCCCGGCACTACGTCTGCGGTTGCTATGCTTGTAATTTTTTCAAGGGCGTTTTGAACTTGTTCTTCGCTTATTTCATCTTTTTCTGGAACTTTTAACTCTTGGGTTTCGTTTTCAGCCCTGCCGTTGAGCTCTTCATATCTGCGGTCAATTTCGCTGTTCCTGCCGTTTTGGACATCTTGTTTTTCTGGAGCTTTTAACTCTTGGGTTTCGTTTTTGACTATTTTGGCGATGAAGTCAGATACTTCTCTATTAAGCTTATCTACGCTATTCTTGCTTTCTTGAACTGCAATTCTCGTGCTAATACTAAAAGCTTTAGCCGCAATCGTCATTTTTTTGTACTGGACTTCGTTTTCTTTTTTCTCTGCTATTAAGGCTTCAAGCTCTTTAATATCCTTTCCCTTCTCTCTTCCCCACGAGCCTCCACTACTTACATCTGCAATCATTTGTTCAAGTTCGTAATCTCTTTTCGATTCTTCTTTCCAACCCATTATGCAATCCTCCTGTGTGAATTATTATTTCAATCAGCAAGGAGAGCCTGTATTTGCTCTCCACCACCTTTTTTTGCTATTTGCGCCTTTATTTTATGTACGAACTCATAAAGATAGCCCTGACATTCAACATGCCCTCTTGACTGACCCACAATCGAGACAAGATAAAGCATTGCTTGTTTTTCATCTTCGTTAAAAACGCTTAAAAAATGATATAAATCAATCTTGTTAGGCGTTTGTTCGTACAGATGAAGGACTAAAGCCTTGAAACATTGTGCGCTATAATGTTCTCTTCCGATAATTAAATTGACAAGGTTTTTCATTCCCGCAACTCCAACCAAGAGAGCAACTTTTTATCCCTAGCCTCCTTTGCTTTTTTTATAATCATTTTGACAAAATCGGGGTCGCTAATGATTAAATATGCAAACGCCTTTACGCCCATTTCGACTTCTTGGAACGTCTGTCTGGCTTCTTTGATTACACTTGCTGCTTCGTCTTGCTGGGCCTTGAACTCGCGCATTTCAGCTAAAAGCATCTCTCCCTCTTTGATTAGAATCCTAGTCTCCTCGTTTAGCTCTCGTTTAAATTGCTCTTCGAAAGCTTCTGTTGAATCTAACAACATTTGGTCTCCTTTGAATTTTTTTGTCTTACGCCATTATTAACATTTTGGTTGTATTGGAATTTTTTTTTGAGTGGTAAAGGGTTATTTTATGGGGGGGTATTAGAGTAGAAAAAAAAAGTTAAGCACTCATGAGTGCTTAAAAATAAAAAAAAGGGGGTCTTATTGGTTGTTTTTTGAATCTTTTTTTCGCATAAAGAATGCGAATAATGCTAGTGCGGTTGATAGGATTATTCCAAAGTTAAGCTCTACCATGAAGCTACTCTTTGGTTTTTTTCAAAATTACTGACAAGCTCCGGCCTTCTTTGTTTAGCCTTTTTTCGACCAGAACCATCATTTCTTCATGAGATATCATTTTAGCGGGCGTTTTTCTATGTGTTACCCGCTCTTTGATGATTTTTGCTATTTGTTCGTATTCAAAGGGGTCTATTTTCATTTGCAGGCCCAAGAATGCTTAGAACATAAATAATCTAGATTATTGGTTGCATTCCCAGTCCAATCACCATTTTTAACGACCTGTTTCCATAGCTCGTAGGATTTTGTATAATTTTTAATCACACCTCGCCCGTGGTAGTATAATGTACCCATGTTTATTCTTGCGAGGTCTGAAAAAGACGTTTCTAGTGCTATAGATTTTTCAAAATACATTGCCGCATTCTTCCAGTCTTCTTTGGCTTCGTAGATATAGGCAGTCGCTAGATACAAACTGCTCAATTTTTTATCTTTTTCTTTGGATTTTTTATCTAATAACTGAATGGCATTCAAGCAAACGAGTTCGTTTCCCTGTGCCCCCTTAAAAGATTCATCATCACATTTTTTTGACTCTATTTCAAAACTATCAGAAGAATGCAAACTTAAAACCAGAAAAACCAAAACTATGAACTTAGACATCGTTCTACACCTCACACTTTTTAAAATCTAAAATAGCAAGTATTATATTATCACAAAAAATAATTAGCCATGATTTATTTTGAACCTTTATTAAAATTTTGGACGCTTAGAGAGGGGTTGCCCCCTCTAAGCCAAAATCGAATCTATCTCTTCAAAAAGAGGTAAAAACTCCTGCTGAACTATCTTTCGGCATGAGCCTATAATCTTTTCGTGGTATAGCAGGCGCAACGCCTCGCCACGAGCCTTTGGGTCTTCCTTATTTTTAAGTATGGCTTCCTCTAGCGCCTCCTTAACGTCCTGCTGTGCAACCTCGGCCATTGTGCGCTTTAGGTAAGCCAAGATGTTGAACGTGGTCGATTGATTAATAAGGAGCACTGGCACTTCTTCATCAATCAATTCACTCAATGATGGGATAGAGAGCTCTTTCTTGCCATAGACGAAAAGGAATTGCTCTTTTGTCAACTCTTTATTTGATTTGTTTACGCACCGATTTAAGACGAAAACGATTTTGCTTTGCGTATCGGCCTCCCTGATTAGCTCATACGTTTTAATGGCGTTTTGCAGGTCTTGAAGGCTATCCAGTAAAGGAATGAAGTAAATAGCATTACCTCTCATACCACCCATTTCATTAACACGCTCAAGGAAGAGCTGTGCCGTAATGTTTCCGCCTACGTCAATCACTGCGTCGGTGTTTTCTAGCATTAAATGCATAGCAAAGGTTTCTACGTTTTCCGTTTTTACAATTTGCGGTGCAATAAGTTCTGATTCAGCAAGATTTCTGATGCTTTCGTTTTGGTCGTCAATTTCAACGTAATTTACGATTTCACCGCCATTTTTATAGTGAACATAAGGCACTAAACATTGCCCTGTAAAAGAGCTTTTTCCTACACCGCCCTTGGTGTTTATTCCGATAAACAACATGTAATCTCCTTATTTTTTTGGTGGAAAAAGTGAGCCGTTATCCGGGTTGAAAACAGTTACTTTTTCATCTTTTTTGGTTTCGTTTTTAGAGGCAAAAATCCCTAAAGATTTATCGGGTTTTTTTGCCTCCACCTCTTTTTTAGCACTCCCCTTTTCGGCTAAAATTCCATTCAAAAAATGATTCAAAGAACCCGTGCTAACCTTGAAGTTTTTAACCTCAAAAAGGTACTCTTGGATTTGCAAATATGAATAGCTATTCTCATACAAATCCAAGATTTCATCTTCAAATTTTTTTAGCCTTTTTTGCAAAGAGCGCTTTCCTTTTGGCTCGTTGTGTTTTTTAAAATCTTCGACATTTTTAATCATCCCGCACCCTTTTTTGTATTGCTTACCTTAAACATGTGTTTTTTACCTCCTTAGACTTTATTTTTCACCCTTATTAACATTTTCGTGAACCATTTTGGATGGGCGCATATCATCTTGAATAGTCTGAACCATTTTGAATTATCATGAATTAAAATGTTAAGATTGAATAGCCATCAAATAGCGATAAATACGATATTTCAAGAGGTTTTAGGGGAGAAAAAGAAGTTAAAACGAAGATTAAACTTTTAAGAAATTCAAGGAGATATACGATAATTCAAGGTTGTTCATGATGATATATGACGGTTCAAGATAATTCAAAATAAAAACGCTAATTAATAGTTTTAAAGCCCTCTGTTTAGGGGTTGAATGGGTTTTTAATAATAAAAATAATACATGTTGCAGGGGTAACGAAACATGCACAAAGCCCCACGCTAGGGGCTTTACACCAAGCAACCGCAGGTTGCGTCAGGTGTCTATCTCTTAGCTTTAGCGTAGCGACCTAGCCCCCTCAAAAATCCAAGCTCAACCTTAAGCCAAAAAATCGAAAATCCATTCCAAAAAACCAAGCTCAAAAACAATACCTAAAATTTAAAAAAAGAGCCCTCCAAAAACCAAAAATAAGAATCGAAAAATCGAAAATTGCACAACAAAAAAAGGATAAAAATAACCGTAAAAAATTAACAAAAAGAGAGCTAAAAATTGAACTAGAATTAATGAAGAAGAGAAGAAATAATAAGAAGCTAAAAAACGAATAGAATAAAGCCTGAATTTTTAAAAATAAGCCAAAAAAGATTGCGCTTGACTAAGCCATTATTAAGCCCGTAGCCATATAATTTTAGGCGCCTTAAAATATTCAAATCACAATAGGAAAACTGTCATGCACACTTTTTTAAATTATCTCGATTTAATCTTAATCTCAGGAGCCCTTGGTTATGCAATTGTGTTTTTACCGACATTTATTTTTAAAAAACTAGGATGGAAAAAACCTGCCATCTCTTTGTCGATAAGTGGTGTCCTATTTGTGATGATGTTTTTCACTGGGGCGGGAAATGACTTTCGTTCAAATATAGTGATTTTCGGAGATAAAAGCTCAGCATGGGATAGTGATAGCAAAAATATCGTGAGCTTTCAGTGCGTGGCATATGCCGGTGGTCTCAATAATGAAAAAATCAATAAAGAGTTGGTGCAATGCTGCCAAAAAGCGCTCACATCCAAATACACAAAAAAAGAATACTTTAATGAAAAGACAACTGATGAGGCTTTTTTGTTTGCACTGAAAGCACTTGAATCATGTAAGTAAATTTGTATTTTTATTAATTTTTTTTGTGCTATTTTCCCTTGTGCCGTTTCCTCGCGGGGCGGGGATTATTCCCCCGCAAGTTCGAGTTCGACTAAATCTACATAGACCAATCCCATGTCATCATTCGTATCCATAATGGCAAGGTCGTCTCTTCTATCTTCCCGCCTGCTATCCAAGTCTCTATGCCCAAATCCCTCCGCTTTCTCAAAAATCATGTGAGGAAAACCCAAGTAATCCCACATTGGAGCTACTATGTATTCCGAATCTAGCTCATCCTCGATTATGAGACATAATTCTTTTACTTTTGCGATTTTTGCCTCACTAACGTCTTCCTCGCCATATCTGCACATCTTCTGAACTTCTATGATTTGTGCTTTTTTTGCCGCCAGTGCGTTTTGAATTTCTCGCTCCATTTCATCAAAGTTGACCCAATCCCTAAGTTCCTCGTCTTCCTCATAAATACTAGCCATTAGCTCAGCAGATTTTCCTAGCTCTTCAATCTCTTCTTTGTGCTCTTCCATGACTTTCTCCTTTAATTTTTTTGAATTTTATTAATTTTTTTCAACAAAGGCAACTTTTAAGTTGCCTCGCCTTAGTTCGCTATTTTCCACTTCGCCCAAAAAAACAAAACTGTAAAAAACAAAAAGAGCTTAAGCACGGGAGCGGTTGTTTCAATTAGTGCCATTTTTCCCAAAGTTAAGACTTCCCCTGTGGCAAAAAGCCCCATGCCAAACCAAAGCAGGCTTAAAAAACCAACCATCCCGACCCAAAAAAGTAAAATTAACTTTGTCATTTTTTCTCCTCCTAAATTTTTCAACTTATTCTAATTAACATTTTTAAGACCAAAAAAAGTGATTCGGCCCAACTAAAATATTCAATTCGCTCTCAAAAAGCTCATCTTTTGCCTTGTGCTTAAATTTGCACATGTTGTTACTTTTTATAATCCTCACTTCTGTGTCTTGCTCAAAGCATTTCTTAACGCTTTTTGGCTTCACTGCACTCTTTAAGTGCTTAATTTCGTTTTCTTGAAAAACGGGGTGAATCTCCAAAAAAAGAATAGGCTCTTTATCAAAAACCAACTGAATCCCCTCGTTGGTACAATCGTATTGCAATCGTCCATAAACCTTTTTCATCTCTGGCCTCCTTCCCTCTTTACTGGGCTTTTTCTTTCTTAGAGGCACTACCGCCTCACCTTCGTTTTAAACGCTGTCCGTCGGCATCTGCAAGAGAGTATTTCAAGGGGTGCGAAGCACGGGGAAGGATACCGGAGCGAGCGTAGCGAGTGAGGATATGTTCACCGCTTGCCCCTTGAAATGCGAACGGCGGATGGCAGGATAATAAGCGTTAAAACGATTGGCGAGGCACGGTTGTTGAGGGAAAAAGACCTGTAAAGAGGGGAACGTTGCACACTAAAAAATACCCAATAGCACCGCACACACCGCCGACCAAGGGTCGGGGGGTACAAGGGGGGGGGTTGCCCCCCTTGATAGCTTGAAGAAGACGCAGCTTAGGCTACAAAAATCACTGGGTGACGAAAGCGACTAGATAAAAATTGTGTTAGCAGCACACTCTTTATCGCTGGGTGAAGAAAATCGTATAGCGCCACATCCCAAAGTATAGTATAGCTACCGTTAAACACGTTTTAAAGTTTCAGTATGTATGTTTTTCAAGCGATTGTACTGGGAAAAAACCTGTAAAAAAGGTGGGGATTGCGCGGGGAATTTAGCGTTTTTTGTTTAATTTCCAAGCTTGGTATGCCAACACAATACCAATTAGCAATAGAAGAGCCTCAACCATCATTCTTCGCCAGTGCAAAATATGCAGCAACTATAGCTCCGCAACCAAGGATTATCATCAGTAAAATAGCACTATTCATCTTTTTTCAACCTAATCTTCAAGCATTGTTTTTCCAAGCTTAATTAAAAACCAAAAGACATAAAGCACTGCGCCAAAGACCAATACTGTCTTAAAGAGTTCCATTGGTTTCCTCTTTGGAAGTGAGCGTGTAAACCTGATAAACCACAAAGAGCACGAGTGCCATTTTAAACAAGGTGAGCATGTTGTCCTCCTTTGCATTTTTTAGTATTCTATCATAATGCATTTTATACTAAAAGCATTGATCCGCTTTTAAAAAAACTAGGAGTAGCCATGGAATACATCTCTTACGCACTGATGACAGCAACGCTAATGGTTTTTGGATTCTTTTTATGTAATCTAGATGGAGACACTAGCTTTTCTCTCAAGAAGGATTCGTAATGGATTTTATACTACTAGCAAGCATCTACGGAGCAATGGCTATCATGGGGGGCGCACTGTGGTATCTTTTTAAGAACACCGTTTTGGATTCAGAAAAAAATTGAATTATTTTTCATCATTACTACCCCCAAAAACGGCCTCTTTGATTTCATTTCCTAAATAAGCAAACGGATAAACAGCTAAGAGTGTGCCATAATAAACTACCCCACAAGCACCGATTACGACGTACAGTGGCGCCTTTACTAAAGTTTGAAGGCTAAATCCATCTTCTGTATGGATGCTTTCTTTTGGCTGAACATCCTCTGCATTGAGGGGGGCAAAAAATAATGTTGCCACTAGAAAAAGGTATAGTATTTTTCTCATGCATGAACTCCATTTGCAGGTTGTGGCACAATAAAAACCACTCTTCCGATTATTTGTTTTTTTTCAACTTTCACTTCCGAAAAAATAGGGTTCTCTGGCAAGAGCCAAAGCGAGTTATCTTTAAACTCAAGGCGACGAATCCAAAATTCATTTTCCACTAAGGCAACACACAACTCCCCCACCCCTACATTAAAATTATTGGTAAAAAAAATGTAATCATGCGCATTTATTTTTGGCTCCATTGAGCTTCCCACCGCCTGAATACACATCAACTGGTGAGTTGTGGGCTCTAAAAAAGCCTGGTCGAGATGAATAGTTTTATCGCCCTGATAACGTCTCCTAAAAAAGCTGTTTACGCTTTTGTGCAAAGGGACTTCCAATATAGATTTTTCCTCTTCTTTTTTTTCTATCATTTTTTGCTCCAATGTTCCCATGAAGAAGGGGTGGATCCTTTTAGGCCACCCCTTCTTGAATGTTTTAAAAACGATATGTAGCCTTGAATCTAATATCGCGGCTTTTGTCTTTTCCACCGCTGCTTAAATCTTTTTCAAGATTTGCGAATTGCAAAGCAGTTTCAATGTTGCTTTTTCGATACGCAAGCTCTGCTTCATACCCGTAAAAATCAAGTCCCTCTTTATCCCCAAAGCCATATTGGAAGCGACCGCTCACACCGCTAAAACCTGATTTTCCAAAATCATACCCTAAATCGACGAGATAGGAAGTTGTATCTTTCCCGATTACGTGTTCGCCACCATGAATCATTGTGGCGGTATAGACCTTATCCGCCCCACCTCCAAAACCGGCAATCAAATTATCGTTTTTGTCGGTTTTAGCGTAAGCTAGAGAGGCATTCAAGCCACCAAAATCAACAACACCAACACGGGCTGAATAGTAACTACCTTCATACCCTTTTGCGCCATCGCTATTACGATACATGGCGTCAATACCTACACTGTAGCCGTCATGTCTTAGTTTGTATTTTCCTTCGGCATGAAAAACGCTAATGTTTTCTTTACGGTCCGGTTCTTTGTCACAAATACTAGAGCAGTTTTGGGCAATTTGCCCCTCAAAGAGAACCTTATCTGCACGGGCATATTGGGTGCTTACATGTAAATTTTCGGTAAGTTGTGTACCAAGATATACCGTGCTTAAGTTTTTAAACTCATGCACATCTGCCCCCGCTAGGCTGATTTTTCCATCAAATTTACCGATTTTTCCTTTGCCATTTCCGGCTGTTTGAAAATCGTTAAACCACCCTGCGCCAAACTCTGTTTTAGCGCCCATAAACGTACCGTTCCAGACCCAAAGTCCGCCCTGCACGGCTTCATTTACGATTTCATCCTGGCTGGTGTAAAGAAGAGGAGAGTGGATATATTGGCGACCAAGACGCATACCGCGCGTTCCTTGCGAAAAACCAAGATATGCTTCTGAAAGAGCAATACCATCCATTTTCATGTCTTCGTTAAAAATTTTGTCACCCGAAGAAAAAGCCTTAACGGACATTTGGGCGCCTAAGCCTGCCTCCCAGCCATGATAATTAGGCGTAACATACCCAAGCTCTAGGCCAAGGCTTCCAATACTGCCATCTTGCTCCCCAAGGTCACGGTCGAAATACCATGGTTTTACTCCCCCCTTGACATGGCCAGTGTTCATAAACGCCTTTGCTAGCTCTGTACTAGAGGCGAAACTGCCTGTTGCGAAAAGCAACGCTGACACGACAACACTCGTTTTGATTTTGTTCACTTTGAACTCCTTAGAATTTTTCGGCAATTTGCCGTTATCCCTATTAACATTTTGAGCGTTTAAAACGAAAGTAATTGAAACTGTACAAAAGAATTTCCCCCTTAATGTTATGTATTGGGTAGTAAATTCAGATGGTACTTTTGAAGTTTTAGATGGGCAACAAAGAACCATATCAATTTGTGATTATGTTACAGGAAAATTTTCTATTATTGATGAATATTTTCATACTAGAATAGATAAGCAAGAGCAGATATTAAATTACAAACTTATGGTTTATTTGTGTGAAGGTGATGATAGTGAAAAGCTTGATTGGTTTGAAACTATTAATATTGCAGGGTTGAAACTATCAGAACAAGAACTTAGAAATGCAATATATACAGGTCCTTGGTTAAGTGATGCAAAGAAATATTTTAGCAAAACGGGTTGTGTTGCTTATCAAATGGCAAGCGACTATATGAAAGGAACTCCAAATAGACAAGAGTACTTAGAAACGGTTCTTAAATGGATTAGCAATAACGAGATTAAAAAGTACATGAGTGATTATCAGCATAACCCTACAGCAATAGAGTTGTGGAATTATTTTAATAATGTTATTAATTGCGATATTATGTAGCAAATGCACAAAGATTTAGTAAAAAAAATTAGAGCTTAATTTTCACAAGATTACCTTTGAAGCTTTTTTGCTTAGTAATAAGTAACTCATCTCCCTCATCAAGATTATATTTATCATACAATTTTTCTAAAACAAGTGTAGATACTTGCTCTGTTATGTCGATTTCAGATTCTAAAAATTCATCTTCAGTATAGGTACAAAGGCAAATAGTGCCTTTGTCCTTGTTGTACTCTAAAGTTTGAATTTTATTCTTCATCGCAGAAATCTAGCTTTTTGTTAATAAATGTTTTTAATTCATCAAGAGAAAGAGGGTTGTCTCTTCTTCTATGTATCATTCTGTGGCAATTTGAGCATACAGGTATAACATTTTTTAAAGCATCTTCTATAGTCTTTTCCAAATCATCGCCATCAAATTGAAATACAGGCTTTTGGTGGTGTATTTCAATGAAGTTTTTACCATACTCACCATAAAAATCCTCAAAATCAAAGCAACAAGCTTGACACTTAACTCTATCGTTTACTGTATAAAATTGAATAGCTTTTTCTCTTAGCTTAGTAGACCTTTTATAGACTTTTGTTTTTGTAACAACCTGACTTCCCTCATATACTGTTATGCTTTCATCAAATATTTCAGAAGAACGATTCTCTTTAGTTGCTTTTTGAACTTCTTTGAAGCTATCAATAATATCATTAAAATTAAAGTTATTTGCTAATAGATAATCAACTACTTCAATATTGTCATGTAGGAATTTTCTACCTTTATCTGTTATAAATAAAGGCTTGTTTCTACCACTTTCTCTTGAAATATAACCGTTTTTTACAAATGACCTTTCAGTACCAGTAAGATTTCTGACGATTTGAGAGAACTTATCATCATTTCTATTGCTAAGTATCTCTAAATCTTCCCCTTTTGGATTTAGAATAACACGAAGTTTTTCAGATAGTTCTGATGTAGTAATAACCCCATTGTCTTGCTCTATCAAATATAAAGCTGGTAGTTGCAAGTCCTCTTCAAGTATCCTTGACATAATCAACCTCCTAAATCTAAAATAGGTCAATCATATCAAATTTTATAATTTGTTATGATTAGATGCTCAGCTTCTTTGTTGTTTCTATTTTGGAAACTTACAAGATATTTTTTATCAAAAGTATTGATACTTATTCCTTTTTTGTTATATAAACCATATATGAAGTCGGTATTTTTAATAACCATCATCCAGTTAGCTTTACAATCATTAATCAAATAATTGGCTAATCTAGTTTGGTCTGCTCTTGTAAATTCATTTTGAGCATAAGTGCTAAATTCACTATCATAAGGTGGGTCTAAAAAAATAAAGTCACCCTTTTGAGGTTTGTTTTTTGTAAAAAACTCCTCAAAATCTAAGTTATCAATCGTTGTTTTTGATAAGTGTTGTACTAAATATTTGCTTTGTAGATAATCAACTTTCTTAGCAAGGTTTTTACGATTATAGCCGATACCACCGTATGGAACATTGAAAGCACCGCTTTTGTTGTATCTAAACATACCACTATAAGCGTAGTTTCTAATAAAAAAGAATATTGCTACTGCAAAGCTATGCTCTATATTATACTTTTTTATATTGTTATATAGGTGCCTAAAGTGCATATAAAAAGCACTCTTTAAAGCACTTTCCATATTGTCTAAAATATCACTATCTGGAAGTGTACCTCTATCAAGCTCAATTTTTTTCATTCTCTTCATTTTATTTGCAATGTTTTTTCTAAGCTCTTTTAAGAAGTTTTCGATATTGACATTGAAAGTTGTATCAAACATACCATTAAACTCATCTGCATGTTTCAGTACAAAGTGTGTAACCCAGTTTTTTACATTATTATCGTTAGACTTATTTTGAGAGTATTTTTTATATTCATCAATAAAAGTTTCACTATTGGTTTTAACGATTACTTCAAGCAAAGACCAGTTGTGCATAATTTCATCTACAACATTAAAAAATTTACTATCTTGTTTAGCTATCACGTTATATAAATCTATAAGTTCGTGAGATTTATCGTTGATAAACATCTTATTCGCATCAACAGAAAAGTACACAGCACCGCCACCTATGAATGGCTCATAGTAGTTTTTAATAGTTGATGGCAAACAAGGGTGAATATATTTCAGTTCTTGCTCTTTGCCACCAGCCCACTTTAAAATAGGAGAAAGTCTATCATCTTTTATATTGTTATGTTTTTTCATAATTGCTGTCATAATAAATCCTTTGATTGCGAATTGTAAGATAAACTTACAATTTTTATAAATTATATTTCATATTGAAATATAATACTCATACATTTAACTTTATAAGCAAAAGCTAATCCACTTATGCCTAATCATGTATATCTAAAGTATATCTTAAATGTGTTTTGGATGCAACCAGTAGACCGTTGCAGCAACTACAATTTCCGTTTACCAAAGTCTAGCGAAAAGCAAAAAAAATTAATATTTGCCCAAAAAACAACAAAAACAAGCGGATGAATACTAGGACACTACTTAGCGCTCGTTCGTTGAAATTTGACGCCTTAGCGTGCTTCTTTAAGCCTATCTAAAAAGTTTGCCCACCATTGCAAAAGTTCGCGCATTTGAGAAAAATAGTTTGCCTGATGCGCATAGGCTCTAACGGTAATGCTTTTTTCATGGTGGTCTAGCGCTCTTTCTTTTGCTTCAAAGCTTGCGTTATGCTCTGTTTGGTAAGTATCAGCAAGACTTCTAAAAGTGCCTCTAAAGCTATGCAGGGTTTGCTTTGGACGTCCCTTCATGCCGTCATAACCCAAAAGCCGTAAAGCTTTATTTGGGGTTTCATTAAGAATCGGCTTAAACTGGTCTCTCGTGCCACAAAACACCCACTCACCCCAACCCGTAAAAGGTCTTACCCCCTCAAGCGTTCTGATAGCTTGGTGCGACAAAGGCAATTCAAAATCCCCTAGTTGAGGATTTTTGATTTTCATGCTCGCTCGTGGAATCACAATTTTTTCTTCCTCAAAATCTATTTGTTCCCAACGCAAGGCACAAAGATTTTCAGCTCTTAGCGGAACGTATGCCACAAATTGTAAAAGTGAGCGCACAATTGCGTTGTTGTACGTCTCGATGTCACGTAGCAATCGACCTAGAATTACTTCATCTGTGATTTTTGAATAATGCTTTGGTGGAAGCTTGGAGAACATTTTTTTAGGGATTTTGATAAAAATATAATTTTCGCAATAGTCTTTTGCAATAGCGTATTCCCAAAGGTCTTTCAATTTGCCAAACAGTCGGTAGGCTGATTCAGGCGCGGTTTTTTGCTTCGCCCCTATAACGTCGATTATATCTGCACTTGTTATTTGGCTTATATGGCGTGAACTCACAATATTTTTTTGCGAATCATAGACGGACCAGTAGGGGTAAATATCACGTTCAAACGCACGGCGTAGTTTTTGTTTTCCTGCTTCGCTTAAGCCTCTAATGGTGGGTATCCACTCTTCAACAACGTTGTGAAATTGACCTTTAACATTCAGGTTCAAAATATGCTCTTGTTGCTTTTTAAATTTAATTGGGTCTATGCCTTTTGCAACTAGCCCGGCCCATTCATCACGCTTTGTTCTTGCGTCATTTAGGCTAACCGACGGGTAATTGCCTATCGTCGTTTTTTTAGATTTGCCCCCGAAGCGGTAGCGAACTTCCCAAAGCTTACTGCCGTTGGTCTTGATAAGAATTTGAAGGTTTCCCCCGTCGGCCAAAACGTAGTCTTTATCTTCTGCTTTGCTGTTTTTAACTTTTGTATCGGTAAGCTTGTTTCGGGCCATAGCGTCCTCAATTTGTACTTCAAAATGATTTTTTAGGACTAGAGTATAGCATAGTACGAAATAAAGTACAATCGAGTATGCGCTGTAGGGGGATTTATTGGAACTTAGTGAGACGTAATGAGAGGATAAAAAGCCCTTAGTTTCGGACTTTATGAGAGATAATGAGAACTCTTGAAACTTAGAAATGGTGGAAGTGAGGGGAATTGAACCCCTGTCCAAAAACAAGCAAGTGATGGCATCTACATGTTTAGCAAAACTGTTAAAATTCATTTAAGCATCGCACAGTTTCCAAAGCTTTACCTAAACTAAGA